>Ga0105099_10000114_pt1 | contig 49772 bp, 54 predicted proteins | sample PPLLak3cmMay2015_2_FD_79138 | JGI IMG/M metagenome (GOLD analysis project Ga0105099, IMG submission 79138) | Freshwater sediment microbial communities from Prairie Pothole Lake near Jamestown, North Dakota, USA - PPLs Lake P8 Core (1) Depth... | ecosystem: Environmental > Aquatic > Freshwater >... | reverse complement strand
TCGTTGGACAATTTCATCGCCTAGAACTCCTTCCGAGTGGTCTCGGAAGAATTCTAGGAGATTCACAGCAGAGTTCACGATGTCCTTACGGTTTTACAGTTCACGATGTGCTTATGGAAACCCGCTAACAATTAGGCGATGGTTTGAAGAAACCGCATCGGGATACAAGCTTGATGCGAGGACTGAATATTACAAAATGCTTTCGTATGTTATGGAACAAAAAGTATCCCATGTGATTTATAAATTTGCGGATCGAGTGGCTCGCAATCTTCCGGATTTTGTAGCGCTCGAAAAATTGGGCGTTCACCTTCATAACCTCGAGAGAGGAAAGTCGTTTAATCCTTCCGATCCTGATGATTATCAGGAAACCGCTGACGAAGAGCGCCGGATCATCGCAGCCAAGGAAGAAACGGCAAGGTCCAGAAAGAGGATGATGGATTCGGTTCGGCTAATGGTTACCAAGGGCGATTATCCTGGGGCTATCCCACCTCTTGGCTATTGGCGAAATCCTCTGAAAAAAATCGGTAAAAGAAAACGGGCAGGCCAAATTGAAATCGACAAAGTCAGAGGACCGTTAATAAAAAGAATGTATCAGCTTTACAGTTCGGGTGATTATGATTATCGATCTCTCGCCAAGAAAATGTATGTCCTGGGTCTGAGGTCAAAGAGAGACAATTTCGTAAACCATAGCCGGATTGAAGACTATCTTTCCAACCCGTTTTATTGTGGCCAGTTTAAATGGGAAGGAAAACTAAGCGGCAGCAACGAAAGCTATCCGCCTCTCATTACCACGGAGCTTTGGGAAGAGGTCCAAAATATTAAAGCTGAAAGAAGCCGCCAAACAAGAACAACGTATGCAGGAAAGATATGCAAAGGTTTCAAGTATCACGGCTTGAAGTGTTCGCTCTGCGGAAGCGCCATTGTCGGAATGGAGCGGCACAAAACTCTTCGAAAAAGCGGAAAGCCCGTCAGCTATATCTACTATCACTGCTGCCAGGCCAAGGGAAAATGCCGCCTTGACTGGTTCAGAGAAGAAGAACTAGATCGCTATTTCAACTATGCCTTCGGAGATTTGGAAGAATTGACTCTTACTCCCGATATTTATGAAAACGCCCGCAAAAAGCTTGAGGAAGATTATAACGACAACAGGAACATTACCCAGGAAGAACTGATCGCTCAACGAAAAGAACTTGTTAAAATCGATTCCCAGAGCCAGGCGCTTAATCATCATCTCATAAGCGGAGCTATCAAGCCTGACGCTTATACGGAAATGCGAGAAGCCCTAAGTAAACGGAAGATCGAAGTGGAGACGAGAATCTCGGAATTAGAGCGAGCAGACGAGGTTTTTGTCGATTTTGCTTGTGAAAGTCTAAAACTGCTATCCGATTTTAAAATCAAATATTTACATGGAAATCTGAACTTCCGTAAAAAATTGAATACTTTGCTATTCAAAACCATTTCCCTGACCCCCAAACGAGAGCCCGGTAAAAGGGGGATCAATTTGAAGTGTCTGCAACTTGAGTGGAACGAGCCGTTTGCAACGCTCTTCGAAAATTATAAAGAATGGTTTTTAAATCAGGAAAAGTTGGAAGAGGAGTATTTTGAGCAAGAAAAAAAATTTGGCGGGGCCGACGAGACTTGAACTCGCGACCTCTGACGTGACAGGCCAGCGTTCTAACCAACTGAACTACGGCCCCGCCTAATAGGCCGCAAGATTATAGCCGGGCTCGGCCCCTTTTTCAAGGGGATCTTCTTAACTACTTGAATTTAATTGAGATAAGCTCGCTTTGAAGTCGTGATTAAATTGGAGCGAAAAAAAGCTCCGGGCAAAATCGCAATCCGCCCGCCCCTCGGAACGCCTTACATCTTCTCCAGGGCGGCAATGCGCTCCTCGATGGGCGGATGGGTGCTGAACAGCTTGTTCAACGAGCCCTTGAGGTTTTTCAAAGGATTGACGATGTACATGTGGGCTGTGGCCTTGTTGGCCGCCTCGAGCGGCTCCGGATCGGCCGAGATTTTCCTAAGGGCCGAAGCCAGACCGGGCGGATAGCGGGTCATCATCGCCCCCGAGGCGTCGGCCAGGAATTCCCGGCGACGCGAGACCGCCAACCGCAAAAGCTGGGCGATCAACGGTCCGAAGGCGGCAAAGACCAGGCCGACGACCAGAAAAATCGCGCCCGCCCCGCCGTTGTTTCCCCCGGATTTCCGGCCCCGTCCGCCAAACCAGACCGAGCGCATGATCCAGTCGCCCAGGAGGGCGATGACGCCGACCATCACCACGGCCAAAGTCTGAAGCCGGATGTCATAGTTCTTGATGTGAGACATCTCGTGAGCGACAACGCCCTCAAGCTCCACCCGGTTGAGCTTTTCCAGAAGGCCGGTCGTCACGCAGATGACTGAATGCTCCGGATTGCGGCCGGTCGCGAAGGCGTTCGGAGCCGTGTCGTTGATGACATAGCAGCGCGGGGCGGGGATTCCGGCGGCGATGGTCAAACCCTCGACGACGTTGTAAAGGTGGGGGAATTCATCCTTCGTGACGGGGCGGGCATGGCTGATGGCCAGGGCGATCTTGTCGCTGGCATAGTAGCTGGCAAAGGCGGAAACGCCGGCGATCAGCGCGGCAAAGATCAAGCCGCCCTCCCCCATCCCGGTGAGCTGCTCGAACACCCAGGCCAGGAGGAAGATCAGGACGACGAAAAAGGCGATGATGAGAATCGAACGCCGCTTGTTGCTCGCGATTTGTTCGTACATCGCCGGATTCCACCGTGGAAAAGCGGCCGCGACGGCCGCCCGGGCTCAGAACTGGACTTTCACCGGCTCCTTGGCGGCCGGTTCTTCGAGCTCGAAATATTCCTTGAGCTTGAACTGGAACATTCCGGCGATGATATTGGAGGGGAAGACCTGCTGTTTCGTATTGAACTTCATGACGATGTCGTTATAGAACTGCCGGGCGTAGGCGATCTTGCTTTCCGTTCCGGCCAGCTCTTCCTGGAGCATGAGGAAGTTCTGGTTGGCCTTGAGCTCGGGATAAGCCTCGGCGACCGCGAACAGGGTTTTCAGCGCGCCGCTGAGCATATTCTCGGCCTGACCCTGGTCCTTGACCCCGGAAGCGGCGATGGCCATGTTCCGGGCCTGGGTCACCTTCTCGAACACCTCCCGCTCGTGCTTGGCGTAGCCCTTGACCGTTTCGACCAGGTTGGGGATGAGGTCGTACCGGCGCTTGAGCTGGACGTCGACCTGGGCCCAGGCGTTGTCGCAGCGGTTGCGCAGGGTCACCAGGCTGTTGTAAAGGCCGATGACGTAAAAGACGACGACGGCGATGATAATCAGGAATAAGAACAAAACGGGCATCTCGTTCCTCCTTCAGAGGCGTTCCCCCAAAGGATAGGCCCAGCCCCCCGAAAAAGCAAGCAAGACGGATGAATTTGCCGCCAGGACGGTTCGGGAGGGATTGCCCCTTCGTCCAGCGCCTCGAAGGCCCGAACCGGCCGAAAATCGTTGCTCCAAGCGGCTGAAAACGCGTTTTTTCGATTGACTTGCCCCTTTTTTCCAGATAAAATTGACGATCTCCCGAGTCCCTTATCGGGGTGATTACCGCGGCCATTTCATAAAGGAGGTTTTATCGAATGGCAACCCTAAAAGAAGTTTTCGCAGGGAAAATGGTTCCCATGCGGGAGAGGATCCAGAAGATCCTCAAGGAACACGGCGAAATGAAGATCGCCGACTGCACGATCGCCCAGGCCTACGGCGGTATGCGCAGCGTGAAGAGCATGGTTTGGGAAGTCTCCGCCCTCGACCCGAACGAGGGGATCCGCTTCCGCGGATTTACGATTCCCGAGCTTCAGGCCAAGCTGCCCAAGCTCCCCGGAACCGAAGAGCCTCTCACCGAAGGCCTCTTCTACCTCCTCTTGACCGGCGATGTCCCGACCCTGGAGGACGCCCTGGCCTTGAGCGAAGAGTGGAAAAAGCGGGCCAAGCTCCCCGATTACCTCATCAAGGTGCTCGAATCCCTCCCCCTCGACCTGCACCCGATGACCCAGTTCTCTCTGGCCATCCTGGCTCTCCAGAAAGACTCCGTGTTCGCCGCCCGCTACCGGGACGGCATGAACAAGAAGGATTACTGGGATCCGATGTTCGAAGACGTGATGAACATCCTCGCCAAGCTGCCCGAGATCGCCGCCCGCATCTACATGCGCTGCTACAAGGGCGCCAAGTACATCGCCCCCGACTCGAAGCTCGACTGGGCGGCCAACCTGGCCCACCAGATCGGAAACGACAAGCCGGATTTCTATGACTTGATGCGGCTGTATCTCGATATCCACAGCGACCACGAAGGCGGCAACGTCTCGGCTCACACCAGCCACCTGGTCGGCTCGGCCCTGTCGGACGCCTACTACTCCCTGTCGGCGGCCATGGACGGCCTGGCCGGCCCGCTCCACGGCCTGGCCAACCAGGAAGTTCTCCGCTGGATCATGGACACGATGAAGGACCTCGGCGGCGTTCCCAACGAGGAACAGCTGACCAAGTACCTCTGGGCCACGCTCAACGGCGGGAAAGTCATCCCGGGCTACGGCCATGCCGTCCTCCGCAAGACCGATCCCCGCTATGTCGCCCAGCGCGAATTCGCCCTCAAGCACCTTCCCGACTACGACCTCTTCCGGGTCGTCAGCTCGATCTACAAGGTCGCCCCGGACATCCTCCTGAAGCACGGCAAGGCCAAGAACCCGTGGCCGAACGTCGACGCCCACTCCGGCGTCCTCCTGATGTACTACGGCATCACCGAGTACGACTTCTACACCGTGTTCTTCGGCGTCAGCCGGGCCCTGGGCACCATGGCCCAGCTCATCTGGAGCCGGGCCCTTGGCCTGCCGCTCGAACGGCCCAAGTCCGTCACGACCGAGTGGGTGGAAAGCCAGATCAAGGCCGCCGCGGCCGCTCCTGGCTCTTCTCCGAGCTTGGCGAAGTAATTTTCCGTAACCGTAAAAGGCCGCTCCCCCCGGGGAGCGGCCTTTTTTTTATCACATCAAGCGGGCCGCGTCTTCAACGCCCTGCAGAAATTTCGCGAAATGGCCGCCCGAACGGACATAGGAGAAATTCGTTCCGTCCTTGCCGAATTGGATCTGGTGGGAGAGAACTCCGAGATATCCCAGCTCGAGATGGGCCTTGATCAAAGGCCGGCCGGATTCCTGGCCTGAAAGCGGAGCGGGGAAAAACAGGCAGGAGGTCACCGCAAGTATCGACATCGTGAAGCCGATGAAGAAAGGCTTATAAGCGGACCGAAATCGGCGCATCGGAGACTCCTTTTTCAGGTCGCGAAATATTGAGGTCTGATGGCCATTATTTGAAAAATTCGATCTTCGAAACGGCGATATCGGCTCGGAACTCTTTTCCCGACGCGACAACCGCGATCCGGGTCAACCGGGAAGGATCGAGCATGGTTTTCATCGCCGCCGGCTCGAAGCCGTCGAAAGGAAGCTCGACCGTCGTCCATTTCGATCCGGCCGGGAACGCGGCGTGAAAATACTGCCAAGGCAGAGTCGTCGTCGTCGTCCGCAGGTGGAGATGATAGGTCTCGCCATTCCCGCGGACGCTCATCCGGATTCCCCGGTAAGCCGAGACGTCCAGAGGGGCACCGCTTCCGGTGAGCGGGAGCGCCACTTGAACGAATCCGCCGTTGTTCTTCAGGGACACTTCGCCGGTCAGCCGAAGCGCCGGGCGACCGTCGAGTGTTTCGATCTTCGATGACGCCGTCGAAACGCCACCCATGACCTGGTCGGTGAATCCCCTCCAAAACGTTCCGAGAGCCGACATCCGCCCGGAATTTGAAAAGTCATCGATCAGCATGGAGGCCTCCGGAACCTGAGAAGAAATCCGGTCCTCTCCAAGGGCCGCTGATCCGGAAAGCCCCGCCGATAGGACCGGGAATGAAAGCGCAATAATCCATAACTGGCGTTTTTTCATATGATCAGTATCCGCGATCTGGTCCTATGGGTAAAGCTTATCGAGTTTCTTTTATTCAACGTATTGTCCTGTCCCCTTCCATAAAAAGTCCGTCCGCCTCTCCATAACAGCCCTGAAAATATTATAAATAAATCCCCAGTGAAAAAGTGTACCCCTGATTTCGTAAAGGCGCGGGATCATCGCCCGTAGAGGTCGGCATGTTCAACGTGTTCCATCCAATATTAAAGCGGTATTCGAAAAAACATTTCTTGTTAAAAAGATTGAATTCCAAGCCGGCGCCATAGAGGAAACCGTAGTCGAAGGTATCCACGCCTTCCAATTTCGTCGAGGCCGAAATCGGAATTCGAGCGCCGCCCATTTCAATAAAACCATTCAGCTCGGATTTTCCATTAAGCAAAATGGAAAGGGCAAATCCACTGCTCCCAAATATTTTAAAATTCCCCGACTTAAAAAATTCGTAACGAAAAATGAAGGGGATCTCCAAATAATTTAAATGATAATCGGTATGGGAATTGAAGGGAGGGACCTCCATCGCAATGTCTTGCCTGGAGCCTTTCATGACATAGAGCAACTCCTGCTGCACACCAAAAGATTCCGTGATGGGGAAATAAACCAAGAGACCGCCTGCCATCCCATGCCTGAAACGAGTATCTACCGTGTAGGGAATGTCCGGGACGGTAATTCCATACTGGGTGGCCATGCTGTACCCTGCTTTCAGCCCAAAACGAACACCGGTTTGGGCGGACAAGAAACTGTTCAATAAAAGAAACAAGAAGATCCATGCGCAAATTAGGTTTTTCATTACCCACGTTCTTTTTATCAATGTCAATACTTGCATGGCTTTCCCTCCTAAGACAAAAATTTTGATTTGATATTAGTACAGATCATGCCGCTTGACAACAATTGGAGTATGGCCTACCGGTTCAACGCCCGCCGTTCCCCACATGGTTTTTATGACAAGACAAACATCGCTTGAAATCCCGTCCCGGCTTTTCGCCGTCCTTCACAAACAAACAACCAACGCCTACCTCGTTTTTCAGGGCTTGGCCTTTGTCGGAAGCGGCTTTCTCGCCACGAAGATCACGGAGCGGGAAAGGCGCAAGGCGATCGCCGGATCGCTTTATTGACCTTGACATTTAATGAACATATGCTCATAATAAAAGCGAAAGGAACCTCACGTGCCCAGGCCATTTTGCCGCCGCCACATCGCCGGCCGCCCCGCGGCCCGGATATTCAACCCGGCCGGGACTCATCTCTCCGAGCTCGAAGAGGTCATCATGACCCTCGACGAGCTCGAGGCTCTCCGCCTGGCGGATTACGAGGGCCTTTACCATGAACAAGGGGCGGAACGGATGTCTGTTTCCCGCCCGACGTTCGGCCGGATTCTCGAAGCCGCCCGCCGAAAGACGGCCGAGGCGCTGGTCTACGGCAAATCCCTTCGAATCGAAGGCGGCCCCGTCGAGATCGACCGGAGGAGAGGCTGCCACTTTCATGACCATCACGGAATATAAAAGAGCCCCCTTAAAGGGCAAAGGAGTCCGTCATATGATCATCGCCATCCCCATCGAAAAAGATGAAGGCATGGAAAGCCGCGTGTGCGCCCATTTCGGATCCGCCCCGGGATTCCTCATCGTCGACACGGAAACCTCCGCGTGCCGCTCAATCCTCAACCGCAACGAGCATCACGCCCACGGGGCCTGCATGCCCCTGGCCTCTCTTCAGGGAGAACGCCTGGACGGAATCGTGGTCGGAGGCATCGGCCAGGGCGCCCTGGTCCGGTTGAACGCCGCGAATATCTCCGTCTACCTTGCCTCGGCCCCGACCGTTGCCGAAACCGTCGCTTCATTCAAAGCCGGGACGCTCGAGCGCGTCACTCCGGGCACGGCCTGCGGCCATCACGGCCAAGGCCATGGCTGCGGCCACGACCGATACTAAGCGTTACTGTCTGGCCAGACGGAACATCTTCATCAGGTCCATCACGGTCTCGGCCTTGAAGCTCACCGTCCGGGCGTCCTTGCGGACCGCTCCGGGAATCCACGTTGCGTTCTGAGCCTCGGATTCTAAGATATACGAAACATCCAGGGTATACGGTGGGCTGAGCTTGTAAGGTTTGAAGTCCTTCAGCCGCTTCAGGGCGGCGGTCACGCCCGCCTGGATCAACTCCCGGCCCTTGATCGGATGGAGGCCGAGCTCGGCGTTCCCAAGGCCTTCTTTGACGATGGCGGCTTCGACATCGACGAACAACTCCCTGGCTTGCCCGGCAATCGCCTTGTCCCCCGAAACGAAGACGACCGGGACGCCGAACATGCCGGCGATCAGGCCGTTGATCCCCGCTTCAGGCATCTGGATCCCGTTGATCGCGACATAAAGAAGACGGGACGAGATCATCGTATGGTCGAGAATGGCGTTCGGCGTTCCGGCCCGGGCGTGATATCCGACGAACAGGACGGCGTCGAACGTCTCATCGATGCCTTCCATCATGCTCAGCGGGCCGGCCGACCAGTCGCGGAGAAGCCGGGCTTCCGGCCGGAGGAGGTCCGGGAGGATATTGCGGCCCGTCCCATGAGCGTCCCGGACGACAATCTCGGTCGCCCCCGCCTCGAGAGCCCCGGCGATCGCGGCGTTGGCCTCCTCGGTCATCAGCCGCCGGAAAAGGTCATAATCCTTTCCGGAGGAAGACGTCTCGTCCCAATGGACGAGCCCGCTGACCCCTTCCATATCCACGGAGATGAACACCTTGAGCTTCTGGACGGAGGCCGGCTTCTGGCCGGCGGCATATCCGGATAAACAAGACAGCGCGGCCAGGAGGCCGAAGATCATCGTCCTTTTCATCGGGAACCCTCCCTTTTTTTCTTCTTCCGCGGTTCCTCCACCGGAAGATCGAGAGCCTCCAGAGCCGAAACGACGCGGATCATCGCTTCCGTATCCAAGCCGCAGTATTCTTCAAGCTGGGTGCGAACCCGGGCGCGCTCATCAGGATCGACTTTGCCGAAGGTAATCCGGCGATACTCCCAGGCCGCCTGCCCCCCGTCGCAGATCTCCAGATCTTCGTATCCCGTCCCACCGGTCACGGCCGGCAGCACGGCTTTCAGCGAAGCGCTGCCGAGCTGGCCGGGATGGTAATAGGCGAACGACCGGAAGGGGACCAGAAGGTCGACGAACCGCCCGCCCGTCTTTTTCCACCAGCCCTTGAAATCCGGAACGACCTCCACGGCCGCCTCCACGATCCCCCGCTCGAAGGCGGCGTTGTAGCAAATGACCGATCCCGATTCGCCGAGGCGCTCTCGAAGCAAGGCCAGGAATTCGGGCCGCGGATCGACATGCCCTAGAGCAAGGTAGGAAAAATGATCCGGCGCGGCCCCGGCCGCGGCGACGACGTGGAGAGAAAACTGGAACGGGACCTGTTGATACGGCCGCGTCTCGTCGAATTCCGGGACCGCGGTTTGGAACGTCTCAAAATCGAGAAAATAGCGGGGGAAGGACAGCTTCTTCAAAAACTCCCTGATTTCGGCCGGCTTCACGAACGGCAGGCCCGACCGGGCCGCTTCGATCTGGATGTTTTGCTTTTCTCCGATCTTGAAGGGAACAAAGGCGCCAAGACCCTTGGTTTTCTTGAGCCCGACGCCCGGTCCGTCATAAAGGGGCATTTCGCCGATCTTGATGATCCCGCGATGAATGAGCTTGAACGCCTCGTCTTTATTGAAGCCGTTCACTTTAAGCGGATTATCCTGCGGAAGGAATTTCCAGCAGACGTCATGAAGCGGGCAGACGAACGGGGCGTCGCAATGCGGGCCGATCGGCACGTTCGGAGTGGACGCCTCCTCCAATACCGCGAGCAAGCGCTCGAGGTTCGGTTCGACGTTCTTGAATTCTTCGTCGACGGCCGCGGTCACGTCTTCCCGGGCGAACAATCGTTCCGCCTCGATCGGGCCGCGGCGGACGTAGGTGTTATCGATGTGCATGAGAACACATTTCCGGATTTTCAGCCCGTCGTTTTCGGCCGCGAAGCGCTGGAGCGAGAGATCGAGGATATTGACCGGCTTGACCTCCGTTCCGCTTTTGACCTCGATGATATCCCAGGCCCCGTCTTCGACCGGGACGAGGATATCCGCCCGGGCAAAGGCGCCGCGGGCCCCGAAGGCCGCTTCGTAGAGGGGAATTCGCTTTTTCATCGCCTCGCGGGTTCGGGCCATCAATTCGGAAAACGTCCAGGGATCGCCTTCGATTTCCAGGCCCCCAGAAAAAAGCGTTTTCGCCAGGTCGCCGACCTCATGGCCCTGGTCGAAAATGGCTTGAGTGGCGGCATCGATCGGCGGGATGGATTTGGGGTCCTTGAAATATGTCCAGAACAGCTTCCGGCATTGCAAGCCGGCCAAGTATTTGCTCTTCGAGATCAGTCGCATCGGCGTCAGCGCGGCCTTAGCGTCCCTTCCGCCCGGTAGCGGGCGAACAGGCGGCCCCAATCGGATTCTTCGAGCCAGCGGCGGTAGATCCGGCCTTCCTTGAACCGCCAATGGATGACGTCGTGATAAAAGAAGGAGTAGAAGTTCCCCAGGTAGAGGACCGGCGGCCGGGTCAGGACCTTCTGCATGAACTTGGTCGGGCCGAACCAGGTCACCCAGCCGGCGAATTTGTGGAAGCACAAGCCGACCTTGAAACCCCAGCTTTCGGCGGCCGCCGCTTCGTCGCCGACCAGGGCGATCTCGCGCGGATCGCCGATGCCGAGCCCGTCCTCATGGGCCATCCGGATATAGGGGATGCTCATCGGGTCGAAGCCCATCAGGCGGGCGGCCACCGCGTCGATCGCAACCTGATCGGCCCCGGCCAGGAGAACGTCCTTCCGGACAGGCTCCATGATTCGCGGCCCGGGGCCGTTGCCGGCCGTCGTCCCGTCCATGAGGCAAAACAATCCCGGATGGATCTCCTTCTGGATGGCCAGCAGGTCCACCAGGGTTTCATGGATATGGGTGTGCGTCTGGTGGCGCTTGTGGTTGAGGAGGCCGCCAAAGGCGTTTTTCATCGCCCCGGTCGTCGTGGTGTAAATATGGCACTTGACGGTTGGGAGATGGACGATGTTCCGGCCGATGAAAAAGTCCGGGATCCTCAGATCGTCTCCATAGATGTCCCCAAGGGCCCGCAGCCGGGCTTTCGGCTTGTAAGCCACCCACCGCATGTCCTCGTTCTTGAAATTGAACCGGACTTCGATACCGTGGGCTTGGAAGATGGGCTTATAGCCGTTCAGATCCTCGCCTTTTAAGGCATCGGTGACCTCGGTCTTGTTCTGGACGCAAACCAAGTCGGAAAACCCATGCCGGCGGAGGGCCAGGATCGTCCCCTCCAGCTGCCACGGCGTCGTGTTGGCCGAAGGGAAGGGAAAATGCCAGCTGATGTTATCTTTGAGGATGACCGGCGTCCCGGGTTTCAGGCTCTTCGGCCCGTCGGCCAGCTCGAACAGCCGGACGGTATCGTCCAGGACGGTCTCGGGACGCGTCTTCAGAATCGCCACTTTGGCTTTCGTCACATCGGCCTCCTTCCAGCCTCGCCCGGGCCGGCGAGAAAGCTGATTATATCACGCCCGCAACGCCGCGGCCCGGTTCGGGGTTTTGTTCTCAGGCGGGCCGCGCCGCCCGAGCGCCGGGAGAGAGATGGCGTTCCGACCCCGTTTTCCTGTACAATCATCTCCCTTCGGGGCGATTGCCGTGAAAGGATAACGCCGATGAAAGCACTGCCCAAGGCCGCGGGGATCGGACTGATCTTCGCTCTCTGCGCTGGAACCCTTCCCCTGGCCGCGCAATATACCGAGGAAGACTGGCTGCCGAAAATCCGATTCGAGCTCTCCGGGAGCTGGATGTCGTCGGTCTTCGGCGACATGTTCCTGATCGCTGAAGCCGACGACGACATGCACGCCTTTTATTACGACAACCGCTTCACCTGGATGTACGCCCGCGACCAGATCAGGTACTGGAGCGTCGAGGGGGTGGACGACGGCTTCCCCTCGCTGAAGCGGGCGTTACCCTTCGAAATCAAGGCGAGGTTCCAGTCCCCCTGGTTCATGGTCACGTTCGGCGTCGGTTTCCGGATGTTCTCCAGCCAGGTCGACCGGGTTCTTCCGATCGAATACATCCGGTCGGTCAACGCCAACGAGGGGTACGCCGAATCGGTCAACTTCGATCAATACCGGATCCGGGTCACCGGGTTTTGCCTCCCGATCACCGCCTACTACAACATGACCGAAGGGCGGGGAGTGGACGCCGGATTGTACCTCGGCATCGGCCCGTTCTTCGCCAACGCCCTGTACGAAAAGACATGGACGGAGGGGTTCGAAAGCATCATCAACGGGGAACGGGAGCCCAACGCCCCGACCCTCAGCCGGGCTTTCCGGATGGAAGGCAAAGGCTGGGGCGTCATGGTCGAAGCCGGAACACGGCTCGACTTCAACATCAGCCGCCCATTCGCGCTTTTCATCGAGGCCGGGTACACCTATCACATCGTCTTTACCCTCAGCGGCGAAGGCCGGGAAGCGAATGGATCGACGGTCGAGACCTGGGACGGGAAATGGATGATTCGGAAAAAGACCCTGACCGCGGACTGGAATACCGAGGGATCAGAGATCGAGCTGATCGACAACCGGCCCACGGCCGGAGCGGATGTCACGTCCTCGGAAGAATTCAACCTGAACATCTCGGGCGGAGTCGTTAAGCTCGGCTTTTCGATTCGATTCTAGTCCTCCGGCCGGCTTGACCCCCAATAGCAGGGCGAGGAAGCCCGCCGCATGGCCGGCGGGTTTGTAATTTCCCTTTCAATCGTCTAGAATCGCCGATGATGGAACGCATACGGATCTCTGGCGGGCCCGACCTCTCTCTCCGGGGGAACGTCCGCGTCTCCGGTTCGAAAAATGCGGTCCTTCCGGCCATTGCCGCCTCTCTTCTGACCGAGGATTATCTCCGCCTGACCAACGTCCCCCTCGTCCGGGACGTTTACTCGATGATCACCCTTCTGCGGGAGCTTGGGGCGGAAACGGACCTCAAGGAAAACGCCGTCGAAGTCCGGGCTAAAAACCTCCTCCGGGAGGAGGCCTCCTACGACCTGGTCAAACTGATGCGGGCGTCCATCCTGGTCCTCGGGCCGCTGGTCGCCCGGTTCGGCAAAGCCCTGGTCGCCCTGCCCGGAGGCTGCGCGATCGGGTCCCGGCCAATCGACCTCCACATGTCCGGTCTCCAGAAGCTCGGGGCGACCATCACCCTGGAACACGGGTATATCAAGGCCGAGGCCCCCCGCCTTCAAGGGGCCGAAATCCACTTCGAAAAAACCACCGTCGGCGGGACGGAAAACCTGGTCATGGCCGCCGCCCTGGCCAAGGGAGAAACGATCCTCAGGAACTGCGCCCGCGAGCCCGAAGTCCAGTGCCTCTGCGAGCTTTTGGTCAAAATGGGCGCAAAAATCAGCGGCATCGGCGAGGAAACGATCCGGGTCATGGGGGTGGACAGCCTGGGCGGGGCGGCCCACGAGATCATCCCCGACCGCATCGAAGCCGGAACTTACATGGTCGCCGGCGCCCTGACCAAGGGGGATATCGTCCTCCACGGCGTCCGCCCAGACCATCTGGTCACAACCATCGACAAGCTGCGCTATTCCGGGGCCCACGTCGACATCCTTGGCGCCGACAGGCTCCGGGTCGTCGGCCCGGCCGTCATCACGCCCCAGGACATCACGACCTCGCCGTTCCCCGGTTTTCCAACGGACATGCAGGCCCAGTTTATGGTTCTGATGACCCAGGCCGCAGGCACATCGATCATCACCGAAACGATCTTCGACCGGCGTTTTCAGCACGTCAACGAGCTCCTGCGCCTGGGCGCCTCCATCGATGTAAGCGGGGACAAGGCGATTGTCCGCGGCCCGACGCCGCTCTCCGGCGCCGAAGTGACGGCCTCTGACCTGCGGGCCTCGGCCGGGCTTCTCCTGGCCGGCCTGGTGGCCGGCGGCGAGACCATCGTCAACGAAGTCGAGCATATCGACCGCGGGTACGAGGCTATCGAAGCCAAGCTCCGGCAACTGGGCGCCCGGATCGAGCGAATCAAGGATTGAGCGGCGGCCCGCCCCGATCGGGCGGAGGAGGACCACCATGAGCGACTGCATCTTCTGCCGGATCGCCGCCAAGGACATCCCGGCCAAGGTCGTCTACGAGGACGACCGGATCATCGCCTTCGACGACATCCGGCCCCAAGCCCCGGTCCACACCCTGATCATCCCCAGGGAGCACATCGCCTCGTTGAACGACCTGCCGCCGGGGCGGACGGATCTTGTCGGGCACATCCTGGCCAAAGCCCCCGAAATCGCCGAGCTTAAAGGAGTCAAGGCCTCCGGTTATCGCCTTGTCATCAATACCGGCCCCGACTCGGGTCAGGATGTTTTCCATCTTCACGTCCATCTCTTCGGCGGCCGGAAGATGCGCTGGCCGCCCGGGTGACATGGCCTTTCTCATCGACGGCAACAACCTCCTCGGGCACATTTACGCCGGATACCATCGCGACCCGGCTCACCGCTCAGCCCTCGTCGGGAAGCTTCAGGCCTTTCAGCGCCAGACCCGGACCCGGGTGATCCTGGTCTTCGATGGAGTCGCTCCGTACGGTTTTCCCGACCCGGGGAAAGAGAAGTTTTCGGTGCTTTTTCCCGCGCCCGGAGAATCGGCCGATTCCCTCATCGTGGACTATATCGAGCGCCGGCCCGACCGCCGCAATCTGTTCGTCGTCAGCTCGGACCGGGAGATCCGGGCGATCGCCCGAGAGGCCGGGGCGACGTCCCTGCGCTGTGACGAATTTTACCGGGAAATGAAGAAGACCCTCCGTGAACGCCGGGAAGCCCGGGAGATGGACAAGGACGAGCAAGCCGCTTCGGCCCTTGAAGTCTCGCTGTGGGCCGAGGCCTTCGCCCGGAAAAGAAATAAGTAAGCCTGGATTATTCACGAGTCGAGATGGCTGCAGCCCCCTCCGCCGGAAGATCGAAGTGGGAAGGGATGAAGAAAGCAACGCGGCTTCGGGGACGTACGCCGCAGGGCTATCAAATGATGATCGATATTTGGCCTGAGAATGCGGCTTCTGATGCAAGGCGCGGAGGGTGACGCTGTGCTGGTCGCACTGCGAACCCTTCGCAACGAAGCAGATGCGGCCATATCGGCTCGCCCGGAGGGTAAAAATTCAAATTCTGTGTCATAATAATGAAAAATATAAATTAATAAAATATTTTTATGAATAATCCAGGAACGGTCGCGATTATCGGGACGGGAAGATTGGGGACATCGTTGGGCAACGCCCTGGCCCGGGCCGGCTTTGAAATCGCCGGCCTTTACGACGCGGACATCGGGGCCGCTCGACGGGCGAAACGAATCATCGGCCGGGGCCGGGTGACCGGGGATCCGGCCGCGGCGGCCAAGGCCGCCGACATCGTTTTCCTCGCCGTCCCCGACGGCGCGCTTCCCGCGGCCGTCGCCCGGCTTTGCACCGCCGGATTTTGCGGCCGGGGCAAGACGGTTTTTCACACGAGCGGAGCGGAGCCGGCTTCGCGGCTTTCGCGGTTGGCAAAACGGGGAGCGGCCATCGGCTCGTTCCACCCGGCCCAGTCTTTTTCGAAGCCCTCCACTCCCCCGTCCTATTTCTCGGGGACGGTTTTCGGACTGGAAGGCGATCCCTCCGCCGTCCGGACGGCCAAAATGTTGGTCCGGGCGTTGGGCGGACGCTCGATCGTTCTCGCTTCCGGGCAAAAAGCGCTTTATCATGCGGCTTGCGTTCTGGCCTCCAACCTCCTGCCGCCCATCGTCGAGCTTGCCGTCGAGACCATGGCGGCGGCCGGCGTGCCCGCACCAGCGGCAAAAAAGGCGCTCCTCCCCCTCGTTGAAGGAACTTTACGGAATGTCAAAGTCTTTGACGCCTCCGAAGCCCTGACGGGGCCGCTAGCCCGCCTGGATTTCGGGACAATTAAACGGCAATTGAAGGCTATGCGGCGCGTCCCCAGGGCCCGAGAGGCATACCGGACGGTCGGATTGGCATCGCTGGAACTTTTAAAAAAACGGGGCGCCGCGGCCGGCTCGATCAAACGCCTTCGGGCTCTGCTGGAAGAAAAATAACCTCTTCCTCCAACTCCACGCCGAAACGTTCTTTCACTTTGGCCTTGAGCACGGCGGCCAGCCGCCTGACATCGGCCGCCGTGGCTTCTCCCCGATTGTAGAGGAAATTCCCGTGCCCTTCGTAGACCGCCGCTCCGCCGACTGTTGTCTCTTTGGCTCCGGCCAGTTCGAGGAGCTTGCCGGCCGCGAGCCGCTTTCCATCGGGGCCGAGAGGATTTTTAAAAAAGCTCCCGGCATACGCCATGTCCCGGGAGGGATGGCGTTCGGCCCGAAGAGCCAGGTAGGAGTCCATGCAGGCGGAGACAGCCGCGGCCTCGCCGGAAACGGCCCGAAAGACCGCCGAAAGGACAACTTCGCCCGATCTTTTCAGACGCGAATCCCGGTAGCCGAATTCAAAATCTCCAGGGGCAACCGCCCGTTTTTCGGTTCCGGCAGCGTCCAAGAGGAGGGCTTCTTCGAGAATTTCCCCAACGGACCGGCCGAAAGCCCCGGCATTGCCGTAAACCGCTCCGCCCACGGTTCCGGGAATCCCGGCCAGGAATTCCAATCCGGAAAGCCTATGCGTCCGGCAAAGAGCCGTCAGGTCTTCCAACGGAGTCCCGCCCAGGGCCGTCAGCCGGAGCGTAACCGGATCGAATTCGAGTCCCCGGCAAGCGTTCCGGATTATTAAACCTCTGAATCCGGCGTCGTCAAAGAGGAGGTTGAATCCGCCTCCGATCACGTAATATCTAAATCCGGATCTCCGGGCGACGGCGACGACTTTCCGCAACTCGTCGATAGTGACCGCTTCGAAAAAGAAGTCGGCCGGCCCGCCGATTCTAAAATTCGAATGGTTCTTTAGGGCAACACCCGTTTCGGGGGACCGCCCTGTCTCGTCCTGAATCAACCGCCGGATATCCATCATCAGGCGCATTTTATCCCCGCCGCATCCGGGATGCAACTTGCCTGCATTATTCATAAAAATTTCTAAGGTTAGAATATTTATTGTGTATTCAATGAGATAACAAAAGTGTGTTTTTACCCTTCGGGCGAGCCGATATGGCCGCATCTGCTTTGTTGCGAAGGGAAGGGCGCCTCGCATCTGAAGCCGCATTCTCCCGCCAGGAACGAGACAACATTTGATGGCCCTGCGGCGCACGTCCCCGAAGCCGCGTTGTTTCCTTCATCTCTTTCATATCTTGATCTTTCGGCGGAGGGGGCTGCGGCCATCTCGACTCGTGAATAACGCAGGCTAAATACTGCATAGCCCGTTTGGTACAAAGGTTGCAGTAATTCCATCGGAGAGGCCTCCCGGGAGGGGGTTTCGGGGTCATTTGACACCGCCGGAGCGGCTGGGATATGATGAACCAAGTTTTTTTTGAGGAGTCCATCATGAAAAGGATCCTTCTTCTCACCATTTGTTTCTCCCTTTTTCTCGGGGGAACGGCCTTTGCCCAGAGTGCAGACGAGGTCTACATCAAGGCGATGCAGGCCAAAGACGCGGCGGAAAAGACTAAGCTCCTCAAGGAATATGTCTCCCTCTATGCCGGCAAGGGCAATAAGTACGACAATTACGCTTACGCCTACCTCTGCCTCCTCCAGTACCAGGCCGGGCAGAACACGGCCGATACGATCGGCCTGGCCGAAAAGGCGATCGCCGCCGGCGGGCTCGACGACATGATGAAGGGCTCCCTTCTCTATGCCGTCGCCGACGTCAACTTGAAAAGCAATCAATTCGATAAAGTGAAAGCCGCCGCCCAGCAGGTGATCCAGCACGCCAACGCGGCCAAGGTCAAGGAAGCCGAGGCGGCCAATGCCAAAACCTGGACCCTGACGATCGGCCGGGCTCATTACCTCACGGCCCAGGCGCTGGAAAAATCGGGCGACGTCAACGGTGCTCTTGAGGCCTATAATCAAGCTTACACCGTCACCAGAGACGCCGCTGTCCTTGGCGAAGTTAGGAAAATGGGCAAAAGACATTACGACTCCGGAAAATTCGCCCAAGCCGAACCGGTCTTCCGCTTCCTGGCCGGGACCGGCAAGGACCAGGAAAGCCTGACCATTCTCGCCCAGATCCTGAGAAGGCAGGGCAAACAGGCCGAAGCCATGCAGATGTTCAAGGACATGTACGCCAAGAACAAGACCGGAGCCATGGCCTACAACATCGGAATCATGTTGGCCAACGAAGCCAAGACCGACCCGTCCTTGACCGGAGATGCCGTCGACTTCCTCCTCGACGCCAGCTTCCTCGACCCCAAGCGGTCCAAACAGTGCCAGGACATCGCCCGGATGCTTTTCTTCCAACAGGACAAGGAGTGGAACAGCCGGATCAAACTGGCCGAGGAAAGCCAGGCCCTCGTCAAGGATTGGACCGACCAGATCAATAAGAAATTCGGGGAGAAGAGCGAGGAAGACCTTACCCCCGACGAGCGCCGCGAGTTCCGGAAGCTCAAAGAATTGATCGACAAGGAAACGATCACCCTCAACAACCTCTCCGCCCAGATGAAGGCCGGCTCGGGCAAGTTCGACGCCCTGGTCGCTGCGGCGAAAAAGCGCACCGGAAAATAATCGGGCGGATCGTATCGTCGCCTCACAATCCCCCTCGGCCCTCCCCCTGAGGAGGCGGGCTGAGGGGGATTTTCTTTATCCGGTCGATTCGATAGAATGAAGGCCATGGGGCGTTCCGAAATAGCGGCAACCATCGCCAAGCTTCGGGCGGACATCGCCTATCACGAAAAAAAATATTATCTCGACCGCGATCCCCAAATATCCGACGCCGAGTTCGACGCCTTAATGAAGGAGCTCCGGCGCCTGGAGGACCAGCATCCCGAGCTGATCGTCCCCGAGTCCCCGACCCGGCGCGTCGGAGGGAAGCCGGCCGAAGGCTTCGCCCCCGTCCGGCACCGTCTCCCGATGCTCAGTCTGGACAACGTCTATTCGGTCGAGGAGTTCGAGGAATTTGACGGCCGAGTCCGCAGGCTCCTGCCCGGCCGGGCCATCGAATACGTGGCCGAGCTGAAAATCGATGGCCTGAGCGTTTCCGTTCTCTACCGGGAAGGCCGTCTGGTTCAAGCCGTGACCCGGGGCGACGGAATCCGGGGCGACGACGTGACCGGCAACGCGCGGACGATCAAGAGCCTGCCCCTGAGCATTGAGGACCGGCGGGATATCGAAGTCCGGGGCGAAGTCTACCTGCCGTTCGCCTCGTTCCGGGAAATCAACAAGGCCCGGGAGGAGCGCGAAGAGCCGCTGTTCGCCAATCCGCGAAACGCCGCCGCGGGTTCGATCCGGCTTCTCGATCCCCGGGAAGTTGCCGCCCGACGCCTCGACGCCTTTTTTTACACCCTGCTCGTCGAAGGCGAAGAGGTTCCCAGCCAATGGGACGGACTCCAGACCCTGAAAGACCTCGGGTTTAAAATCAATCCGCATTCGCGAAGATGCCCCGGGACCGGAGAAGTCGAGGCCTACTGGCGGGAATGGATTGAGAAGCGCGATACCATCGAGTACGATGTCGACGGCGTGGTGATCAAGGTCAACGAAACAGCCCAGCGGCGGGATTTGGGCTTCACTGCCAAATTTCCCCGGGGAGCGATTTCCTTCAAGTTCCCCGCCCGCCAGGCGACCACCCGGCTCCGCGACATCATCATCCAGGTCGGCCGAACGGGAGCCCTGACCCCGGTTGCCGTCCTGGAACCGGTGAAAATCTCCGGGACGACCGTCTCCCGGGCGACATTGCACAACGAGGACGAAATCCGGCGCAAGGACATCCGCGTCGGGGACATCGTCTTGGTCGAGCGGAGCGGCGACGTGATTCCCCGGATCGTCGGGCCGATGAAAGAGCGCCGGGCCGGGAGCGAAACGGAATTCATCCCGCCCGTACGCTGCCCCATCTGCGGATCTCGCGCCCACCGGGCGGAGGACGAAGTCGTGTCCCGCTGCGAAAACCCGTCTTGCCCGGCCAAGCTCCGGGAGTCGCTTCTCCATTTCGCCGGCCGCCGGGCCATGGACATCGAAGGCCTGGGAGAAGCCCTGGTCGACCAGTTGCTTGAAACGAAGCTTGTCCGGTCGCTCCCCGACCTTTACGCCCTCTCGGAGGCCGACCTGGCCGGTCTGGAGCGGATGGGACCGAAAAGCGCGGCAAATCTCGTCGCCGGAATCGGGCAGTCGAAAGCGCGCGACGCCGGCCGGCTCCTCTTCGGTCTGGGGATCCGGCACGTCGGAGAAAAAACCGCCCGGACGCTGGCCGACCGTTACGGCGACATCGAGGCCCTGGCCTCGGCCTCGGAGGAGGATCTGCGTCTGATCGAGGACGTCGGCCCGGTCGTGGCCGAAAGCCTGGTCTTTTTCTTCCGTCAACCCGAAAACCTCAACCTTCTCGAAAAGTTGAAAGCCGCAGGATTGAATTTCCGCTCGGAGCGGAAGGAGCCGGAGAGCGGGCGGCCGCTGGCCGGAAAAACGTTCGTCTTGACCGGGACGCTCCGAGGCTGGACCCGGGAAGAAGCCCGGGCCGCGCTGGAAGCGAGGGGAGCGGCGGTGACGGACGCGGTCTCGAAAAAAACGTCGTATCTCGTCGCCGGAGCCGAAGCCGGCTCCAAGCTGGAGAAGGCCCGCAAGCTGGGAATCGCGGTTATATCGGAAGAGGAGCTGGCCGCCCTCTTATCGTGATTACTTCTTCTTTTTCGATCCGAAAAGATCCGAGGTGAACAAGCCCTTGCTCTTCTTTTCGTCGCTCTTGCCGTCCATCGACTCCATCTCATTTTTTGCGGCCTGGTGATTAGGCTCGATTTCGAGGGCTCGTTCGAATTGTCTCCTGGCCCGCGTCGTCATTCCCTCTTTCTTGTAGAGAATGCCGAGGCCGACAATGCCTTCCGGATTCCACGGCTCGAGCTCGATCGCCCGAAGGAAGTTTTTCTCCGCTTTCTTGCTGAATCCGCGGACCTTCGCCTGGGCCAAGGCCAAGAGCAGGAAGTAGTCCCCCTTGTTGTCGTTCATCCGGACCGCTTCTTCCAGGTACTGAATCGCCTCTTCGTACCGGGCCTGGCTGTAAAGCGTCTTGCCTTGGCGGAACCGCGTGTCGGCGTTTTTGCCGGGATCCTTGTCGGCCTCGTCGGCCGCCGGCGGAGGCGGTTCAGGAGGGGCGGCCGCGGCCCCGGGGGTGATCAGGGCCTTATAGGATTTGGTGATGCGATCGAACAGCTCGTCGATTTGCGTTTTCTGCTTGGGATCCAGATCCCGGCCGAACCGGTCGGGATGGAACTTCCGGGCGAATTTAAAGTAGGCTTTCTTAATCTCCGCTTCGTCGGCAGCTCGGGCTATTCCGAAGAGCTCGTGGTGATCGAGGCTTCCCATCCGCCTCCGAAGCGCGATTGCCTCGGCCAGGCTCTCGTCGATTTCCCGGGCGGCTTCATCCACCGCCGGCGGAGGCGCCGGAGCGGGTTGCGGCTGTTCGGCCGGTTTGGGAGGAATGGGCGGTACGGGTCGATCGGCCGCATCGGCCGCGGCCTCGGCGTTCGTCATGAACATCGAGGACTCAGGCGGGGCGGGAGGCGGCTCGGGAATCGCGATGGTCGGGGCCACATCTTTAAAATCCGCCAATCCGAGCGTATAGAGGAGGAACATGGATTTCCAGAACCAGTTGGGATCGGCGGCATCCCAGGTCATGATATATTCGATGTTGGCCGACCCGTCCAACCGGTTCCAGAGAGCCCGTTCCCGCTCATCGATGCCGGCTGCGAGCGGGCCTTCCTTCGCCAGCAGCGTTTTCCCCGAGAAAAACGAATGGATCGCCGGGTGGAAGGCCATCGCCCGAACGCCCTTTTCGATCAGAAGGGGAAGGCTGACCCTCAGCTGAAATTCGGCATCCATATACCGTTCCTGGGGCTGGAACGAGAAGTTGCCGTCGAAAAAGACGAAGCACCCGAGGGTGACCGCGTACATCTGGGCGAGGACGCCGTCATAAAGGGCCCTTTGAGTCAGGACCCGATTCTGGACCAGGGCTTCGCCCAATAACATGTCGGACCGGAGATACTTGTTGATGCCGGAAAAGACATCAGGAGAAATCTTGCCCGTGCGATAGAGGATCTCGCCGAGCCGTTCTTCGGACACGTTCGTCTTGGCGAAGAGGAGCCCGCCGTCCTGAAAGATGAAGCTCTTTTCGATCCCGGTCCGGGAAAACGAGAGACACCCCGTCTTTTTGCCGAAATAAATGTCTTTAAGAAAGAGGGCTATATGGTTCACTGGCCCTATTCTAACGAAAAAGCCAAAAATATCAAATTTGGCCGGCCCGCCGGTTTGTGCTAATTTGAGGGTATGAAAATAGCTCTGGCTCAAATATCGCCCGTTCTGGGCGACGTCGCCCGTAACCTGGACCTCCACCTCGAAACGATCGAAAAGGCCCGCCGGGCCAAGGCCGATCTATTGGTATTTCCGGAGCTAAGCCTCACCGGCTACAGGCTCCGCGACCTGGCGGCCGAAACGGCCCGGGATCCCCGCTCTTCTCGGGAGTTCAAAGCCCTCCGGGCCGCCGGCCGGGGACTTTCCGTGATCGTCGGTTTCGTCGAGGAATCCCCGGAGGAACCGGGCCTTTTTTACAATTCCGCCGCATTTCTCGTTCAGGGGGAGATCACCCACATCCATCGCAAGATCTTCCTTCCCAACTCGGGCATGTTCGAAGAGCTGCGTTTTTTCGCCCGGGGCCGGACGGTCCGCGCCTTCGAAACGCCCTGGGGCCGGGCCGGGCTGCTCATCTGCCGCGATTTTCTCCATCTCAATGCCCACTACCTCCTGTTCGCCGGGGGAGCCGGGATCTCGATCACCGTCAGCGCCGCCCCGGGCCGCGGCGTCGCCGGCGAAGACGGCTTCGCCACCAGCCGGATGTGGGAGGTCACGGGCGAGGCCGTCGCCCGCCTGACAACCTCCGTCGTGATCTATTGCAACCGCTCCGGATTCGAAGACGGGGCGGCGTTCGCCGGAGGGTCGTTCATTTTCGACCCCTTCGGAAACCTCGTCGCCCGGGCGCGTTACGTCGAATCCGACTTCCTCCTGGCCGAAATCGATCCGGCCGATATCCGCAGGGCCCGCCGGGCGATGACCTTCAAGCGCGACGACCGGCCTGAAGTCACCCTGGCCAACCTGGAAAGGATCATCCACCGCGATGAAGATTAATCCGGCATTCGTCGAAAAAATCCTGACCTCCTTCATCCGGGAGGAAATGGGCAAGGCGGGCTTCAAGAAAGGAATTCTCGGCCTTTCGGGGGGAGTCGATTCGGCCGTATGCGCGATCTTGGCCGCCCGAGCCCTGGGCCCGAAAAACGTGATCGCCTTGATCATGCCCTACGGCAAGGGCTTCGGCTCGGATCTGGACGACGCCCGGCGTCTCTCCAAATTCTTGAAGCTCGATACGCGGACGATCGACATTTCCCCGATGGTCGACGCTTATTTCAAAAAACACCCGACCGACAAGCTCGTGCTCAAGGGCAACAAAATGGCCCGGGAGCGGATGTCCATCCTTTACGACTGGTCCGCCAGGGAAAAAAGCCTCATCTTGGGGACGAGCAATAAATCCGAGCTTCTGATCGGCTATGGGACGCTCCACGGCGATCTGGCCTGCGCCTTCAATCCGCTCGGGGATTTGTACAAAACCCAGGTCCGGGCGTTGGCGACGCACCTCGGAGTGCCCGAGCCGATCCGGACGAAAGCGCCTTCGGCCTGCCTCTGGCCGGGGCAGACGGACGAAAGCGAAATCGGCCTGACCTATGCCGAGCTCGACGAAATCCTCGAGCGTCTCGTCGACGGCCGGGAATCGGAAGACGAGGTCGTCGCCCGCGGTTACCCCCGGAGCCGGGTCGCCCGGATCGCCCGGCTGATCCGCAAATCGGAATTCAAGCGGCAGATGCCCCCCATCGCCAAAATCTCGGCCCGGACGATCGGGCATGACTTTCTCTACCCCTACGACTGGAATAAGTAAACCGATACGCCTATGGGCGGAACGCTGTATCTTGTCTCCACGCCGATCGGCAACCTGGAGGACGTGACCTTTCGGGCCATCCGGGTTCTTCGGGAAGCCGACTTTATCGCTTGCGAAGACACCCGGCAGACGCTCAAGCTTCTCAACCGCTATGAGCTGAAAAAGAAGCTGATCAGCTTTTACGAATCCCGCGAAGGCCAGCGGATCCCCCATTTGCTCAACCTTCTCCGCGAAGGTCGGTCGGTCGCCCTGGTTACAGATGCCGGGACGCCGGGGATCTCCGACCCGGGCTTCCGTCTCGTTCGGGAAGCGGTCCGAGAAGGCCTGACGGTCGTTCCGATACCGGGCCCTTCGGCCGTGACTGCGGCTCTCGCCGCCTCGGGATTGCCGACCCATCGCTTTCTGTTCATGGGATTCGCTCCGCCCAAGCGCGAAGCGCTCCGGAAAACGCTCCGGTCTCTTCAGGAAGAAGAGGGGACGATCATTTTTTATCTTCCCGCCCGAAAAATCGAGTTGTTTCTGGATGCGCTCCAAGAAATGTACCCCGACCGGCAGGTCGTCATCGCCCGGGAGATGACGAAGATCTTCGAGGAGTTCCTCCGCGGCACACCGGCGGAGCTAAGGCAACGGGCTGAAGGCCGGGAATTCAGAGGCGAAGCCACGGTTCTAATCCAAGGCGCCGGAAAATAACTCCCCAAAAAGAAATTAATTTGTTATTTTTCTTTTATTTACATATATTTTTATATCTAAATAATTTATTTCATAATACTTGACAATAACACGCTTAGGTATTATATTGTCGGCGTATTAATGAGCCCCGACGGGGCGGATATTTCAAACCAGGAGGTTTTTAATGGCTATCATCAGATGGGATCCCTTTCGAGACATGGTGACGCTACGGGAAAAGATGAACCGGCTCTTCGAAGACTCTCTGGCTCAGAAGGGAGAGGACAAGGACATGATCTCGAGCAATTGGGCTCCGGCGGTCGATATCTATGAAACGGCCAACGAGCTTGTGCTGACCGCCGAAGTGCCCGGGATCGAAGAGAAGGACATCGAGATCAAGGTCGAGGACAACACCCTGTCTTTAAAGGGCGAGCGAAAGTTCGAGAAGGAGACCAAGGAAGAGAATTTTCACCGGATCGAGCGGTCGTACGGCTCGTTCTTCCGGGCGTTTTCCCTCCCCAACTCGATCGACGCGGACAAGATCCAGGCCGAGCACGAAAACGGCGTTCTGCGGATCGTCATGCCCAAGCGGCAGGAGCTCAAGCCCAAGACGGTCAAAATCCTCAAAGCTCTGGATAAAACGAAAAAGTAAGCCCGGATTCTCTTTTTCTTCCGGAAAATGACGGGGCGAAAGTCCCGTCATTTTTTTTGCCCCGGCTCAGGCCTGGGCTACGGTCATGCCTCGGACATCGGCCGCGCCTCCCCGGCGAAGAACCCGGGCGCATTCCCCAAGGGTCGACCCGGTCGTGAAGACATCGTCGACGAGAAGGACGACCTTGCCGGTGACGATATTTTTTCGGCCGAGGGCGTAAGCTCCCCGGACGTTATCGATTCGTTCCCGCCGTTCCAGGGATGTTTGGGGCGGCGTGGATTTCACTTTCAAGAGGGCGCCGGAGGCAAAGGCGATTCCCGCCCTCCCCCCGATTTCCCGGGCGATTTCGACGGATTGATTGAAGCCTCTCTCCCAACGGCGCCGTTTATGGAGGGGAACGGGGACAATCAGGTCGATTCCAAGCCAGAATTCCTCGTCCTTTTTCAGCGACTCGTACGCCATTCCCCCGAGAATCCGGCCCAACGGCCGGAACCGCCGGTACTTCAGGAGCAACAGGGCGTCTTTAAGGACGCCCCGATACCGGCCGGCCGATCGATGCCGGCTAAAAGAGGGCGGAGAAACGGAACAGGAGCCGCAAGCATGAGGCTCCGCCTCCCCCTCGAAAAACCTCCCGCAAACCGGGCAGGAGGACGATCGGTGCAGCTCGATCCGGTCCAGGCAATCCGCGCAGAGGATCCGGTCACGCCGGTTCTCGAGAAGCGCGCCGCAAATTTTGCAGAACGAGGGGAAGAAGACCAAGCCGGCTAAGCGGCCGAGTTCGGCAAGGGGACGGAACCGGGACAAAATCAGGCCGTTTCGGACTCGCTTTGTTCCTGGCAATCGATACAGAGCGGCGTCCAGGGAATGGCCGCGAGGCGCTTCTTGCCGATTTCCTTTTGACAGCTCCGGCAAAGGCCGTATTCGCCCCGGGCGACCCGTTTCAAGGCGGCATCGATTTGAAGGAGCTCTTCGCGCTCGGCGTTGGACAGGCTGAGGAGAAATTCCTTGGTATAGGAGCTTTCGGCTTTATCGGCCAAGTCCTGGGCGATGTCCGTTTCGTTCAGCTTGCTCTGGTCCTGGGCTTCGCTCAGCTTGTGAATGATTTCATGCCGGCGGACCAAGAGATCTTTTTTGACGGCGTCCAGCTCTTTTTTATTCACAATGCTCCCTTTATTTGGCATAAGATCTTCCTTTCATGAGTGATGCGCCGCGGTAGATCTGCTCCAGCAGAACCGCCCGGCAGAGCTCGTGGGACATGGTCATCCGGGACAAGGAGAGCTTGAGATCGGCCCGTTCTAAAAGGCGGGGCGCCAAGCCCAGAAATCCGCCCGCGACGAAAGCCAGTGATCTCGTTCCCGAGACCCCTCGGCCTTCGATAAACCGGGCGAATTCGTTCGAATTCATCTCTCTCCCGTTATCCAAGAGGCAGACAATATAATCATCTTTAAGCCGTTTTTCAAGCCCCCGGGCTTCGATTTCCAAAATTTTTTCCGAATCCTTCTCGTTCAGGCCGCGAACGGTTTCGGTTTCGACGATTTCACAGGGCAGGAGGCCGGTGATTCGCTTCAAGTAAAAGGCCTCAAGCCGGCGGATCTCCTCGGATTTCGTCCGCCCCGGCCACAAAACCCTGACCCGCATTCCCGCCTCGCTCCGGGAGCCGGCGGCTCAGGCCGTCAAGCTCGGAGCGTCGCCCCAGAGCTTTTCCAGGGCATAATAATCCCGGGCCGCGGGGGAGAAAACATGGACGATGAACCAGCCATAGTCCATCAGGATCCATTCCCCTCGGGAAGCGCCCTCAACCCCGATCGGCCGGAGATTTTCAGCCTTGAGATCCCGTTCGATCGTCTCGGCCAGGGCCGCCGTCTGGCGGGAGTTCATCCCGGTCATGAGAAGAAAATATTCGGTAAACGAGGCCGCAGCCCGGAGGTCGAGGACGACGATGTCTTCGGCTTTCTTGTCCTGGGCAGCCTGGATCGCGGTCCGGATGCCGGGCGGCAGCTGCCGCTTGGTGAGCGCTTTGGGTTTCGCCGCCGCCGCCGATTTGGGCGTGGATTTGGTCGCTTTAATCATTGCTCCCGTCCCTGATAAAGTTTGGCTGATTTGATCCGGGCGGCCACGCCGCCGGGAACAAGGCCCTCGATCGACCGGCCGTCCCGGACCAACCGCCGGATGGCCGTGGAGGAAATGGGCAAGGCCTCGATCCGGAAAAACAAAATAGTCCGCCCGTCCTGCAAGCGGGCTTCAGCGTCGGCCGCATTCCGAACGGCGGCCATCCGGTCCAGGTAATCCGGCCCCAGAACGGCCCGGGCGGCCCGCAGGCTTGCTCCCGGCCGGGTCATGACAATGAACGTGCACTGGTCAAGGACCCGCCGCCATTCCCGCCAGGTTTTGATTTCGAGAAAGGCATCCGCCCCGAGGAGGAAAAAGAGGCGGGCCGCGGGAAAGAGCTTTCGGATTTTCGCCAGGGTGAAGATGGAATATGACGTCCGGGGCAACGCGACTTCCAAGTCGCTGGCCGCAAGACCGGGCCGGCCCCGCAACGCCGACCGGACCATGGCCAAGCGGTCGGCCGCGGGAGCCATGCCGGGACGCCGTTTATGCGGAGGCGTATTGGAGGGGACGAAGAGAACGCGATCCAAGCGGAGGCGCGATCGGATTTCTTCGGCCGCCCGCAGATGGCCGCAATGAATGGGATCGAACGTCCCCCCGAAGATGCCGATCCGCAGCGGACGCGTCATCCGGCCGCCGTCCTCTTTTTTGCTGAAACCGGTTGATCCGATTTCAGCCGGACAATCGTTTCGTCCAGGGCCGCGACCAATTTTTTCAAGCCTTCCCCTTTCATCGCCGAAACGGCGAAAAACGGGGATTTTTCCGCCGCGGCCAGCTTTTTCACGGACGCGAGACGGCCGGCATCCTCCTCCCGGAGAAGGTCGGTTTTGTTGGCCACGATGATTTGGGGCCGGGACGCCAGCTTGGCCTTGAAGGCCGCGATCTCTTTGCGGACAATCCGGTAGTCGGCGACGGGATCGCGGCCGGAGTAAGGCGAAAGGTCGAGGATATGAACCAGAATCCTGGTCCGCTCAACATGCTTCAAAAACTGGATCCCGAGACCTTGCCCCGCATGGGCCCCTTCGATCAAACCGGGAACGTCGGCGACGACGAAGCTCCGGAGGCCGGCGACATCGACGACGCCCAGGTTGGGAATCAGCGTGGTGAAGGGGTAGTCGGCAATGATCGGCCGGGCCGCCGAAATCTTCGAAATCAAGGTCGACTTGCCGACATTGGGAAATCCGATCAGGCCCACGTCGGCGATCATCTTGAGCTCGAGGACGAGGTCTTTCTCCTCGCCCGGCCGGCCGGGCTCGTGCTCTCGGGGCGCTTGGTGGACGGCTGTGGCGAACGACATGTTCCCCCGGCCTCCCTTGCCGCCCTTGGCCGCGATATAGCCTTGTCCGGGCTCGACCAGGTCGCAGAGGACCTGACCCGTGACCGCGTCCTTGACGATCGTGCCGACGGGGACGTTCATCTCGAGGTCGGCGCCGCGCTTGCCGGACTTGCGGGCGCCCTGGCCGGGATCGCCGTTTTTCGCCCGATTGACCGGATGAAAGCGGAAATAGGCGAGCGTGGTCAGTCCCTTCTCGGCGACCAAAAGGACGCTTCCGCCGTTTCCGCCATGCCCGCCGTCCGGCCCCCCTTTGGGGACGCCTTTTTCATGGCGGAAACTGACCGCGCCGTTTCCGCCCCGGCCGGCCTTGAGAAAGACGCGGACCTGGTCAATAAACATGATTAACCTGCATTATTCATAAAAATTCTCATGATTTCAATATTTCTTTTGTTTTCTACAAGATGAGAAGATATGAGTTTTTACCCTTCGGGCGACGCTTTGCTCACCCTGTGAGCCGAAGCAAGTCCCACACGAGCTTTGCGAGTCGGGGCGAGCCGATATGGCCGCATCTGCTTCGTTGCGAAGGGTTCGCAGTGCGACTAGCACAGCTTCACCCTCCGCGCCTCGCACCTGGGGCCATCTCGACTCGTGAATAATACAGGTTAGCCGACCGATTGTCTCCCCAGCGGGGAAAACGAGAATTTAAAGTTGAGGATGTCGGATTCAGGCCGGGTGGACCGAAACAAGTTTGCCCCTCTCGCCTTTATCTGTGAACCGGACAACACCGGTGATTTTGGCGTAAAGGGTATCGTCCTGCCCGCGGCCTACATTGGGGCCGGGCTTGAACGGTGTGCCACGCTGCCGAACCAAGATCGAGCCGGCTTTGACCACCTGGCCGCCGGATTTTTTTACTCCGAGCCGCCGGCCCGCGCTGTCCCGGCCGTTCCGCCCGACGCCGCTTCCACGTTTTGTCGCCATCGATCGTCTCCTTTACTTTTCCGCTTTCTTGGCCCTGACTTTGGGCTTGGCGGTTTCGGCGGCCTTCTTGGGTTTCGCGGCTTTGGCGGCCGCGGTCTTCTTGGCGACCGGTTTGTCTTCGACCGGCTTTGCCTTTTTTACTTTCACTTTCGGTTTGGGAGCCACGGGAGTCGAGGCGACAACCGGGGCATGAGTCACGTCCAACTCGGAGGCCGGAACCGTCGTCCGGTCCGGGAAGACCTTCAGGATCTGGATCTTGGCCAGGGTTTGACGATGGCCCCGCGTCCGACGGAACTGTTTGCGGCGTTTCTTCTTGAAAACCAGCACTTTATCATCCCGGAAGATCTCCAGGACGGCCGCCTTGACGACCGCGTTGGCGACGAGCGGCGTCCCGACCAGGGTATTTTCGCCGTCATCGATCAGGAGGACCTCATCAAAGAGGATCGTTCCGCCGGCGCCGGTTCCCAGCTTTTCGACATGGAGCATATCGCCTTCTTTGACGACATACTGCTTTCCGCCTGTCTTAATAACTGCAAACATTGTGTAAGACCTCGAATTGGAGTCGGATTCCGCAAAAAGGAGCATAACTTTAACATGGGCTTGTGTTTATGTCAATCGGGAAATGCCCGGGGGCTGACCGCTCGCCGAGAGGCGGGCAGGAACCAAAGATAAGTATTTGTAAGCAAATAAAATAACTTCAGTATCCGGCACCAGACTAACACGGGTTATGGCGTAATGCCACCTTGCCCCGATTCGCAATGCTCATGTGGGATTTGCCTCGGCTCGCCAGAGCGAGCTAGGCGTCAGAGGGTGAGCAGGGAGCCCAATCATCAATCAGGAACGGAAAGCGTGGTGTGTGTCCACACTATGAAGGGTTATGGAGTAATGCAACACGGAAGGGGACGAACAAAGCCCAACCGGAAATCCGTAACGGAAAGCGTGGTGTGTGTCCACACTATGAAGGGTCATGGAGTAATGCAACACGGAAGGGGACGAACAAAGCCCAACCGGAAATCCGCAACGGCCATCATGGTGTGTGTCAACTCTATGAAGGGTCATGGCGTAATGCCACCTTGGAGGGTGAGCAGGGAGCGAAGCGACCGTTGAGAGGGAACCCTATCTGGGTTCCCTCTCAATAGGTCTGGGCGGTGCAGGATTCGAACCTGCGGCCACCGGCGTGTAAAACCGATGCTCTACCGCTGAGCTAACCGCCCGTTAAGCGGGCTGATTATACAACAAATAAGAATTCTCAGAAGGGCTCGGAATTTCCCCATCTGTCGATCGACAAGCGCTCGTCCAATTTTTCCGGGATTTGCTCCTTCGGTTCCTGTTTGGGGAATCCGAAAGGAATGACGGCCGCAATTTCGTATCCTTCAGGAATACCCAGGAATTCCTTCAATCCGCCCGCCTCATAAGGCGTGTACGTGCAGCCGTAAAGCCCCTCGGCTGCCAGCGCCAGCATGATGTTTTCGATACACATCCAGACCGAGGCCAACGGATTCAGGTCGAAAAGACGGCGGCAATCGGCCAGCGGTTTGACCTGGTAACAAACGACCAGAAGCTCCGGCGATTCAAGCATCATCGTCAGCTGAAGAGGGAGCGAGCGCCGATAGACCGACTTGAGCTCGTCGTCGGCGAAAGGGGCGAGAAACCGTTCGATCTCCGCCGGGTCCTTGATATCCCTAGCTCTCAAGCCCTGGATCACGGCCCGGGCTCTCTTCTCCTTGTCCCGCAGAAGGAGGAAATGCCAGCTTTTCAGGTGGGCGTTGCAGGGGGCTTGAAGCCCGGCCGTCAAAACTCGCCGGATCGATCCGGGAGGAACCGGGTCCGGCTTGAATTCGCGCACCGTGCGTCGGGCGAAGACCGCGTTATCGAATTCCATTTTGCACCTTCACATGTCCGGGCGAACAAACGTCACCTTTTCTTTGTTTCGGAATCCCCCGGTACCGTCAGGAGAAGAACCGCCAAGGCCGTCTCGGCCGTTCCCAGAAAAAAACAAAGATACTGAAGCCAGTGGCCTCCGCCGATCAGGCTGACCTGGACGAAGATCCAGATCATCAGGCCAAGTCCCATCACCGCTCCGGCTTGGGGGTAATAAAGACGGCGGCGGAAGGTCATCGCAGCCGCGGCGGCGTGGCCGAGCCCGATAACCGAGAAGAGAATCAGGCCCGGCAGAAAAAAGCTCGAAAACGGCGACCTGTCGAGCATGGAGAGGGGCATCTTCAGCTTGCCTCCGTCGGGGAAAATCATCAGGAAAATGCCGCTGGGCAAGGCGCTGAGGCCGATCAGGGCCTCCAGCGTTCCGAGGAATCCGGCAAGGGTGAGTCGCTTCACGTCTTACTCCAGGTAATATCCCGACCCGATCACCCAACCGAACGGTTCGAAGAGCTTGACATAAGACCGTTTCGGATAATGGGCGGTATCGCCCAGTTTCGTGAACAGGTATTCGACATAGCCGCCGCCGGCCATGCCTTTTTCCAAGAAGGCCTTGACGTAAGCGAAGCCTTTGGCATCCTTGTCCGCCAGCCGGTTCCGTCCTTCGGTATCCTTCTGGCCGTGGAGGACGAGGTTGACGCCGGCCGTAGTGTCCGCCCAAAAGTACCCGTCCACGCCGTATCGCAGCTCCCGGAGGAGGTCGGCCCCCAACTGCTTGGCCTTTTCCAGCGTCAACTCGCCTTTCTGGTGCTTCCCATAAACAGCCTGGAGCAGGCTGACGGCCGTTTCAACCTGGGATTTGACCAACAGATCCCGGCCTTCAGATTTGCCGGCCTGGGCCAAAGACGGAACGACGGCAACCGCGGCCAGAAACAGGCCCGTCCAAACGATCGAAAGCGCTTTGTTCATGATTCCTCCTCGGGAATCCATCACCCCGGATCTTAAATCCGGACCTTAGGCCGGTCAAGGGGATAGCCGGGGGCGGGAATCCTTTTTTTGACTTCTTTCCCCCGGGATGATATACATTTCTTCCGGGAGGACGGTCGTGGCCAAAGCCAGAATCCTCGTTGTCGAAGACGAATTCCTCGTTGCTCACGATATCAGCAACATGCTGATCGAGCTCGGGTACGAAGTCCAGGCGATCGTCTCCTCGGCCGAGGACGCCCTGGCCGTCATCCGTAATCGGGCTCCGGACCTTATCCTCCTCGATATCCGGCTCAAAGGGCCGATCGACGGGATCCAGGCCGCCAACATCATCAAGGAAGAATGGGCCATCCCCTTCGTCTACCTGACGGCTCACGCCGACGACCTGACTCTCTCGCGGGCAAAAAGCTCCGATCCCCTCGGTTACCTCCTCAAGCCGTTTGAATTTCGGGAGCTCAAGACCGTCATCGAACTCGCCTTCTACAAACACGAAAAAGAGCGGCAGGCGGCTTTCTGGGCCATCCACGACCGTCTCTCCGGACTTCCGAATAAGTTCCTGTTCCTCGACCACCTCAGCAAATCCATCTATCTCGGAGACCGCCACCACAAGCGGGTCGGCCTCCTTGCCTTCGTCGTCCTGCCGGCCGAGCCGTCCGTAGACGGGGTCCCGCTCGGTCCGATCGATATCGTCCCGGCGGTGACCGAGCGGCTTATGCGCATCCTCCGCAAGAGCGACACCCTCGCCCGCCTCGAGAGCGGGGAATTCATTATCCTCCTCCCCGACCTCGAGACGGAGGACCAGTCCCAGATCGCCGCTCGCCGAATCCTGGGCATATTCGACGATCCCATCAACCATGAGGGACATGCCGTCCCGGTCATCGTTTTTTCGGGCGTTGCCATGACCGACCAGACCGGCCAAGATCCGGAAGTCCTGCTCCAAAAAGCCCTGGAAGCCCTGGCCGAGACGCTCAAAAATGCTCAAGCCTGAAATGAAAAAGCTGCAAATTCTGGTTGTCGAAGACGAAAGCCTGGTGGCCAAGGACATCGTCAACATGGTCCGGGGCCTCGGCTATTCCGTCCCGGCCGTCGTCTCGACGGGCGAAGAGGCGATCGTCATCGCCGAGAAAACCCGGCCGGACATCATCCTCATGGATATCGTCCTCAAGGGCCGGATCGACGGAATCGAGGCCGCCCAGTACATCTGGGAGCACTACTCCCTGCCCGTCGTCTATCTCACGGCTTACGCCGATGAGGCAACCCTCCAGCGGGCCAAAGTCACCGAGCCGTTCGGATACATCCTCAAACCGTTCGACGAGCGGGAGCTTCAGACCACAATCGAAATGGCCTACTTCAAGGCCCAAATGGAAAAGAAGCTCCGCGAGCGTGAGCGCTGGCTGTCGACGATCCTTCGGTCCATCGGGGATGGAGTCATCGTCACCGATCAGAGCGACCGGGTGACCTTCATGAACGGGGTGGCCGAATCCTTGACCGGCTGGAACCAGTCCGAAATCCTTGAAAAGCCCCTGGCCGGCGTTCTCCGAATCCCCGTCCAGGACAAGCCGGCGTCCGGAGAAAACCCGGCCGGCATCACCGTCGACGAAAGCATCCTGACAACCCGGGACGGCGCGGCCATTCCCATCGAGCATTCGGTCTCCCCGATCCACGGCGAGAAGGAAGAAACGTTCGGCCGCGTCTATATTTTCCGCGATATCCGGAGCCGAAAGAAGGCCGAGGAAGAGCTCCGTAAAAGCTACGCCCGGCACCAGAAAGCCCTGGCCGGGTCGATCCAGGCGATCGGCCTGACCATCGAAATGCGGGATCCCTACACGGCCGGCCACCAGCACCGGGTGAGCAAGCTGTCCACGGCCATCGCCTCGGAGATGGGCCTCGACGATGCCCGGATCGAGGGCGTCAAGATGGCCGGTGATATTCACGACATCGGAAAAATCTACGTTCCGGCGGAAATCCTGAGCAAGCCCGGAAAGCTGAGCGAGATCGAGATGTCGATCATCCGGACCCATTCCCAGGTCGGATACGACATCCTCAAAAATATCGAGTTCCCCTGGCCGATCTCCCAGATCGTCTACCAGCACCACGAGCGCCAGGACGGGACGGGGTACCCGAACAAGCTCAAGGGAGAGGAAATCCTCCTCGAAGCCCGGATCATCAGCGTCGCCGACGTGGTCGAGGCCATGTCCTCGCACCGTCCCTACCGGCCGGCCCCCGGCATCGAAAAAGCGCTCGCCGAAATCCAGCGCGGCCGGGGCCTTCAATACGACGCTGTCGTCGTCGACGCCTGTCTCCGCCTGTTCCAGGAAAAAAACTTCGCGTTCGATTAATCCGTTCGATGGGCAAACGACCCTCAAATCTGGGAGCCTGGTTCGCCGCCGGATTGTCTGTTGCCGGGCTCGCAGGCTTTATTTTCCTGTTCGCCCGTCGGATGGACATCTGGGGATGGATCCTGGCTCCTGTGATTTTCGCGGTCTACCAAATCCCGGCGGCTCTCCTCTACGGACTCTGGAAGAGACGGCGGGCCGAAATGCTCCCGAAGCCGGCCGAAGCCCCGGCGGCTTCCCCCGAAGAAGCGCCGCCTCCCGCCGATCCCGAATAAATCTTCGCCGCGGAGAGCTCGTCTTAGCCCCCAAGGGTCGCGATGGACTTGCCCTGATTCCGGGCGTGAACGCCCGTCAAGTAGGGCGAGCCCCGATTCGCAAGGCTCGTGTGGGATTTGCCTATGCTCGCTTCGGCGAGCTAGGCGTCATCAGCACTGGCATAAATCATTGAGTAATTTCACCCGAGTAAAAGGGGCGGCACCGTATTCGAAGGCTCTTACCCATCAATCAGAAACGGAGGGTAAGGAGTGAGTCAACTCTAGGGAGGGTCATGGAGGAAGGTAACCGCGCCCTGGCTCCGAAGCGTCGCGTAGGATTTGCCTCGGCTCGCTCCGCGAGCTAGGCATCAGAGGGTGAGCAGGAGTCCCAAACCGCATCAAAGATGCGAATGGGACTCCGTTGAGAGGGAACCCCTCTCGGGTTCCCTCTCAAGGGAGTCCGCCCCCGACGGGATTCGAACCCGTGTTGCTGCCGTGAAAGGGCGGTGTCCTGGGCCTCTAGACGACAGGGGCGCAAAACCGATATGAGCCGAGCGGGATTCGAACCCGCGACACCCGCCTTAAAAGGGCGGTGCTCTACCAGCTGAGCTATCGGCCCCTAAAAACGAGCACTAGTTATAGCCGAATCGGCCCGGGGAGTCAAGGAAATCATCGCCGGAAAATGGAAATCCCCCTATCCCCGAAGGGTTAGGGGGAGTATGATCTCGGGAGGTCCTGGAGGCTCAGACGGTCTCGAATTTCGAGATAACCCAGCGTCCGCGATGGACGAGACCAGCCGCTTCGTCCTTCATGGTGTACTTTTCCATGAGGATCTTGATCCGCTTCGCCTGGCCGTCTTTCGTCACTTCGATCTCGAGGTCCTTGGCGGCGATCTCGCCGGTCAGCTCCCGGATATTGGGAAGCTGTTTAACGCCCAAGGAAAACGCCATCTTTTCCTCTTCCTTGGAGGCCGCTTCCTTGGCGTCGTTGTACTGTTTCACCAGGGAACGGTTGGCGGTGTAGGCGTCGTCATACTTTTTCTGGGCCTCGTCCTGTTTGATCTTAGCGGCGGCTCGGGCGGCGCCTGAGCGGGCGGCGGTATAGGCGTCCTTGGCCGCGTTCAGGGCGTCCTGGGCGTCGAGGGCCGGACCCGAGCTCGCCTCGAACTGCTTCTTCAGGTCGATCTCCTGCTGGTTCATTTCCCGAAGCGTGGCCGGGGTGATCCGTTCTTCGCTGGCCTGAACGATCTTCCAGCTGTCGGCCTCGATTTTCAACGGGTCGACGGCCATGGAGGACATGGTCTGGATGTCGTTCATGCTGATGGCATTGAAATAGCTCTTCAGCAGTGATTCTTCGGGTTTCGAAGAACAGCTCTGGAACATGAACACGAGAAGACAAAGCCCAAGGACATAAACGATCTTTTTCTTCATGATTCCTCCTCCCGGCAATAGGTCGGCATTCTCACTATCAGGATTCTAATCTAAGTCCCGGTAAAAAGGCAAGCCCGGCCGCACCTCTCCGGCCCTTCGGCAACTCCCCGGATTCGTTTGAGTCCGGCTCTCTCTTGTGCTATAAAATCCTTTCTTTATATCTCATCCCCCGATTCAGGGAGGTACTTATGCCGTCCAAGGGACTTGTCGCCGCCGTCATCAGCCGCCACCGGCACGACCGCGCCCGCCTAATCGACATCCTCCGGGACATCCAAGCGCAGGCTGGGTGCATATCGCCCGCAGCCGTCGCCGAAGTCGCCGGCGGGCTCGGTCTTTCCACGGTCGAAGTTGAAGGCGTGGCAACCTTCTATCATTTCTTCTCGGCCCGCCACGCCGGTTCTTACGCCGTCTACCTCAACGACAACATTGTCTCGGTCATGAAAGGCCGGGCGGCGGTGGCCGCGGCCTTCGAAAAAGCCGCCGGCTGCGCGTTCGGGGAAACGACGCCCGACGGCCGGATCGGGCTCCACCGGACCTCCTGCATCGGGATGAACGACCAGGAACCCTCGGCCCTTGTCAACGGCGTCGTTTTTACGAATCTGACCCCGGCCAAAGCCCGGGTCATCGTCGAAGGGATGAAGGCCGGGATGGACCCGGCGGCGATGGTCGCATCCTTCGGGGACGGAGCCAACGCTTCGAAGCTCGTCCGGGCCATGGTCAAAAACAACATCCGGAAAGAGGGCCCGGTCGTCCTGGCGCCCTTCCGCTCCGGGGCAGCCGTTAAAAAAGCCGTCAAGATGACCCCCGAAGAGGTCATCGCCGAGGTCAAGAAAGCCAACCTCCTCGGACGAGGCGGGGCCGGATTCCCGACCGGGCTTAAATGGGAGTTCTGTCGCCGGGAAAAAGGCGAGGCCCATTATGTCGTCTGCAATGCCGACGAGGGCGAGCCTGGGACCTTTAAGGACCGGGTCATCCTGGCCGAGCGGCCCCACCTCCTGTTCGAAGGCATGGCCGTGGCCGGATACGCGGTCGGGGCCAAGGAAGGCGTCCTCTACCTCCGGGCCGAGTACGCCTACCTCCTGCCGTATCTTCAGAAAGTCCTGGCCGATCTCCGGAAGAAGAATGTCCTGGGAAAGAAAATCGCCGGGAAACCCGGATTTTCCTTCGACATCACGATCAAGCTCGGCGCCGGCGCCTATATCTGCGGCGAGGAATCGGCCCTGCTCCAATCGGCCCAAGGAGAGCGCGGCGAGCCGCGCGACCGACCGCCCTTCCCCGTTTCATCCGGGTATCGCTTCCTCCCGACGACGGTCAACAACGTCGAGACGCTCTGCGCGGCCGCCCGGATCATGGACAAAGGCGCGTCCTGGTTCAAAGAGATGGGGACGGCCCGCTCGGCCGGAACAAAGGTCCTGAGCGTCTCCGGCGACTGCAAAAAGCCCGGTGTCTATGAAATCCCCTTCGGTCTGACCGTTCGGAAGCTCCTGGAGATGGCCGGCGGCTCGGATGCCCGGGCCGTCCAGGTCGGCGGGCCTTCCGGGACGTGCATCTCCCGGGGCCAGTTCGACCGGGCCATCGGCTTCGAGGACCTGGCCACGGGCGGATCGATCATCGTCATCGGCCCGCAACGCGATCTGTTTGAAATCGTCCACAACTTCATGGAATTCTTCGTCGAGGAATCCTGCGGCTGGTGCGTCCCCTGCCGGGCGGGAAATCCGCTTCTCCTCCGGAAGCTGGAAAAGATCATGTCCGGGAAGGGCACACCTTCCGATATCGCCGAGATGGAAGCCTGGGGCAGGACGATCAAGGCCATGAGCCGCTGCGGCCTCGGGCAGACCTCGCCCAATCCCATTTTAACGACAATTCAAAACTTCCGGGAGATGTACGAATCCAAGGTCGACCAGGCCAAGGCCTTTGTGCCCGAGTTCGACTTGGCCGAAGCGGTCAAGGCCGCCTCGGCCGTCACCGGCCAAAAATTGATCTCCCAAAACCCGGAGACCCGCCATGAGTAAGAGCACGCCCGTCATCAGCTTCACCGTCGACGGCAAGAAATGCCAAGCCGTTCCCGGCCAGACCATCCTGGCCGCGGCCCGGGCCGGCGGGATCTATATCCCCTCCCTCTGCTACTGGGATGGCATGAAGCCGGCCGGCGCCTGCCGCATCTGCACCGTCCGTGTCGGCGGCCGGTACATGGCCGCCTGCACCCAGCCCGCGGCCGAAGGCATGGCCGTGGAAAACGACGTCCCCGACCTTCAGGATATGCGCAAGGCCCTCATCGAGATGCTGTTTGTCGAAGGCAACCACATGTGCCCGACCTGCGAAAAGAGCGGGAATTGCGAGCTTCAGGCCCTGGCCTACCGGTTCCAGATGCTCGTTCCCCGCTTCCCTTACCAGTTTCCCGTCCGCCATGTCGAACCGGCCGGCAAAAAAATCCTTCTCGAGCATAACCGCTGCGTCAAGTGCCTGCGCTGTGTGCGGGGCGTCCGGACCCGGGACAACAAAACCGTTTTCGGGGCCCTGAAGCGGTCCCGCGACAAAAAAATCGCCGTGGACCCGGCCCTGGCTTCGGCCCTGCCGGACAAGCAAGCCCGGCAAGCCATGGACCGCTGCCCGGTCGGCTCGATTCTGAAAAAAGAAGTCGGCTTCGTCGTCCCCGTGGGCAGGAGAAAATTCGATAAAGCCCCGATCGGCAGCGACATCGAGAAGGCGAAAGGCTGAGGAGGAGACCATGAGCAAACCCGTCATCGCCACCGCCTCGCTGGCCGGCTGCTTCGGCTGCCATATGTCGTTCCTGGACATCGACGAGCGGATTCTCACCCTCATCGACCTCGTCGAGTTCAACAAGTCGCCCATCGATGACATCAAAACGTTCACCAAGCCGGTGGACATCGGGATCATCGAGGGCGGCTGCTGCAACAGCGAAAACGTGGAAGTCCTCCGGGAGTTCCGCAAACACTGCAAGGTTCTGATCTCGCTCGGCGAGTGCGCCATCATGGGCGGCCTTCCGGCGATGCGCAACGGCATCCCCGTCCGGGAATGCCTGGAGGAGGCGTATTTTCGCTCCCCGACGATCGACCCGGCGGATCCTCAGATCATGCCGGGGGACGAGGACCTGCCGATCATCCTGGACAAGGTTTATCCCCTGCACGAAATCGTAAAAATCGACGCCTACCTCCCGGGCTGCCCGCCCTCGGCCGACCTGATCTGGAAGGCCCTGACGTCGCTGCTGGAGGGCAAGCCGCTCGACCTCACCTACAGCCTGCTCAAGTACGATTAACCGGGGCATTCATAAAAATGCTTTATAAAAATTTTTCTTCGGACAAAAAAGAAAGAGATTTGAATTTTTACCCTCCGGGCGAGCCGATACGGCCGCGTCTGCTTTGTTGCGAAGGGTTCGCAGTGCAGACGGCACAGCTTCACCCTCCGCGCCTCGCATCCGCAGCCGTCTCAACTCGTGAATGCCCCCGTTAGGGAGAAGGACATCATGGCCAGAAAAATCGTCATCGAACCCGTCACCCGAGTCGAAGGCCACGGCAAGGTCACGATCCGCCTCGACGACAAGAACAACGTCTCCGAAAGCCGCCTTCATATCGTCGAATTCCGCGGCTTCGAGCGCTTCGTCCAGGGGCGGCCGTACTGGGAAGCTCCGGTCCTCGTCCAGCGCCTATGCGGCATCTGTCCGGTCAGCCATCACCTGGCCGCGGCGAAGGCCATGGATCAGGTCGTCGGCATCGAGGCCGACGGCCTCTCGCCGACCGCCGAAAAGATGCGCCGGCTCATGCATTACGGCCAGATGTTCCAATCCCACGCCCTCCACTTTTTCCACCTGGCCGCGCCCGACCTGCTCTTTGGGGCGGACGCCGACCCGGCCATCCGCAACGTCATCGGCATCGCCCTGACGAACCGGGAGCTGGCCACCCGGGCCGTGCTGCTCCGGAAATACGGCCAGGAAGTCATCCTGGCGACGGCCGGAAAGAAGATCCACGGGACCGGGGCCATTCCGGGAGGGATCAACAAGAACCTGACGGTTGAGGAGCGGGACGCTCTTCTCAAGGGCCCCGCCCCCTACGACGTCGACACGATGATCAACTGGGCGGAGGAAGCGGTCGAGTTCCTGAAGGACTATCATTCCAAGAATCGCGAACTCATGGACGGCTTCGCCGCTTTCCCCAGCAATCACCTCAGCCTCGTCCGCAAGGACGGCGGGCTGGACTTCTACCACGGGGCTCTGCGGGCCGTCGACGCCGACGGGAAGCGTATCCTCGACGATGTCGACTACCGGGATTACTTGAAATACATCGGCGAGGAAGTCCGGACCTGGTCCTACATGAAGTTCCCGTACCTCAAGTTCCTGGGCAAGGCCGAGGGCTGGTACCGGGTCGGGCCCCTGGCCCGGCTGAACGTCTGCGACTTCATCCCGACGCCGCGGGCCCAGAAACAATTCGAGATCTTCCGGGCGTATACCGGCGGCAAGCCCAACAACATGTCGCTGCACATGCATTGGGCCCGGCTGATCGAGCTGCTCCACAGCGGCGAAGTCATCAAGAGCCTTCTGCTCGACCCCGACCTGCAGAACACCGAGCTTGTTCGCAAAGGCAAGAAACGGGGCGAAGGCGTGGGCCTCATCGAAGCGCCCCGGGGGACGCTGTTCCACCACTACCAGGTGGATGAAAACGACCAGATCTCCATGGCCAACCTCATCGTCTCGACGACGAACAACAACGAACCGATGAACCGGGCCGTCGACTGGGTGGCCCGCAACGTCATCAGCGGGAAGAAGGAAATCACCGAGGGCATGCTCAACCGGGTCGAAATCGCCATCCGGGCATACGACCCCTGCTTGTCCTGTGCGACCCATGCCCTCGGCCGAATGCCCCTGGCCGTCGAGCTCTACAACGCCGCCGGGGAATTAATCGACCGCAAAACGCGGTGAAAACGCTCCTCGTCGGGGTCGGTAATCCGGGCCGCCGGGACGACGGGCTCGGGCCGGCCCTTATCGAGCGGCTGGCCGGGTCGCGCCCGCCGGAACGGGCGATCACAGACCTTGCCCCTTCTCTTTTCTCAGCCGAAGGACGCGGCACCGTCGAGGCCTTCTGGACGTACCAGTTAAACATCGAAGACGCGGCCACCATCGGCGAGTACGATCGGGTCATCTTCGCCGACGCGGCCGTGGAAGAAACAGAGACCGGGGAAGCCACGAGGGAAAGCAGCGATGATCCGGAATTAAACTCCGGGAAACGCAGCTCTCCGACGCTCCCTCCCGGCGCCGTCCTCGAATCGCTGTCCCCGGCGGCCTCCATCGCCTTCACCACTCACGAGATGTCCCCGGCCTCGGTCCTGGCCCTGGCCGAAGAGCTTTACGGCCGCGCTCCCGCCGGCTTTCTTCTCCAAATTCGGGGCGCGGAATGGGACTTTGTCGAAGGCCTCTCGCCCGAAGGAGAACGGAGCTTGGCCGAGGCCGAACGGATTCTGGGCGAATATCTGAAAAACTTCTGAAGCTTCGCTATAATAAAGTCGGCGGTTATCAAATGACTAAAAAAGACGTCTTTGTCCTCCAGGACATTCTCCTCGGAAATGCCCAGGCCGCCGCGGCCATCCGCCGGGAGCTCGAAACGCGGGGCATCTTGGCGATCAATCTCCTGAGCTCCCCGGGCGCCGGGAAAACAACGTTGCTCGAGGCTCTGGCCGACCGTTTCAAAGGCCTCGCTCGGATCGCCGTGATCGAGGGCGACATCGAAACCGAGCGGGATGCCGAGCGCGTCCGGGCCAAGGGCGTGCCGGCCTGGCAAATCACGACCGGCGGAGCCTGCCACCTCGAGGCCAAGATGATCGGGAAGGTTCTCCCCGAAGTTCCGACGGACATCGACTTCCTGTTCATCGAAAACGTCGGAAACCTGGTCTGCCCGGCCGGATACGACCTGGGCGAGCGGCTGCGGGTCGTTCTCCTGTCGACCCCTGAGGGCGACGACAAGCCGAAAAAATACCCCAAAGCCTTCACCACGGCCGATGTCCTTCTCCTGTCCAAGGCCGACCTCCGGCCGTATCTGCCCTTCGACATCGAGAAGGCCAAGGCCGAGGCCTTGGCCCTCAATCCAAAGCTTCGGGTGTTCGTCGTCTCGGCCGTAAGCGGCGAGGGCATGGACGAATTTGTCGCTTTCCTTCTCAACGCCCGCCGGGAGATCGCTTCCCGTGCATGAGCTTTCGCTGGTCGCCTCGATGTTCGAGACGCTGCTCGATCAGGCCCGCGTCCATAAGGCCAAGCGCATCACCGGAGTGAAAATCCAGGTCGGGGCCTTGGCCGGGGTCGTTCCCGAGCTTCTCGAGAGCGCCTTCGATGCCTACAAGAAGGGGACGATCGCCGAAGACGCCGTTCTGACCACGGTCAAACCGCCGTTCACCGTCCGCTGCCGGTCCTGCGGCAACGAGTCCGTCCGGGACGATTTCGTTCCGACCTGCCCGGCCTGCGGTGCGGCCGACCCGGAGATCGTCCACGGCTTGGAGCTCATCCTCGAAAAAATCGAGATGGAGACGGACGACCCGCCGTCCCCGGCCTAACGTTGCCGACGAAGCGGGATCACGTCCATTCGATTCGATATCGTTTAACTCGCGGATACCCCTGTTTGTCCTCCCTGATCATGACATACGCTTTCCCCTTCGCGACCGCCGTGATCGTTTCCTCTTCCGGAATCTCGAAGCGGGCGATATAAAAGCCCTCGCGGTCGAAAACGTCATAGCTTTTTCGGCCCGAGCCGTATCCTTCATTTGTCGCGACGAACAGGCGTCCCTCCTCGTCGCAAACGATGGAATTCATAAAGGGGAAATATTTCGGATAATGGGAGGGAATAGGGAGGTTTTCGGGAATGCGTCGGTCAGGGTATCTTCTCTTGTATTCTTTCTCCAGAACAGCCCGGGTCACTTTTTCGGGCGGTGCGTCCCGAAAGATTTTTTTGAATATTTTTCCATCCGGATCCGCGATATTCAGCTCGTAGGCGAAATTTCTGCCCCAAATCAGCGTGTCGTCCGGGCCGATCTGAAAGACAAAACGTTCCATCAATTCAAACGGAGGGAGCTGGTTTTCCCTCGGCATTTCGATCGAAGCGATGGTCGCGAGGGCGTTGCCGTTCGGACCGAATTTGATCAGGTTCAAGGTGACTTTTTCGGCGAAGGCAAAATCGGCCCCATAAAAATTTCCTCGTCTGTCAAGGACGGGGAAATTGGGAAGGGACGTTGTCAGCGGAATCCGCCGGAAACACATTCCTTCTTTCGAATAGAACGCGATGCGGTTGTTTCCCGAATCCAGGAGAACGATGTCCTTCCCTTCCGAGAGCATCATCCCTGCCGCCGATTGGATTTCGTCCGGGCCCTGGCCCTTTTTCCCGAATCTGCGGAGGAAGCGGCCGGATTTGTCGAATATTCTGAAGCAGACGTCCTGCAAGTCGAAAACAATGATGTTTTCTTCGTGATCCGGGAGAACGAACGTGGCGGCCGCGAACGCGTCATCGTCGGCGTATTCGCCTCTTCCGAGGTTCAAGTCCTCAACCAGCGAAACTTTATTCGCACCGCCCTCGCGGACAACCGGATTTCTCGGATTTCTCACCACCGTGAGACCGTTTTCCATTCGAACAGACGCCTTCTGTCCGGAAAAAAGCCCGCCGTTCAGCGGAAGGAGAATTCCGAGAACGAGAAGATTCTGGACTGTAGAAACGCGAATTTTCATGGCCCCCCTTCGCTCCCGTGTCACCAATCCTTGCGGATCAAGTAATAGGAAATAAAAAAGAGGACAGGGACGACGATTGACTCAAAGGGATGGATGCGAATCATTTCCATTGCCTGTCCGTTTCTCAACAGCCACAGGTGGGGAACAAACATGAGGCCGAGGGCAAGCATTTCGAGATATTTATTAAAAAGCGGATTCTTGCTTTCTCCGTATTTCCTGTTTTTGGCGGAAAGCAAGGCCAAACCGCCGAAAATATTGATGAGTAGTCCAATCCATCGGGGTTCCGTTTTATGTTCCGGAAAGAACGCCCCGCCGAAAAACGCGGTACCGATGAAAAGAACGATCGCGATCCGGACCGGCCATGGCGGCCCGAACTTCCTTTCACCCTCGAGTGTGATCATCCTGTCCCCTCTCCTGTCGGATGGGCCGGCCTAGCGGACGGAGGCCGCCTCGGGCCCCTTTTTCGATGGCGCGGCTTGGATGAACTTTTCCTCCCACGTTTTCCGCAGCTTTTCGCGCACTTCGATATTGTCCACGTACATTTGGAGGTCGATGATCTCAGAAACAATCGCATTCAGGACCTGGTTGATGGCGTCCGGGCCTGAACCTTTCCACTCTTCACCGAGCACGTTTCCGACAAACTGCCCGAGCTCGTGATCAATGACCGGAAATAGAATCCCGCCGGGATCCGGCCGGGCGGTCATCTTGATAATGGCCAGGAGATACGAGTAGCGGCGATAAAAAACGGAGTCGATTTGGTTCTGGCTCTTTGCTTTCTTGGCCTCGGTCATGAACTGTTGGAGGCCGTTCTCGAGCTCTTCGGTCCAGCCCGTCCCCGTGGCGGCCATCTGGTGGAACATCCCGCCGATACTGTCGAGCAGGGCGTACGCGGTTCTCTTATCCATGGAAACCGGGGAAGGCGGCTCCGCCGCTGGAGCGGGAACCGTCAGCGCGGCGAACAGGACGGCGCACGTCAGTGTTTTTAACATTTTATCCCCCCATAAATTTCGACCAGCGAGCTCGAATGTTATGTTTCCGAGGCATATTTTAGGGGCCGCTTTCTTCCCGAAATCCTCAAGACTTTCAAGGCTTTTCTTTCGGCTCAGAGGGTTCGGGTACGGCCGGCTTATTCTCGGCCTGGGCGGCCAACGCCGCTAAACCGCCGATCGCCCCGAGGTTCATCGATTCCAAAGCCGCGGCCGGGACGATGATGAGCGAGCCTTTTTCCTTGAGCCCTTCGAAGAGCATGTTCATTCCCCGCAGCTGAAGGGCGACGGGATCGTTCCGGTAATTCTTGGCCGCGATAGAGAATTTCTCGGAGATCTCGGTTTCGGCCGTGCCGAGGATGATCCGGGCCTGCCGCTCGCGCTCCGCCTGGGCCTGCTTGCTCATGGCGTCGGCCAGGGCCGCCGGGATGACAATGTCCTTGATTCCGACGGTCTGGCAGGTGATCCCCCAGGGATTGGTGTGCTGGTCGAGCGAAACCTGCAGGTCTTCGGCGATCTTTTCCCGGTTCTGGAGAAGCTCGGCCAGCTCGTGCCGGCCGATGATGTCGCGGAGCCCCGTTTTGGCGATGTAGGAAACGGCGCTGACGAAATCCTGAACTTCCAAGGCCGCTTTTTCCACGTCCCAGACCGTCCAGTAGACGACGGCGTCGACGTTCACCGGGACGGTGTCCTTGGTCAGTGTCTCCTCGGCCGAAAAATCCGTCACCCGGACTCTCTGATCGATGTAATTGACCACGCGGTCGAGGATGGGAATGATGAGGAAGGGGCCGGGGCCTTTCAATCCCTGGTATTTTCCCATTCGCAGCATCACCGCCCGCTCCCATTGATCGGCGACACGAACCGTGGCCGCGAGGAAGACGGCCAGGGCAAAGCCCGCGACGGCCGTGATCGGGCCGATGGCGTTTAATAGGAACAAGGCGGCGTCCGCGCCGAACAAGACCGTAAAAACGGTCAGGGCGATGGAATTGATCCCTGTTTTCGTTTCGATGCTCAGGCTCATGATCTCCCTCCTTTAAGCTCTTTGATCTGATGGATGACGTCTTCCGTATCGAACCCGTAGCTGTAAGCGATGCTTAAAAACTCCCGGCAAATCGAGGTCAGCTTCTCATGACGCTCCCGGTCGGCGATTTTGACTTCGACGGAATCGATGAACGTCCCCGTGCCCTGTTGGGTAGCGAGAATGTTCTGGATTTCCAATTCCTTATAAGCTTTATTGACCGTATTGAGATTGACCTTCAATTCGACGGCCAGGGCCCGGACCGTAGGGAGTTGTTCGCCGACTTTGAGGGCTCCCGCAGAGATGCCGTAACGGATTTGGTCGATGATTTGGCGGTAAAACGGCACGCCGCTCTTGGGATCAAGCTTGAAATTTATCATCCCTAAGGCCTCCTCCTAATTACTTTATTTAACCATTGTTTTATTGTCTTATTCTTATAGTACATTAATAATATAATTCAATGTTTTTAAAAGTCAAGTACTTTTCTTTAACCTCCATTTCCCTCATAATTACCCCATAGAGCGTGAAGGAGAATCCTATGAAAAAAGCCCTCGTTTTCGTCCTGGTCGGCCTCTTGGCCGGAGCCGCCGCGATGTATTTTCTCGGTCCGGCCCGCTTCCCCAATAAGATAAAGCCGGCCGAGCCCACCAGCTTCATCCCGGTCACTTCCCGCCTCGATTCGGGCGGCGACTTGTACGGCTACCTCAGCACGGAGCAGCTCATCCGGTCGATCGAGGGCTTGATCGCCCAGCTCGCCAAGTCACTTCCCGTCGAAGCCGACAGCAAGGAAGCAGCGATCCTTCCCTTCATCTTCAACCTCATCGACAAGTCCGGGATAAAGGAAATCTCCGGCCTCGGCCTGAGCAACGTCTCCCTCCCCGGCGGGCTCCAGCGAACCCGCATGGTGATCCATCACGACGCCGAGAAGAACACGGGCCTGATCTGGCAAGCCGCCCCCACCGGGCCGCGCACCCTTTCCGAGCTCAAGCTCCTTCCGGCCGATACCGCCTTGGCCGCTTTCGGCGAATTCCGCCTGGACGCGGTCTGGGCCTGGATTAAAAAAGAGTTGGAGGCCTCGGGCCTCGCCGATGTTCAAAAATTCGCCGGCCAGGCCGAATCAACGCTGGCCGCCCAGGGCGTCGACCTTCCCAAGCTTCTCGGATCGCTCAGCGGATCCATCGGCTACATCGTCACATTAGACAAAGTAAAAACGATCGCCCTCCCCGGCGAGGCTTCGGGCATCACCGTTCCCGAGCCCGGTCTGGCGATCGTTATCGGGACTAAGGATTCGACCCTTTTCGACCTGGTGAAAACCAAGCTTCCGATGGCCGCGCTCACCGAAAAAGACGGCCGGAAAACGCTTCAGTTTTCCGCCATTCCGGCGCCGATTCCGCTGGAGCCCTGTATCGTGATGAGCGAAGGGTTTGTCATCGTGGCCACCTCCCCCGGACGGGCGGAAGCCCTTCTCCAGGCCCGGACCGGCACCGGCGGCCTGGCCGCGACGCCCGAATTCAAGGAACTGGCGGCCCACGTGCCCGACCGCGGCAACGGATTCGCGTATCTCTCTCCCCGGCTCTTTCAAATCTATGTCGACTTGATCGAGAAAGCGGCGACCTCCAAACCCGAAGACAAACAAATCGCGGAGGCGCTTTTCAAATCCTTTCCCCGCGACCTGAAAGCCCTCTCCGTCATGGAACGCCGGTTCGACGGAATCGTCTGGACCTCCTGCCACAACATGTCGTTGACGGCGATGGTCATGGCTCCGATGACGACCGCGGCCGGTCTGGCCGCGGCCGCCGCCGGCCCCGCTCTCGCCCAGGCGGGCGACAAAGCCAAGGTCAACAGCACGATGGCCACGCTGAAAACGCTCGGCCTTGCCATCGAAGGATACCTGGTCGACAACGCGAAATCTCCCCAAGCCGGTTCGCCGGCGGAGCTGCAAACGCTCTTGGCGCCCTTCTATATCAAGGAACTTCCCTTGAAAGACGCGTGGGGAAACGACCTCCTATACAAAAAGACGGGAACCGACGGATACCTGATCGCCTCCCCCGGAAAGGACGGCGTATTTAAAGGCTGGGATCAGAAGGGCGAATATCCCGCCGGCCAATTCGACGAGGACATCATTTTCTACGCAGGGATCTTCGTATACGGTCCGGTAAGATAAACTAGGATTTTTATGAGATTTCGCCGGTGAGGTAAGCCTTCATCCGCGGGTCTTTCGGCGCGGCGAACACTTCGGCCGCGGGACCATGCTCGACCAGCTCACCCAGGTAAAGAAACGCGATGTAGTCGGCGATCCGCCGAGCCTGCCGGAGGATGTGAGTTACGACAATGACCGTGTAATCCGCCTTGAGCTGGATCAGGCGCTGTTCGACGATCCGGCTTGACTGCGGGTCGAGGGCGGAGGTCGGCTCATCGCCCAGGATGATCTCGGGCTCGACGGCCAGGCCCCGGGCCAAGCACAGCCGTTGCTGCTGACCGACGGACAATCGCGAAGCCGGGTCGTTGAGGCGATCCTTGACCTCGTCCCAGAGTCCGGCCGCTTCGAGCTGCTTCTGGGCGATTTCCCGAAGCTTCATCCTGTTCCGGATGCCGTGGATTCTCGGCCCGTACGCAATGTTGTCGAAAATCGACATCGGCAGAACCTGCGGCTTCTGGGACAGCAGCCCCATTTTCTGCCGGATCCGTGTAACTTCGACCTTCGGGTCGTAGATGTTCTCCCCGTCGACGAGGACCTGGCCTTCGATTTTCACTCCGTCCACGCCGTCGAGCAGCCGGTTGAGGGTTTTGAGCAAGGTCGTTTTTCCGCAGCCCGAAGGTCCGATGATGGCCGTGACCCTGCGGTCCGGGATGTCGAGGGAAACGTCCTTGAGGACTTGCTGCCGGCCGTACGCCACACTCAAGTTCCGGATGGAGATATGCGTCTGTTCGCTCATGAGAATCCTAGTGAATGGTGTTTTTTCGGAATTTGCGGCTGAACCACCGCGAAAGAAGGCTGACCGCGAGAATGATGATCGTCAGGATGGCGGCCGAAGCATAAGCCCGCGCTTGAACCTCAGGGTACGGCGTGCCGAGCTGGAAGAAGATCGCCAGGGGCAGGGTTGCCGCCGGCTCGAACAGGTTCCAGGGGATCCGGTCGGAAAAGCCGGCGGTGAAGAGGACCGAGGCGGCGTCGCCGATGCCCCGGCCGAAGGCGATCAGGATCGCGGTGATGATCCCCGGAAGGCATTGCCGGACGATGACATGGAAGGCCGTCTCGAGCTTTGTCGCTCCGAGCGAGGCCGAGGCGTCGCGGAGCGAATGGGGCACAAGCCGGACGACTTCGTCCATGGCCCGGGCCATGATCGGAAGCTCGAGGAGAGCCACGGTAATGATCCCTGCCAGGAGCGACGTTCGCAACCCGACCATCATCATCAAGATGAATCCGAACGCCCCGTAGACGATCGACGGGATCCCCCAAAGGAC
>Ga0105099_10000111_pt1 | contig 50668 bp, 47 predicted proteins | sample PPLLak3cmMay2015_2_FD_79138 | JGI IMG/M metagenome (GOLD analysis project Ga0105099, IMG submission 79138) | Freshwater sediment microbial communities from Prairie Pothole Lake near Jamestown, North Dakota, USA - PPLs Lake P8 Core (1) Depth... | ecosystem: Environmental > Aquatic > Freshwater >... | reverse complement strand
GTTGTGTATAACAAAAAGCGTTTGCATTCATCGCTTGGTTATAAGTCGCCAGAGGTGTTTGAAATGGAGGTAAACATTAATAAGTTAGTTTAACTATTTGTGAACTAACAAGGGTTCACTCCAGATTGTATAACATATACTCCCAAAAGTGTGTGTGTCGAACTGTGATATATCTTAATTATAGTAGACTCCTTTGGACTATCTGCTTCAAAATATAAGAAATCTGACTCTGAGATTAATTGATTAGACACGCCGTTTATACCATTATTAACATCCCCATTAACTATTGCATGTAATGTGTTAGCTTCAAGTAGTGACCAAGCTTGAGGGTATAATGTAGAGTTGCAAGCTACGAAATTAAGATCAGAAGTAGATATTATTGATATATCAGTCCATTTAAGATTTCCATCTGTTTGTTTAACAATTAATCGATTATTACGTTCATGAACCTCAAACTCTATTGGCGAACTTGTGCTTCTAATAACAGTTACCAAAACTGAGGCATTGACCCTGCCATAATAATTTGAAGCTGTTAAGTTATAAGTTTTATTTGTATTTGCAGCAATTATTTGTGTACCGTTATAGCCGACATATTCTCCTTCGATAATAATTTCCGTATGTTCTCCAGTGACAGACCAATTTAAAACTGATGCTTCTCCAAAATTAACAATTTCAGGTTTTACAATAAAAAAATTTATGGATGGAGGTTCTCCGTTAGGTTCGTTGTTACCAAAGATTGATAAAAATGAAGAACTAAGAAAACCTATACTGATTAGAACAGCAAAAGCGGTTACCAATATGGCTATTTTTTCCATTTATGCATACTATCCAGATTAATATTATGAATATTTTGTTTAATTTTAACATTTTTGGATGAATAAAACTTGACAGGTCTAATCTTTTGATATTTTATTTTCACATTTTTATTAATACTTTCAATGACCTCTAACTGATATTTATATATCAAGAAAAACTTAACTTTTTAGTGATATTTTATATGAAACTTAGATGCAAAAAATGTGGAGACGTCGTTGAAGGAGACAAAAGAGGTACATTTATTGAATGTAAATGTAAATCAATTGCAATTGATGAGACTAAGTGGTATACAAGGTTAATCGGGAAACCAGAAGATTATGAGGAGGTGAAATAAAAAGTTAGATGATATTAAAATTTTTAGAAAAATCAGGATCAGTCAATTATAAAAAAAGAAATAAAGTTGAATTATTAAAGTAGATAAAAAGATAATGATGATACAAAAATTATAAATAATATCATACATATACATATATACATGAAATTACATGAGGACATGTAAATGTTTAGAATGACCTTTTCCATATCTGATGATTTAAAAAAGAAACTAGATACAAGACCAGATATAAATTGGTCAGAGATCTTTAAACAAGGTATAAAAAAGAAACTCAATACACTAGAAAAATTACATGCAAAAGGAGAAATTTAAAATGGCTTGTATAACAATAACTGTCGAGGAATCATTAAAAGAACGATTATCAAGATTTCCATGGGTAAACTGGTCAGAAATAGGTAGAGAAGAAATGTTAAAAAGATATATTTTTGAAAGATATATCAAAACTAAAAAACTTACAAAAGAAGAAAATGATTTTTGTGAAAAAATTGACTGGCATCCTGTTGATGAGCTGCCATTACGCGAAGAATTCATTGAAGAAATAAAAAAAATTAGAAAAGGTAAATACCATAAATACAACTCCATTGACGAATTAAGAAAAGATACCAGTTAATGATAACATATGCACAAATATTTAATAAGTGATAAATTACGTAAATTTTTGGGGAAAATTTCTAAAAAAGATAAGATTTTTTATGATAACATATTAAATAAGATTAATGAAATAGTAAACTCTGAAAATATTGAGCATTATAAAAACCTGAAATATAGTTTGAAAGATTCAAAAAGAGTCCATATAGGACATTTCGTATTAATCTTTCAATATGATAAAAAATCAAATACAATTTATTTTGATGATATCAAACATCATGATTCTGCATACAGAAAAAAGTGAAATTTATTTTAAAAAATCAAATCATAAAATATTTTATTTAAACCTATCATGTATGAAAGTATTACCTTAACCTATAATAAACAATCCATTGAGCTTTTCTTAATTTTTTAACAAAAATAAAAAATAGATTAAATTTTATGGCTCATCAGTAACAATTAATTCTAAAATTTTATGGTATAATCCTTTGCATTCCCTGCTAAATCCTTTGCCAAATCAGGCCCCTCTCCAGCGTCTGAAAGCTGCCTTAAATGTGTATGCGCAGAAATACCAATAAGTTTAGTTCCCATGTGAGGATTATCTATTTTATCCTTTGGAATAACCCAAGTAATAATATTATTTTCTTTATCAAAAGTACCAGCTATATCATACCAAATGTCAATATTATCATTGTAATCTGTTGAGGATTTACCAAACCAAAAATAAATACTACCATCAGGGTTGTGATGAACAAGAGTTGAATAATAGCTATTTGATTTTACCCAGCATACCGCAAAAACCGCTTGATAAGCATCTGTATCAGACGGCAAAGCACTCTTGAAAAGTAGTTGCTTTATTAGATTTAAAAAACCTGTAAACAAAGATGTAGTTTTAGTCTTTATTGTAGCATCAATATCTAATATTTTAAGTGATACATACAAATTATCAGGATTGGAACTATCCTCATAGAACCAAGCTGATACAATATCAATTTTCTTCAAGGATTGTTGTGGAAATCCTATAACATCTCTTACTCTATCTACTACTCCGGGTTTTCAGGATCCCCTGCTGATGCCGTTATAGGTATAATAGTTGTAATCAATAGCATACAAACAAAAATTCCTACTATTTTACTTTTCATTTCAACCTCTCCCAAAAATAACATTTATTTAAAATTGAAATATTTTACTAGGTTATTAATATATGTTTAACAATCGTTGATTCACTCAGTAATCTTTTTTCATTATCGACATATCAGATATTTTTTCCCAAAGGCGACTATGGCACTCGGGACAAACAAACATAGTAGTATCTAATCCATCAAAAAATTCTTCCGGAATCATAAAATCACTATTACATCTTTTACAGTGGTTTATCGTTATCATTTTTTGCACTCCCTGTATATAATACGTGTTAATCCTTGTATAAATACTTTCTCTTCACCAATTTTTTATAGATATTTACATAAAGAAAACATTTTGAAAAAACCAAACAAAGCCTGCCACATATAATAATATTTACTGTAATTAATAATTTCAGCCAGATTAATACTTTCAATGACCTCCTCTAAGGGTTTATATTTATAGATTACTCTTACTAAAATGCTTGTATTAAAACCAATTATAATATTGGAGAAAAGCATATAAAGGAAAATAAACATAATATTAAAGGAGAAGAACGAGATGAAAAAGAAAAAAATATCAGAAACATACAGTGGAAAATGGATGCTACTTGACAAACACCGCAAGGTTCTTTTTGCAAGTGAAAAAATTGCGGATGTTGTAGAAGAAGGAAGAAAATACAAAATTGACGAAGTATACATCGAAAAAAATCTTATTCCTGGTACTTGCTTTTTCTAAATTATGTCAAGAACATCACCACTTTTAAAATTTGTTTTTAACTACAAGAGATTTCAATGTCGTATTCCTGTAGTTCCAGTACGTTTCGTAAGAGCTGATGGCATCTCAACTCAGATCATTAATGCTGTTCTTGATTCAGGGGCAGATACTATAACTATACCTCAAGATCTTGCAACGTGGTTACAATTGAAATTAGAACCAAGGGATACACCAGCTATGACTGCAGCCGGAACTATAAAAGCATACAAGGCAATGGTTCCAGAATTGATACTTGGTCAGGGTGGAAGAGACGTACATTATAAGAATATAGAGGTTTGTGTCATGGAGAAATGCCCTTATATCCTCATAGGTATATCTCCAATTTTTGAAGATTATAAAGTCACGGTTATAGCATCTCAAAGGCAATTCATTTTAGAACCTTTAGGAAAAAACGATTCAGAACTTTCTAAAGAAGCGATACAAGCCATAGAAGCAGCGAGAAAAAGGATGGACAAAGGACATTATTACACAGAAGAAGATGCTAAAAAAATATTAGGCATTGATTAGATGTATTTGTTTCTTTAGTAAATCTTAAATGATGCAACCATTTAATCAATACTATGGATGAAAAAGTTGACCAATACATAAAAAGACAAAAATCTCCACAAAAAGAAATTTGTCAAAAATTAAGAGAAATTATCCTAAAAACAGTTCCTGAAATTAATGAAGAAATGAAAGTAGGAGTTCCTTGCTATGGTAGTACAAAAGAAGACCTTTGCGGAAAATACTATATCGCTGCACTTAAAGACCATGTTAATCTAGGCTTTTCATTAAAAGGTTTAACAAAAGATGAGATAGCACTTTTTGAAGGCACTGGAAAAACAATGAAACACATTAAAGTATATTCTTTAAAAGAGCTAGATGAAAAAAAGATTATTACCTTGCTTAAACTTGTAAAAGAAAAATAATAACTAACTGTAAAATAAGTGAAATAGTAATATAAACCAAATAGAATATCCCCAACCAAATTTACTAAAAAGGGGTTTTTTTATATGAACAAAACCAATGAAAAAGAACTACTAAAAAAAGCCAACAAACCAGCAGAAGATGCAATGAAACTACATCCGTTCTACCAAGGAAAAATAGAGGTTATCCCAAAATGCTGTATCAGAGATTTTAACGATTTTGCTATATGGTACACCCCTGGCGTTGCAGAACCATGTAAAGAAATTCAAAAACACCCATTAAAAGTATACGATTACACAAACAAATGGAACACTATTGCAGTAGTAAGCGACGGAACTCGCGTGCTAGGATTAGGGGATATAGGACCAGAAGCAGGTCTTCCAGTAATGGAAGGAAAATCACTACTTTTCAAATATCTAGGTGGCGTTGATGCATATCCAATTTGCTTGGATACAAAAAACCCAGATGAAATCATTCAAGCAGTTAAATGGCTTAAACCAAGTTTTGGTGGAATAAACCTTGAAGATATTGCAAAACCAAAGTGTTTCTACATACTTGATAGACTTAGAAAAGAAGTAGATATCCCAGTATGGCATGATGATCAACAAGGTACTGCAACCATTGTTGTCGCAGGTGCAATAAATGCACTTAAAATAGTTGGTAAAAAACGAAACGAAGCACTTTTTTCAATGATTGGCGCCGGGGCAGCAAACATTGCAATAGCACGCGTTCTTGTAGCAGCTGGTGTAAAAAAAGAAAATATTATTATGGCAGACAGCAAAGGTATTTTACACCCGGGTAGAAAAGATATAGAAGATGTTAAAGAAGAAAACCCTACTAAATGGGATATGTGCATTAACTCAAATAGTGAAAGACGAAAAGGCTCTATTGCAGATGCAATTAAAGGTACTGATATATGTATTGCTGCAAGTAAACCGGGTCCTGGAACAATTAAAAAAGAATGGGTTAGTACGATGAATAATGACAGTATTGTTTTTGCATCAGCAAACCCGGTTCCTGAGATATGGCCTTGGGAGGCAGAAGAAGCAGGTGTAAAAATTTTTGCGACAGGGCGCTCAGATTTTCCAAATCAAATAAACAATTCACTAGGATTTCCAGGAATTTTTCGTGGTACACTAGATGTTCGCGCAGAAACAATTACTGATGAGATGTGTATTGCTGCAGCATTTGAACTAGCAAAAACTGCTGAAGACAAAGGTATTTCTGAAAAATATATTGTCCCAACTATGGATTCATGGGAGGTTTTCCCTCGTGAAGCAGTAGCAGTTGGATTAAAAGCTATTTCTCAGGGTGTAGCAAGAGTCAAACCTTCTCGTCAAGAGTTATATGATCATGCTATGAATATCATTAAAAAAGCTCGTGATGAAACAAATATGCTTATGAAAAATGGTTTTATTAAAAAACCATAAAACTTTTTTTTTAGTCTGTAAATTTTATTACATTTGTTCGTTTGTATACATCTAGAAATGATGATACATGTATCTTTTTTTCTACTCCTTCTATTGTTTTTATGTTTTCGTTTATGAATCGCCATAGGTGTTTTCCATCTTTTGCAATTAGCTGTATTATTATGTCGTGGTCTCCAGATGCAGTTGTGACGATTTGTACTTCGTCATGGGCTGTTAGTTTTTTTGCTATTTCATCCATTTTTAATGGATCAACATTTAATCCTAGCATCGCTGTTGTTGTGTATCCTGCTTTTTCAGGGTCTATTACTGCTGAAAAATTTTTGATTATTCCTTTGTTTATTAGTTTTTTAATTCTATAATGTACTGTACTTGCGCCTATGTTTAATTGTTCAGATATTTTTTGATACTGTATTTTGTCATCTTCTTGCAGCAGATGCAATATTTTTTTGTCTATTTCGTCCATACTAGTATAATTTTCCTTTGTTTTAAATATTTTTTGCTTTTTGTTCAATATTTTGACGATATAATTGAATATTTTTCCAAAATAGTTATATATATTATCTATATACAGATGGCTTGAATTTGAATAAAAATTAACCAAAATATTAAGCCGTAATAATCTAGATAAAGGCAAATGCTTATATTGGAAAAAACGTTGCCTGTTCTCGAGTCTAACAGGCTTTTATCAAAACAAAAAAGGTGTAAAAAATGGCAAATGTGAAAATTTTTTCAAAAAAAAACTTAGATGCTTTTGTAGATAGCTTAATACAAGATAAAAAGTATGAAGTTGTCGGAGTCAAATCAAAAGGAAAACGTTTCGCATTTGACACAATTGATTCAGCAGAAGAGCTAAGATTAGACTACGATATAACCATTCTTCCACCTAAAAAATATTTTTTACCACAATATGAAAAACTTATGAACTACAGCTTAAAAGAAAAATTTGATGTTAAACCAGATAATGAAAACAAACCGCGCATTATCATCGGAATGCATCCATATGATATCATTGCTCTACAGCAGACTGATAAATACTACCTAGACGAACAAAAAGATGATTTTTATGAAAAAAGACGCAAAAATACAATAATTATCGGCGTTGATATCCAAAATGTTTCAGAACACTCTTTTGCAAGTTCCATGAACACACATTTTACAGAATCAGGTTTTGATTTAATGCTTACAAACATCGATAATAAATATGCTGTTACTATTGGCTCAAAAAAAGGAGAAGATTTACTTAATAAATACGCAAAGGTAGATGATGCAAAACTATCAGATAAAGAAAAAATAAACAAACTGCGACAAAACCTTGTATCCAAATATAAGAAAAAGGTAAAAGTATCTGGTGGCAAAAGTTGGTCTTCGCTACTTGTTGCAAATTATGAAAACAGTATATGGGCTGAAAGATCCTCAAAATGTTTGGAATGCAGTTCTTGTACAATGGTTTGCCCAACATGTTTTTGCTATGATGTACATGATGATTTATCACTAAATCTAGCAGATGGACAACGTGTCAGAACATGGGATGGATGTCTTTTAAAAGATTTTACAAAAGTTGGAAGTGGCGAGGTTTTCCGCAACGATTTAAAAGATCGCTATCGCCATCGCTTTTTCAGAAAAGGAAACTACTTAGCTGAAAGATATGATTTTATTGCATGTGTCGGCTGTGGTAGATGTGCTGTTGCATGCTTACCAAATATTGCAAGTCCATGTGATGTAATAAATGAACTTTCTCATTTTGGAGGAGAAGACAAACCAGACAAATATTTCATAAAACAAGAAACAAAAATAGATGAAAAAGGAACAATTCATGTTCCCCGTCAGGCAACAATTAAAAAAATACAAAAACTTACAGATTCAGAAACACTATTTGAATTAGAATTAAATGACAAAAAACCATTAGGTCACAAGCCAGGTCAATTTGTAGAGCTTTCTATTTTTGGAGTCGGAGAAGCACCATTTGGAATTTCTTCACCACCAAGCAACGAACCAACTTTTGATGTTGTAGTTAGAAAAGTAGGAAATCTAACATCAAAACTTTTTACTTTAAAAGTTGGAGATTATGTAGGAATACGTGGTCCTCTTGGTAACGGTTTTGATGTAAAACAATTTGAAGGAAAACACATAATTTTTGTCTCAGGTGGAACAGGTATGATTCCAATGAGATCACTAATTGAACATTGCCTTGACAAAAAGAACCGTGACAAATACAAATACATGAAAATTCTTTATGGTGCCAAGCGACCCAGTGATGTTTTATTCCAGGATAAAATTTCTAGTTGGGAAAAATGCAAAGATGTAACATGTAAACTTACAGTTGATTCATGTCAAAATGGTGAATGCTGGGTCGGTAGCGTTGGTCTTATCACAAATTTATTTCCTAAACTTCAAGTAGAGCATATTGAACCAAAAAATACAATGGCTGTAATTATTGGTCCACCAGTTATGTTTAAATTTGTAATTAAATGCTTACAGACTTTAGGTGTTCCTGAAGCAAACATACTTGTTTCTCTGGAGCGACGCATGAAGTGTGGTGTTGGCAAATGTGGTCACTGTCAAATAAACGGTGTTTACTGTTGCAAAGAAGGACCAGTTTTCAATTATTCACAAATAAAGAATTTACCGGAGGCGTTTAAATGAGCAAACCACGAGTAGCATTTTTTGATTTTGCAAGTTGTGAAGGTTGTCAACTTCAAATAGCAGATTTGGAAGAAGAAGTCCTTGATTTAATCAGTATTGTTGATGTTGTATCATTTAGAGAAGTTATGAAAGAACATTCTGATGATTACGATATAGCAATAATTGAAGGCTCAATTAATCGACCTATGGATGAAGAACGCATTAAACAAATAAGAGAAAAAGCAAAAATCTTAGTTGCACTTGGAGCATGCGCGGCTATAGGCGGGGTAAATAAAATTCGTAATCAATGGGATGCAGAAAATGTTAAAAAAGATGTATATGGCGATGCAAAAATAAATGACAACAAATATTTTGATGTTTACCCGACAAAAGCAGTAGATGAAGTTGTAAAAGTTGATTATTATGTTTACGGCTGTCCTATTAATCGTGATGAATTCAAAAAAGTAGTAACAAGCCTTGTAATGGGTAAAAAACCAGAAATTCCAACTTACCCTGTATGTGTAGAATGCAAGAAAAATGAAAACGTATGCCTCTTTGAACTAGGTAAATTTTGTCTTGGCCCAATTACTCGTGCAGGATGCAATGCAATCTGCCCAACAAATGGTAGTCCTTGCGATGGCTGTCGTGGAATTTTGCGTAAACCTGAGATTGAATGCATCCAAGACGTACTTGATAGATACAACCTTACTTATGAAGAAATGAAAAATCGTTGTATCATGTATAACTATTCAAAGGAGGAATGCAAAAATGAGTAAAGATTTATCAATAAATGTTCATCATGTTACCCGTGTTGAAGGACATGGTAACATAGTCGTTGATGTCAAAAAAGGAGAGATAAAACAAATACAATGGCAGGTTCCAGAAGCACCACGTTTCTTTGAGGCGATGCTACGTGGCAGACATTATGATGAACTACGCCCAATTACATCACGTATCTGTGGTATCTGTAGTATCGGACATTCTCTTGCAAGCCTAAAAGCAACAGAAGATGCACTTGATATAAAAATTTCAACTCAATCCCAAATACTACGCAGACTAGCAATAAACGGCGAAAACATGCAAAGCCACATACTCCATGTTGGCTATCTTGCAGTACCAGACCTACTTGGTGTAGGAAGTGTTTTTCCGCTTGTTGGAAGTAAACATCAAGATGCACTTTTAAAAATTGTAAAACTTCACCGCATTTCAAATGAAATGTCTGATCTAATATGCGGAAGAACTACCCACCCGATTCGTCTGATAGTCGGTGGTTTTTCAATGGTACCAAATAAAAAACAACTAATGGATCTTAGAAAAAAACTACAAGATTCAATAAAACCTACTAAAGAAGTAGCAGAAGTAATACTAAGTGTTGCTGATAAAATACCTGATTTCACACGTGAAACAGAATACATTGGTCTTAGCTCAAACGAAGAATATGCACTATATGACGGATACATTAATTCTACAGATACAGGTGCTTTTAAAGATTATAAAAACTATACAAAAATGATGCAGGAATATATTGTACCACAGTCAACTGCAAAATATGCAAAACATGCTCGCAAATCATATATGGTTGGTGCCCTTGCCCGTTATAATCTAAATAGTAAACAGCTTCATCCACTTGCACAAGAAGTAGCAAAAATGTTTGAGTTCAAACCAATCTGCTTTAACCCATTTATGAACAACATTGCTCAACTAGTAGAATTTGTACATAACATAGAAGATTCAATAATTCAAGTTGATAAACTACTAAAAAAGGAGATAAAAGACGAAAAACCAATAAAACCAAAAAAAGACTCAGGACAAGGAGTTGGAGTAGTTGAAGTACCACGCGGAATACTAGTTCATGATTATACAATTAAAAATAATAAATGTACAAAAGCAAACTGTATAATACCTACAAATCAAAACCATGCAAACATACAACACGACATGGAGGAATTTGTACCACAGATACTAGATAAATCTGAAAAAGAAATAGAACTAAACCTGGAAATGCTGGTACGTGCATATGACCCATGTATATCATGCAGTACACATTATCTAAAAGTAAAATTTGTCTAAAATGAAAAAAATAGGAATTATTGGCCTTGGAAATCCACTTAGACAAGACGATGGAATAGGAATAATCCTAATCGAAAAACTAACTAGGAAAAAAAACAATTTTGCAGAAAATATAGAATTTATAGATGGCGGAACAGGAGGTATCTCCCTTATTCACCTATTTGCAAAATTTGATATTGTTCTATTAATAGATGCAGTCGACCTTAATGCAAAACCAGGAGATTATAAATTTTTTAAAATAGATGACAAAGTTTGTTCAGATAAAAACATTAATTTTACAACACATGAAGAAAACATATTAAATGTTTTAAAACTCTCTGAAAAAATAGATGAAAAACCAGAAGTTTACATGTTTGGAATTCAACCTAAAACAACAGATTTTAAAAATAAATTAACAAAAGAACTAGAACATAAAACAGATTTACTTTTAAGTAAACTTGAAGAAAAGATAAAAACTTTTTTATAAAAAATAAAAAAGTTGTTTTTTTATTTTAACTTAACTTTAAACTGGTCGTTATTTGTTATATCATCTATAGTATAGATTTTGTCTTCACGTGCAAGCCAACCCAGAGCAGAATACGCATCATTAGTTTTTAATCTAGTAATGCGAGAAATTGAGGTTACGTCTATTTCGCCACCCTTGGTTGTAAGAACGGTGTATACTTTACCAGCAGCATTTCCTATCTTTTCTGTTAGATTTGTTTCGCTTAACTGATATTTTGCACCTGTTTTTGCAATCTTGTTTTCTCTTGCAAGCCAGCCAATTGCAGCGTAAAATTCTTTATCGGTTAATCTTGTGTTTTTCTTCAGAGTTGACTCTGTGAGAACACCATATCTATTTAGATTACTCCATATTTTTCCAGCGTTTTGACCAAATTTTTCAATGGCATCAACCATTTTTAATCACCAACCACACTTCGAAGTAACGATATGGGCGTTATAAAAATTGCTATTTTTGATAAAATGGTACTGTAAGACCGCCATAAGGCATAACAATTATCCTTATTTTCTCACCATTTTTTTCTATTTTTTTAACTGCAGCATCTATTGCATCTTGTATATTTTTAAAAGGTTTCATAAAAGCTTTTTTCACAAGTTCTTCTTTTATATCTGTTACAGCATAGATATCTGCAAATGTTGCAAGCTCTGCTATTTTACCTGATTTATGAAAACCTAATTTATATTCTTTCTTAAGTGCATCTAATACTTTTTCTGGTGTATCTGATTTTGATAAAAGTTTTAAAAATTCATCAGGACCAACACCATTATAACATTTTGATAAAAGTATTATCACGCCATTTTTTTCTAGTGCCAGTTTACCATTTTCAAGGGCTTTTTGAGATTGATATAAATTAACATCCATTGGTGAGGGTGCAACAGTTATCACAATGTTACCTTTTTTTGTGATAGGTATACAAAAAAGATTATTTGCATATTTTACTGCTTTTACAAAAGAATCATGCAAGTCACCAGTTGTAATCTTATACAATTTGTTTTCCGAAGTTAAAACAAGCTGAATTGAAAAAATATTAACGTCGTTTTCGATTAGTTTAACTGAATCTATCATATCTTCGTTTATAGGATTGCCTTTCAAATTAAGTGTACATGAATCTTTAGATAATGCAAAAGAATGGTTATGCTCAATTGTTTCATAACCTGCAACTCCTGGTAAAAACGATTTACGTCCACCAGTATAACCTGCAAAATAATGTGGCTCTACACTATTTATCACAACCACGTTTTTATATTCAAAAATTTTTTTATTAAAATAAACTGATGTACCTCTCTTTGTTTTTCCCACATATTTCATATTTTTTTTGTCTTTTGCGTCATGAACAAAAACCTTATCTTTAATTGTTTCAAAGTGTTCTCCAAATATAAATTTGAATTCTTCCTCTGTTGGTCCTGGGTGAGAACCACAGGCAACTATAAAACCAACATCTGGGTGATTCGAAAGAATAGGTGTTAAATAAGATAGTATCTTTGCTGTTGTCGTAGGTCTAGTACCATCATTTACAATTATAAGTAAACGATCTGAGCTTGATGCAAACTCTTCAAATGATTCTTTGTTTAAAGGATTAAAAAATCCTTTTTCAAGTATTTTTTCTTCAGGTTCTAGTTTTATGTCTACTGGTTTTAGAATTTCACATTCGTAATCTATATTTAGCAATTTTTTTTCTTTGCCGTATACAACTGGAATTTGCATGTTTAATCTACATTATTATTAATTATATTAATATTTAGAGTGTGTACTCTACTTTGTATTCACCAGGATCACCTGATTCAACTTTAAATTTTTTCTCTTTACAAAGTGTAATCATTGGTACATTGTCTTTTAGTACAACTCCTGTAAGTTTTTTTAAGCCTTTGTCACGTGCGATTTCTATTGTGTAATCAAGAAATTCAGAGCCTAATCCTTTACGCTGCCATTCATCAGAAACAATTAGTGCATATTCTGCTTCTTCGTTTTGACCTGGTGTCATAATAATTCTTGAAACACCAAGTATGCGTCTTTTTCCTTTATCATTTATTTCTGCAACTATTCCTATTTCACGATCGTAGTCGATATTACAATAACGTGTTCTCATTTCATGTGGTGTATTTTTAATTCTTCTGAAAAATCTGAAACGAACAGCATCATCAGAAAAAGTATCAAACATTTCTTGCCACATGTTTTCATCTTCTGGTTTTATAGGTCTAAGTAAAGCAATTGTTCCATCCCTAAGTTTAATTTTTTTAATGTATTTACTAGGATATCTACTAATTATCATGTGAGGTTTTCTCTCAGGGTTTTCGTCGATAACAATTCTTGCATCAACTGCAACTAGTTCATTATCAACTATAATTAATGGATTTATGTCAATCTCAGCGATTTCAGGGTGCTCTTCAATTAACTGTGAGAAATTAATCATTGTTTGCTCTACTTTTTTCATATCTGCAGGTGGAATATTTCTAAATCCAGTTAGAAGAGTGTATGCTTTTGTTTTTTCTATAATTCTCTGGGCGATAACCTGGTTTAATGGTGGAAAACCAATTGAGCGGTCTTTGAATAACTCTGTAAATATACCACCTAAACCAAAGAGTATTATTGAGCCAAAAACCGGGTCTTTTTTTGAACCAAGTATAAATTCACCGCCTTGGGTTTTAGCCATTTTTTGAATAGTTACTCCTTCAATTGTTGCAGTTGGTACTTTTTCTTTGACTGTTTTCATCATGGTCTTATACGCTTTTCTTATTGATTCTTCACATTGTAAACCAAGGGCTACGCCACCTGAATCACTTTTATGTGTTATCTGAGGTGACTGGATTTTCATGACAACAGGATAACCAATTTCTTCTGCGGCATTTACTGCGTCATCTTCTTTTTTTGCAAAAATAGGTCTAGTGGTTTTAATCTCATATGTTTCGATGAAGTCTTTTGCTTCTGATTCACTTAGAAGTGTTCTTTTTTCTTTTTTTGCTTTTTTAATTATTTGTTCAAGTTTTTCTTGTTTTTCTTTATTGTAAACAACTTGTCGTTCTTCTGGTGTTTGAAATAATAATTCAAGATTTCTTGAATAACGGTAAAGATACATATATGATTCAACTGCTTGTTCAGGTGTATCATATGTTGGAACATTATTTTTATTTAACAGATCTCTTGTATATTGAACACTTGCTTCACCTGGAAAAGAAGTAAGTATAGGTTTTGTTGATTTTTTTGAAAGATCAATTATTCTATCTGCGAGACGGTTTGGATCTGCTACAACTTGAGGTACACAAATTACCAAAATGCTGTCTATATTTGGATCATCAAGACACACAGCAATTGCTTTTTCGTACACGTTTTCATCGCTGTCCCCTATTATATCTATAGGATTTCCTTTACTCCAGTGTGTTGGTAAAAATGAGTTAAGTTTTTGCATTGTTTCATCTGATAATTTTGCAAGTTTACCACCAAATTCAATAATTGCATCTGTTGCAAGAACACCTGGTCCTCCAGCATTTGTTATAATTGCAATATTTGGGCCACTTGGACGAGGTTGTTTTGCAAGAATTGATGATACGTTAAATAAATCTTGAATGTTTTTTACACGAACTATTCCTGCTCGTTTAAATGCAGCATCATAAATCTGGTCTTCACCTGCCATTGCACCTGTGTGAGATGATGCTGCTTTTGCACCTTCTGCAAATCTTCCTGATTTTATAACAATAATCGGTTTTACGCGAGCAAAACCACGAGCAGCACTCATAAATTTACGAGCATTAGTAATTGACTCTGAATACAAAACAATGCTTTTTGTATATGGGTCTCGGCCGAAATAGTCTATTAAATCTCCAAAATCTACATCAAGCATTGAACCAACTGATATAAATGCGCTGAATCCTACTTTTGCAGCGGCTGCCCAGTCAAGGATTGCTCCGCATACTGCACCACTTTGTGAGAACAGTGCGATATTTCCTTTATCTGGCATTGAACTTGCAAATGTCGCGTTTAAATTAAGATATGGTAAGCTATACCCAACACAGTTTGGTCCTACTATTCTTAATTTATATTGTTCTTTTAAATCTAAGAGTTTTTGTTCTAGTTTTTTTCCTTCTTCACCTATTTCTTTGAAACCTGCTGAAATAATTAGTATTCCTTTTGTACCTTTTTTTCCGCATTGTTCTACGACATCGCATACTATATTTGCAGGTGTTACAATTATTGCAAGGTCAACTGCTTTTGGAATTTCGTCTACTGATTTGTATGCTGCTACTCCTTGTACGCTTTCTTTTGTTGGGTTAACTGGATATACCACTCCATCGTATCCTGAACCTATTAGATTTCTAAAAATTCTGTATCCTGTTTTTCCGACTTTGTCTGTTGCCCCTATTACTGCTATGCTTTTTGGTTTAAACATTTTATCTAGGCTTTCGATACCCATTGTATCCCTTCCTGTTATTTTGTCAAATTTAACTTGGTTGCCCCATATCTAAAATTGCTTAATAAGTTTATTGTATTGGTAATTGAATTTTATTCAAAAAAATTGAACATTATTCATATAATGATTGAAATATATTCAAGTATTTGACTATTTTTGCTTATTTTATATTGAAAATTATTCAAAATCCCAATAATCCTCTAATAATTTTTTAAGAAGTGAAATATTTTCTACAACTGTCTCAACCCGGTAATGAGACATGGAGTCTTCTTCTTTGATATAATTAAGATTATTAAGAAGACCACACATCACATTATAATAACAGATTATACTTGCATTACTGTTGTAACCACCACCAAAAAGAACAAGCAGTTTATTACAACTATTTTCAGACAGCTCCTTCATTTTATTAGATATAAAAAAATAGGCTTGATAAGTAAGTTCTAAGTCTGCCAATGGATCGGAATGATGCGTATCAACACCACATTGAAACAATATTATCTCTGGTTTAAATTGTTCTACAAGAGGGGTAACAATCTGATTAAATGCAATTAGATAACTACCAGTTCCAGTACCAGGCGGCAATGGAAGATTAACAGTAAAGCCCTTTGCTTTATCTTTACCTATACTTTCAAGCTTACCTGTGCCCGGGTAAAGTGTTCGTCCATCTTGATGAAAAGAAAGATTTAAGACTGAAGGGTCATTAATGTAGATATCTTGTGTTCCGTTGCCATGATGAACATCAGTATCAACAATCATGAATCTTTTAAGATGATATTTTTCACGTAGATATTCAATTGTTATTGCGATATCATTAAAAAAACAAAAACCAGATGATGTTTCTATGCTTGCGTGATGAAAACCACCTAAGGGATTACACATGCAATTAAAACCTTTGAATAGTTTTTCTGCGCAAAGAATACTTCCGCCTGTAGCAAGCCTGGCAATATCATAAATTCCTTTTGGAGCAGGCGTATCATTTGCAAGCATGCCGCCTGTTTTACTCAGTTCTTTTACTTTTTGGATGTATTCTTTTTTATGGACTCTTTCTAAATCTTTTTGGGTTGCTTTTTTTGGTGTAAAAATTTCAAAGTTTTTCATTATGTTTTTTTCTTCAAAAAACTCAATTACCTTTCTAGGTTTATCACCAATTAGGGGATGATCCATGCCTAGATCGTATTTATTGAAGTCTTCATGATAAACTATTCCATATTCATCTTTTTTCATTGTTTTCATCTTTAGTACAAAATTTGTAGTTATAATTTCGGGTTATATTGATGATTTAGTTTTAAATTTACTCTTTTTTTAAAATTACTTTACTATAATTAGACTAAAATATTGGATAATTACCATTAATTATATGAAATTTACCAATAATGTTATATACTTTGAGGAATATAACTATATGTTGGGGACTTATGAAAAATAAAAAACAAGCACAAAAAAAGATGCTGGGAGTCTTCACAATCATAATACTAATCACAATTGGAATCGTCAGTAATTGCGGTTGTATAGGAAAAAATGAGAACACAATAAAAATCGAAGGCGCATATGCATTAACACCTATGATGGAAAAATGGAAACTAGAATACAGAAAAACCAATCCCTCGATTAATATCGATATCAACGCTAATGGCGCAGGGGCAGGTATGGCAGATGCCATATTAGGAATTGCAGACATAGGTATGGTTTCCAGAGAAATCAACAATTCAGAAATTGAACGAGGAGCATTTTGGGTATCTGTAGTAAAAGATGCAGTTGTAGCAACTATCAACTCAGATAATCCTGTAATCGAAGAAATCCTAAAGAAAGGAGTCACAAAACAACAGTTTAACGATATTTTTATCACAAGGAGTATAAAAACATGGGGACAACTCGTTGGCAATGAGAGCCTCAGCAACGATAAAATAGTCGTGTATTCCAGATCTGATTCATGTGGTGCTGCTGAGACATGGGCAAAATATTTAGGTAACTATAAACAAAACGATTTAACACAAGTAGCAGACTCCGCAGTAAATGGCGATAACACCCTAGCTGCGACTATACAAGGCGAAGAATTTGGTATCGGTTTTAACAATATTGGCTATGTATATACAAAGAAACTTGCTGATGGAACAATGGTACCAGCTGACGGATTAATCCCAGTTCCTATTGATCTAGATAATAACAGCATGCTAGATGAAAATGAGAGTGTATATAATAATCGCTCCTCGATTGTAACTGCAATAAATGATTATATATATCCATCCCCACCAGCTCGTGCACTTCACCTTGTCACTTTGCATAATTTTACTGGAATAGTAAAAGATTTTGTGTATTGGATATTAACCGATGGACAGCAATATGTTCTTGATGCAGGTTATGTTCCATTACCACCAGAGACAATCATTGATCAAATAAGTTATCTTGAGACTGGAATTAGGCCAGAGATACGATAAAACGACGTTAATCTTAAAATATTAAAAATTTAAGATGGATTTAAGTAATATGAATACGAGAAAATTTCGTGACGTTATTGGTACAAAATTAATGCTAATAGCCACGTTATTTGCTTCTATTATATTTTTTTTAATATTAATTCTTTTATTGTTTAAATCATCTTTAGTTTTGCAAACTGAATCCATAACTGAAATATTATTTTCTTCAACATGGAATCCAGACCGCGGTCAATTTGGTCTTGCTTCAGTTATAATTGGAACGATGATAATCACAGGAATAGCTCTATTAATTGCTATTCCAATATCTCTTCTAAGTGCAATCTATATTGTTGAATATGCACCTAAGCGAATAAGAAAAATAATCAGACCATTTATCGATGTACTTGCTGGTGTCCCTTCAGTAGTATATGGATTATGTGCCTTTCTATTTCTAGTGCCTTTAGTAAAAGATTTCATCGCACCATTTTTTGGCGCACAAAGTACAGGTCTATGCATATTTACTGCTTCAATTACATTAGCAATTATGGTATTTCCTATCATAATTTCTTTATGTATTGAATCCTTTGATGCGATCCCAATCGTCTTAAAGGAAGCATCGCTTTCTGTAGGAGCTACAAAATGGGAAACTATAAAAAAAGTAGTAATGCGTGCATCTGCTCCTAGTGTTATAGCAGCAATATTGCTAGGGTTTGGACGTGCATTTGGTGAAACTATCGCAATCAACATGGTAGTCGGTGGCATAACCAGGGTTCCAACCTCGTTGTTTTCCCCTGGAGAAACACTTGCTTCTTTAATTGCTTCAAAATATGGGGAATTAATGTCTATTCCTCTTCATGAATCAGCACTTATGCTAGTTGCATTAATTTTATTTGTTGTAGTTTTTCTATTTAATATTCTTGGCGTCCTAGTTTTAAGAAGAGCAAAAAAGAGGTGGAATTATTGAATAAACGTATCATAGAAGAAAAACTGTTTAAAGTTCTAATGATACTTTCGCTGTGTATTGTACTGGGAAGTTTATTCATAATATTTGGAATTGTAATCTTCAACGGGGCTTCATCAATAAGTCTAGAAATGATTACTCAGACGCCAAAAGAGGGTGAGGTTTTAGGTGGAGGTATATTAAATGCGATTATTGGATCTATATATCTTGCTTTACCGGCTACAGGTATTGCATTTCTAATTTCAATGATGATTGCACTTTATCTGCAGAGAGATTTTACTCCTTCATGGTTTTCAAATTTTATCAGATTTACTCTTGACGTTCTCTGGGGTATTCCTTCTATAATTTATGGTATTTTTTGCCTTATGATTATGATATATCTGGGTGTAGGATCATCTTTGCTTGCTGGAATCATAGCACTTACCTTACTTGAGATTCCAATAATTACAAGATCAATGGATGAGGCAATAAAGATGGTTCCTATTGGTCTAAAAGAAGTATCATATTCCTTAGGATCAACAAAATTTGAAACTGCTATGAAGGTTTTAAGAAGACAGGCATTTCCAGGAATACTTGCAGGAGTTCTTTTGGGGCTTGGTAGAGGCATAGGTGACGCAGCATCTATATTATTTACATCTGGTTTTTCAAATCGAATCCCTTCATCGATTTTTGATTCAACAGCAGCATTACCAACTATGATCTTTAATCTTTATTCTTTGCCATCAGGTCAACCAAAAGCATACGCTGCAGCTTTTATTCTTCTAATAATTGTTCTTACTATTAGTGTCGCTTCAAGATTATTAACAAGAAGATTTAAAAAACATGTAATAAAATAGGAGAAATTAATATGGAAACTTATCAGATAGAAACAAAAAATTTGAACGTTTATTATCAGGTTCACAACGTTCTTAACAATATAGATATAAAAATCCCGGCAAAGCAGCTTACTGCAATAATTGGTCCTTCAGGATGTGGAAAAACAACTCTTTTAAAATCATTTAACCGCTTGCTAGAGATAAACGAAGAAGTCAAAATCTCTGGTCAAATTCTCGTCGATGGTAAAAACATACTGGATTACAAAGGACATGAAATACCAGATATCAGAAAAAAAATGGGGCTTATTTCTCAAAAACCTTATCCTTTACCTATGTCAATTTATGAAAATGTTGCTTATGGACTTAGGATTCACAGCAAAAAAAATAAAGAAGAACTTGAAAAAAAGATTGAATATTGTTTAAAGGAGGTAGGTTTATGGGAAGAAGTAAAAAATAGACTGAATGACCCAGCAACAAGACTATCGGTAGGGCAACAGCAACGTTTGTGTTTAGCCAGAGCTATTGCAGTAGAGCCAGAAGTGTTACTATGTGACGAACCAACTTCAGCTCTGGATCCGATTGCTTCACAACAAATTGAGAAACTTTTATTGAAACTAAAAAAGGATTATACTGTTGTATTAGTTACCCATACTCTTCGTCAAGCAAAAAGAGTTGCTGACTATGTAATTTTCTTGTATTTTGGGGAGGTTGTTGAACAAGGGCCTGCTGGTGAATTTTTTAATAACCCTCAAGATCCGAGAACTAGGGCATATATCCAAGGAGATATCAGCTAAGGATACGGCTTTTTACGTATCTTTACCAATATTTATTGAACAAATAACAAAATATATTTATGATATTAACATGTAGGGGTGTTGATATTTATGAAAGTCGAATTAGAAGACATGATCTGTATTACTGATACTGCATTGACAATACGTGGTTCCAGGAGAAGAATTACGGTTCCATCTGAGGTTGTTGAAATCTTAAAACTTGAGGATGGTGACAAACTTCGCTGGATTGTTTTTAAAAATGGAGATATCCACGTTCAGAAAGTCAATAAAAAGTAATTTTAAATTTAGTAGATTTTAAATATGAATTTAAGATAAGAAAATTGCAAAAATATAAATAATTAACATATGTTAATTGTTGGGGGTTATTAAATGAGCATTGTAGACTTAACATCGATGAGTGAATCACAAACAGCAATAAAAAACGAAATTAATCAGAGACTTTCAAAATTAAAAGACGAGGTTTCAGACTATTGCTACCAGTGTGCAAAATGTACCTCTGGTTGTGAAGCACATAAACTTTTAGAACTTGAACCCCACAAAATAATTGCTCTTCTAAAAAGAGGACTAATCGATGAAATGACCAATTCAGAGGTTATATGGACATGCATGAGCTGTTTTAAATGCAGAGAACGCTGCCCACAAAAAGTAGCACCAGTAGAAGTTTTATTTGCACTTAAAAATATGGCTGTAGCAAGTGGAAAACAAATACCTGGAAATTATACAGCTATGCTTCAATCAATACTTACAATGGGTCTTATTCAAGATGTCAAAAGTGTTACAACAAATGATAATAAAACCAAAAATAGAACAGAACTTGGGCTACCTGAAATATCTAAACCAATTGATCTAGCAAAATTTCAAATGGTTTTATCAAAACTTGCAGTTGAAAAAATTTAACGGAGATTTTTATGAAAAAATATGCGTTATATCCTGGTTGCGTAATACCAACAGAACAATATGCATATGAACTATCTATACGCGAAATTTTACCATTACTTGATATAAAACTTGTAGATCTAAAGGGTTTTTCATGCTGCGGAGAACCAATGAAAAGTGTTAACCAAATGCTTACAATTTCTTTATCGGCAAGAAATATCGCAATTGCTGAAGCTGAAAATCTTGATGTATTTGCTCCTTGTCCAATGTGTCATTTAGCAATGAGTGAATGCAAACGAATTCTAGATTCAGATGAAAAAACAAAAGAAAGAATAAACAGTTTTCTTGCTGATGAAAACCTAAAATACACAGGTAAATCCAAAATACTTAGCATTCTTGATATTTTATATGATGACGAAGGTCTTAAAAAAATATCAGGTTTAGTTAAAAAACCGCTAAAAGACGTAAAAATAGCAGTGCATTATGGTTGTCATCTTATAAGACCTAGTGAAATAGGAAGACCAGATAATTCTGAAAACCCACAAAAAATAGAACAAATTCTAAAAGCTATTGGTGCAAAACCTGCGTCTTATCCTGAGAAATTAGACTGCTGTGGTGGACTTTTGACAACTAATCTACCTGAAACCGCTCTAACAAAAACAGGTCAGAAACTTCAAGCAGTTCAACAACAAGGCTTTGATGCATTTGTAGATGTTTGCCCATGGTGTCACAGGCAATATGATTCCAAACAAACTAAAGCTGGTGAAACTGTTGCAACAAAACTTGAGGTTCCAGTATTTTATTTAACACAACTAATCGGATTAGCATTCGGAGTTAAAAAAGAAAAACTTGGTTTAGAGTTTAATCTCAGCCCAGTGGATAAACTAAAAATTGATTGAACATGGTGATTTAAAAAATGAGAAGGATTGGTGTATTTGTTTGCCATTGCGGAATCAATATCGCACAAAATGTTGATGTTGAAGCATTGACAAAATATGCTAGTCATCTTAATGGCGTAGTAGTATCAAAGAATTACAAATATATGTGTTCAGATGTTGGTGCTAATCTGATAAAGGATGCTATCAAAGAACATAAACTTGATGGTGTGGTTGTAGCTTCTTGTTCTCCTCGTATGCATGAGCATACTTTTCGCCAGGTTGTAACCGATGGCGGGGTAAACCCATATAGACTTGAAATTGTAAATATACGTGAACATTGCTCCTGGGCACATAATGATAGACAAAAAGCAACAGAGAAAGCAAAATCATTAATTAGAAGCGGAGTTGCAAAAGCAAAACTCTTGGAGCCATTACAATCATCAACAATAAAAGTTAATCCTGACGCAATGGTAATTGGTGCAGGCATTGCAGGTATACAAGCATCCCTTGATCTTGCAAATGAAGGTTTTAAAGTTTATCTTATTGAAAAGGAGCCCAGCATCGGCGGGCGAATGTCTCAACTTGATAAAACTTTTCCAACACTTGACTGCTCATCATGTATTTTAACTCCTAAAATGATGGAAGTTGCTAATCATCCAAATATTACACTGCATACTTATTCTGAGGTTTCAGGTATAGAAGGCAGTATTGGAAACTATACTGTTAAAATAAAAAAGAAACCACGTTATGTTGACTTATCTAAATGTACAGGTTGCAGCGATTGCGCTACTGCATGTAGATTAAAAGGCAGAATTCCTAATGAATTTGATATGGGCATGGGTAAACGTGGAGCAGCATATATGCCGTTTCCACAAGCAGTGCCATTAAAAGCCTTGATAGATGATAAAACTTGTTTGTTTCTAACCCGTGGTAAATGTGGTGATAAACCAGCTTGTGCAGAAGCATGTCAACAAAAAGCGATAAATTTTGAACAAAAAGAAGAAACAATCGATTTAAAAGTAGGCGCAATTATTATTGCCACAGGCTATGATCCGCTTAATACCGAGAAGTTATATGAATATGGGTATGCTCTTTCTCCTGACGTAATTACCACTCTTGAGCTTGAACGCCTGATTAGTTCATCAGGTCCTACAAAAGGTGAGATTTTACGGCCATCTGATCAGCAGAAACCAAAAAGTATAACATTTATTCTATGTGTTGGCTCAAGAGATGAAACACAATGTACATGGTGTTGTCGCATTGGTTGCATGAGCGCTCTTAAACATGTGTATCTTCTCAGAGAAAAATTAGGAGAAGATGTTGAAATAAATATCTGCTATACAGATATACGTTCATATGGTAAAGGATACGAGGAATTTTATCGAAAAATACGTGGGCATAAAGCTAATATGTTTAGAGGCCGGCCATCTGAGGTTAGAAACATGGGTGCATATCAGAAAGTTGATATTTTTGATACAACAACAAATAAACTCTTTGAAATTAAAACAGATTTAATTGTTTTAGTGCCTGAACTTGTTCCTAGGCCTGATGCAGCTGATTTTGCGCGCCTTATGCATCTAACTCAGAGTGGTGACGGTTTCTTTTTAGAGGCGCACCCAAAACTACGACCAATGGATACATTTGTTAACGGTATTTTTATTGCAGGATGCTGTCAAGGACCAAAAGATATCCAGGATACAGTTTCTCAGGCTAGTGGTGCTGCATCTCGTGCAGCATGTATTCTTTCTAAAAAAGAGTTACAGATTGACCCACTTATTGCATCTGTTGATGAAGAGGTATGCACAGGTTGCGGTCTATGTGTAGAAGTATGTCCGTACGAGGCTAGAATTCTAAATGAGAAAACAAAAATAGCTGAAGTAAACGGTGCTCTTTGTATGGGCTGTGGAGCATGTATTGTTGCTTGCCCTAGCAATGCTAGTATTCATAAGAATTTTACAAAAAAACAGCTACTAAACATGATTGATGATATAATGTAAGGTAAAAAAAAATGAGCAATGAGAAAAAATCATTAACATCGACTACAAAACATGGTTCAGTGTTAGTCATAGGTGGTGGTATCGCAGGTATTCAATCAGCCCTTGATCTTGCTGACTCAGGTTTTAAAGTTTACCTTGTTGAAAGTAAACCAAGTATCGGTGGTGTAATGCCACAGCTTGATAAAACCTTTCCAACAAATGATTGCGCAATGTGCATTCTTGCTCCAAAACTTGTAGCAACAGGTAGACATCCAAATATCCAACTTGTAACATATTCAGATTTAAAAAAAATTGAAGGCGAATCAGGTAATTTTCTGGTTACTATTAATAAACGAGCTAGATCTGTTGATGAATCTTTATGTAACGGTTGTGGTCTTTGTGTTGAAAATTGTCTTGTAAGATTCAAGCCACAAAAACCTACAAAACATGATGCTAAAAAAGATTTAGCAAAAAACGACCTTGAAATAGTAGACAAAATTATTACAACATATGGAAAAGAACCTGCGTCACTAATTCCAGTCATGCAGGCGATAAATGAACATTACAAATATCTTCCTAAAAACATCCTTGCGTATATAGCACAAGAATTAGAAATTCCTTTCTCACAGGTATATCATGTAGCCACGTTTTACACTTCTTTTTCACTAAAACCAAGAGGAAAACACACACTTAGAGTTTGTATGGGAACTGCTTGCCATGTAAGAGGAAGCCCAAGAGTATTAGATGAAATAAAACGTCATCTGAAAATAGAACCTGGTGAAACTACAGAAGATGGATTATTTACTCTTGAAACAGTTAACTGTCTGGGTGCCTGTGCACTTGGACCAGTTGTCGTTGTCGATGATGAATATTATCCTGTATCACCCTCAAAAGTAGAAGATTTTCTCAAAAAAATTACAAAGGAGGACGAATTAATTGCTTAAGAGTTACAAAGATTTCGATAACCTGCAAAAAGAAGTCGCTAAGAAAAAAGATCCTGATAGACGACTAATTACTATTTGCAATGGAACTGGATGCAATGCTTTGAAAGGAAAAACAATAACTAATCTACTTATTGCTGAACTAAAAAAACAAGGTGTTAAAGATGTATCTGTTCTTCCAACAGGATGCCACGGATTCTGCGAACAAGGTCCTATAGTAGTCATAAGACCAGAAAATATTTTTTACAAAGGAGTAACACCAGAGTATATAGAAAGAATTGTCTCAGAAACAATAAAAAAAGGTAAAATAATAAATGAACTTTTATACATCGATCCTAAATCAGGTAAACACTTAGTATACGAAAAAGACATCCCGTTTTATAATAACCAAAAAAGAATTCTCTTTGGACATAATGAGTTTATTGATCCCACAAGCATCGAGGATTACATTTCTATTGGTGGATACAAAGCACTTGTTCATATCTTGCATGAAAAAATCTCGCCTTTGGACGTTATTAATATAATTACAACCTCGGGGCTTAGAGGCAGGGGTGGTGCTGGTTTTCCAACTGGGAAAAAATGGGAATCAGCATACAAGGCTTATTCTAAAGATAAAATAAAATATGTTATTTGTAACGCTGATGAAGGTGACCCAGGTGCATATGCAAACAGGAGTCTTTTGGAGGGTAACCCACATAGTGTGCTTGAAGGGATGATTATTGGAGCATATGCTGTTGGTGCGCAACATGGATACATTTATGTAAGAGCTGAATACCCACTTGCTGTTGAATATTTTGATAAGGCCATCCAACATGCAAAAGAAGCTGGTCTACTTGGAAAAAATATTCTTAACAGCGGATTTTCATTTGATGTAAAAATAGCAAAAGGCGGCGGAGCATTTGTCTGTGGAGAGTCCACTGCGTTAATGGCATCAATTGAGGGAAAACCAGGCGAACCAAGGGTCAAACATATACACGCTACAACAAGCGGACTATGGGATAAACCCACAGTTCTAAACAATGTGGAAACATGGGCAAACGTTCCACTTATCGTCAATAAAAGTAGTGATTGGTATAAGAAAATTGGTACAGAAGGCTCTAAGGGAACAAAGATTTTTTCACTTGTAGGAAAAATAAATAATACAGGTCTTGTAGAAGTTCCAATGGGTATTACACTACGTGATGTTGTTTTCAACATCGGCGGTGGAATCAAAAATGGGAAAAAATTCAAAGCAATACAAATAGGAGGTCCTTCAGGTGGTTGTATACCTGAAAAACATCTAGACCTACCAATTGACTATGATAGTCTTACCGATGCAGGGGCCATGATGGGTTCAGGTGGTATGATTGTAATGGATGAAGACACCTGCATGGTTGACGTTGCAAAGTATTTTGTAAACTTTTTAAAAAATGAATCATGTGGGAAATGCACACCATGCCGTGAGGGTCTTGTGCAAATGCATGGGATACTAACTGATATAACTGAGGGCAGAGGTAAAGAAGAAGACATTGAATTACTTGAGGAATTAGCAGAGATAGTAAAAGATACATCACTTTGCCAGCTAGGTGCAACAGCCCCAAATCCCATTCTTACAACCTTGCGATATTTTAAGGATGAATATGAGGCACATATAAAGGATAAAAAATGTCCTGCTCATGTTTGTAAACCCTTAATTACGTATACGATAGATACAAAGAAATGTGTTGGCTGTCAACTGTGCGCGAAGAAATGTCCTGTTGAGGCAATATCTGGTAAAGCAAAACAAACACATAAAATCAATCAGAAAGCTTGTATAAAATGTGGAATTTGTTTTGAGAATTGCAAGTTTAAAGCGGTGGAGGTGCACTAAATTGGTCATGATTACTATTGACTCAAAAGAATATGAGGCATCTCCCGAAGAAACAGTTCTTGATGTTGCCAAAAAAAATAATATTTACATTCCAACGCTTTGTCATCATCCATCAATTACTCCTTATAGTTCATGTAGACTTTGTGTTGTAGAAGTTACAGAGAAAGGACGAACAAAACTTACTGCATCATGTAGTCTACCTGTTAAAGAAGGAATGCAAATCAATACCAGTTCACCAAAAGTTGATAGAGCAAGAAAAGCTTTAATGGAACTTTACCTAGCACGATGCCCAACTTCAGAACAAATCAAAGAACTTGCAAGTAAACTAGGCGTAAAAAAATCTAGATTTAAAACTTATACTGAACCAGATAACAAGTGTATTTTATGTGGTCTTTGTGTAAGAGTCTGTGATCAAGTAATGCAAGTAGGTGCATTAGGTTTTAGTAATCGTGGAGCTAACCGTAAGATAGCAACTCCATTTACTGAACCTTCACAAGTCTGTATGACATGTGGTGCCTGTGCGTTTGTCTGCCCAACTCAATGTATAAAACTATCTGATATAAGTTCAAACACGCCTGAACCTTTATCAAGTGAATTTGATGCAGGTCTTGCACAACGCGGGGCAATATATATTCCTTTTCCTCAGGCTATACCAAATGTCCCAGTTATTGACAAAGAAGCATGTATGTATGCGCTAAATGGCACATGCAAATCCTGTGAGAATTTCTGTGATAAAGGTGCTATAAAATATGATCAACAGGATGAAGAAATAAAGGTCAATGTAGGTTCAGTGATTATTTCACCTGGTTTTGATACATATGAACCACCACGAGGCGACAGTTATGGATACAGAGTTTACCCAAATGTTTTAACGAGTATCGAGTTTGAACGTATGCTTTCTTCATCAGGGCCATATAAAGGTCATATCTCAAGAATATCAGATGGACAATCCCCAAAAAAGATTGCATGGTTACAATGTATTGGCTCACGTGATGAAAGCTGTGAAAGACTTTATTGTTCATCTGTTTGCTGTATGTATGCAACAAAAGAAGCAGTAATTGCCAAAGAGCACCAACCAGGTGTTGATACCCATATTTATTTCATGGATTTGCGTTCTTTTGGAAAAGATTTTGAAAAATATTATGATCGAGCTAAAGATGAATATGGAGTTGTTTACAGAAGATGTCGCATTCCACGAGTTGAACAGGATAGAAAGACAAAGAATCTTACAATACGATATGTTGATGACGAAGGTATACTAAAAAATGAAACCTATGATATGGTTGTACTTTCTGTTGGACTGCAACCATGTAAAGAAATTGTTACACTTAGCCAAATCCTGGATATTAATCTTAACCAATATGGCTTTATTCAAACAGATCCATATTTACAGGTTGAAACCTCAAGAAAAGGAATCTATGCATCAGGTACTGTAACTGAGCCAAAGGATATCCCTGAGAGTGTTACGCAGGCTTCAGCTGCTGCAGCAGAAGCCGCAAAAGATATCTTTGAAGTAAGAGGAACCAAGATTATAGAAAAAGAGTACCCTGAAGAAAAAGATGTAAGTAGTGAGATACCAAAAATAGGGGTCTTTGTTTGTCATTGTGGTATAAATATTGCTGGAGTTGTTGATGTTAAAAAGATTGTTGAAGAAGCAAAAAAACTACCTTATGTTACATATGCTGATGATAGCACCTATACATGTTCACAGGACTCAAATGAAAAAATAAAGGAGAAAATAAAAGAACTTGGACTCAATAGAATAGTTATTGCTTCATGTACACCACGCACGCATGAACCATTATTCCAGGATACTCTCAGAGAATCAGGCTTGAATCCTCATCTTTTTGAAATGGCAAACATTCGTGATCAAAATTCATGGGTGCATAAAAATAATCCTGAGAATGCAACAAAAAAAGCAATAGATTCTATGCGTATGGCTGTTGCAAAAGCAGTAGGTTTAAGTTCTATTCATCATCAAAAAATCCCTGTTGTTAATCATGCTCTTGTAATTGGTGGTGGTATCGCGGGTATGCATTCTGCTCTTTCTATTGCTGATCAAGGTTTTGAGGTGTTTTTAGTTGAAAAAGAGCCTGAGCTTGGTGGTCATCTTAGAGATATTTATCTAGGTATTCATGGTGAGAATCCGCAGAATCTTTTAAAAGAAACAGTTCGAAAAGTAAAGAATCATGCAAAAATCAAGGTTTTTACTAGTACAACAATTAAAAATATTTCAGGTTATGTTGGTAATTTTAAGTCAACATTAGCATCTAAGGATAAAAAATCACCTGCTGAAATTGAACATGGAGTAATTGTTGTTGCAACAGGTGGACTGCCTTATGAGCCAAATGAATATAATTACGGTAAAAATAAAGACATTATTACTCAGTCTGATTTTGAAAAAAATCTTTTTGATAATGATCCTAATCTAAAGAAATTAAAAGAAGTTGTAATGATTCAATGTGTTGGGTCACGAAACAAGGATCATCCTTATTGCAGCCGTATTTGTTGTTCCCAGGCTTTGAAAAATGCTTTAAAATTCAAGGAACTAAATCCAGATGCAGCGGTGTATATATTATATAGAGATATTCGAACTTATGGTTTTAGAGAAGATTTACTGTATAATCAAGCGAGAAAAAAAGGAATTTTGTTTGTTAGATTTGATGAGGATGATGAACCAAAAGTAAGTATTAATAATGGTAAAATACAGGTAAAAACTATTGAACATATTCTTAACAGAGAGCTGCATTTGAACCCTGATAAACTAGTATTAAGTGCTGGTATTATACCAAGAGAAAATACAGCTCTTGCCCAGCAATTAAAGGTTCCATTAAATCAGGATAAATTTTATGCTGAAGCACATGTAAAACTTAGACCTATTGATTTTTCAGCAGATGGAATTTATCTCTGCGGTCTTGCTCATTCACCACGTTTTCTGGAAGAATCAATTCTTCAGGCAAAAGCAACTGCTGCAAGAGCCGCGACTATTTTATCAAAAGAATATCTGGAGACAAAAGGCAATATTGCTCGTATAAGAAACCGTAATTGTGTTGCTTGTAAACAATGTATTGAGATTTGCCCATATGATGCAATTAGTTTTGATGAAGAAAAACAACTAGCTGTTGTAAATGAAATTCTCTGTCAGGGTTGTGGTGCTTGCGCAACTGTATGCCCAAGTGGTACCACTCAGCAGAATACGTTTACCAAGAAACAGCTATTATCTATGATTGATGCTTGTTTGGAGTGAGAAAAAATGAGTGATGAAAAAAAGAATGAAACAAAAGATTTTGAACCAAAAATAGTGGGTTTCCTATGCAACTGGTGTTCCTATGCTGGAGCAGATTTAGCGGGAACCAGTCGTATACAATACCCGCCTAATGTTAGAATTATTCGTGTTATGTGTTCAGGTTCAGTTGATTCCATGTACATTCTTCGTGCACTTCTAGAGGGTGCAGATGGTGTTTTTGTAGGTGGCTGTCATCCTGGAGATTGTCATTACATTGATGGTAACTATAAAGCCCGTCGCAGAATGGTTTTACTTGAGAATATACTTGAGACACTAGGAATTGAAAAAGAACGAGTTTGGATACGCTGGATATCTGCATCAGAGGGACAAAAATTTGCTGATACAATGAAAGATATGACTGATGCGATAAGAAAACTTGGACCAAATCCAATTTCAAAAAAATGGAATATTTAAAAAGGTGAAAAAATGACTAAACAAAAAATCTTAAAAGTCAAAAACGGTGATGTAAATAGTGCAGTTAATGATTTTCTTGGTGAACTTTTAAAATCCGGCAAATTATCTGCACTTTTAGTACCTCAAAATGTTCCATCAAAAAAAGTAGTTTTTCCTGTGTTAATTTCGGATCCAAATAAACTTGATGCTAATGTATTTGCACCACTCTTGCCTGTTTCCACTGCTAAGATGATTTCTAAGATTACAAAGTTTCAACCTTCCGATAAACCAATAGGTGTTGTTATTCACCCATGTCAAATTAGGGCTTTAATTGAACTAGTAAAACTTAATCAAGCAAATCTAAATAATATCATAATTATAGGTGTAGATTGTCTTGGGACTTTTCCAGTTAATGTTTATGCTGATTTTCCTGAGAAGAAAAATCCGTTGGATATTGTAATTGATGATTTAAAATCAAATAATAATAAATCAGAGCAATATCTAAGATCTGCTTGTATTGTTTGTAACGAGCCTGTTCCAATTAATGCTGATATTATTATCGGTGTTTTTGGAATGGATATAAGTAAAGAAATATTGATTGAAGCAGTAAGTGAATCTGGTAGCAAAATCCTTGAGGATTTAAAACTTGATTCAGCAAAAGATCTTAAAAAACGTGAGAAATATATAAAAGATTTAATTGAAAATAGAACAAAGAAATTAGAGGCTTTTATAAAGGAAAAAACAAAAAATAGTGATATCGAAAGTTTAACCAATTTTTTTGATAAATGTGTAAATTGTCATAACTGCATGAATGTTTGTCCTATCTGCTACTGCAAGGAATGCTTATATGATTCATCTGTTTTTGATGCAGAAGCCTATAAATATGTCAAAAAATCAGAAAGCAAAGGCCTGTTTAAGATGCCTAATGATTCTTTATTGTTTCATCTTGGGCGCATGAATCATATGATTCTTTCATGTGTAAAATGTGGTCTTTGTGAACAGGGTTGTCCTATGAATATTTCTCTTATGGATGTTTTTATTCCAACTGCACAAAATGCTCAGAAAGAGTTCAAATATCATCCTGGTAAAGACTCAAAAGAAAAAGTTCCAATGATCGTCTATCGCGAGGATGAATATGTTGAGGTTGGGGAAAAATAAATATGAAAGTAGTTGACACGAAAAACATCGATCCAAATTTCAAATACGAAATAGCAAAACAAGAAGGTGGAGAAGGTATCTTAAAATGTTTTGCTTGCGGATCATGTACTGCTCGCTGCCCTGAAATGGATGTTAAAACTGAGTGGAACCCTCGTGTTATTATTCGTAAGGCTTTATTTGGTTTAAAAGATGAAGTTTTGTCTAGTGAATTTATCTGGGTATGTAGTTCTCATTATCTATGTCTTGAGAAATGCCCTCAGAAAGTAAATGTTAAAGAAGTTATGAATGCTGTTCGTAATGCTAGACTTAATGAAGAACAAACTGAGGATGCAACTGGTAAAAAATCTAAAAAAACCCTTGATTTTGATTTTAAATACAAAATAGTAAAAGATAAATCAGGTAAAGATTTGTATGAGTGTTTCTCGTGTGGTACTTGTACTGCTGGTTGTCCTGAGCGTGAGCTGAATACTTTGTACTCACCCAGAAAAGTTATTAAAAACGTGCTTTTGGGTAATAAAAAAGAGGTTTTTGATAATCGTTTTGTTGAGATTTGCTCTACTCATCATCGCTGCATTACACAATGTCCACAGGGTGTGGAGATACCTCGTCTTATGACAGCAATACGTAAAGTTGCTGAAAAAAATGGTTATGTGAGGCCTTAGAATAAATATGCTGAAAAAAACAGAAAAAATAGGTGCTGTTGCAGTTGTCGGTGGAGGTATTACTGGTGTACAATCAGCTTTAGATTTAGCTGATATGGGTTTTAAGGTTTATCTTTTGGAAAAAAGCCCAACCATTGGTGGGGTTATGGCTCAACTGGATAAAACCTTTCCAACCAATGATTGCTCTATGTGTATTCTTTCACCAAAACTAGTGGATTGTTCACGTCATCCAAATATTGAACTATTAACTATGACTGAAGTTTCAAAAATCGATGGTGAACCTGGTAATTTTACTGTTACAGCTACCCAAAAACCACGTTATATTGATATTGAAAAATGTACAAGCTGTGGTGACTGTGCAAAAGTATGCCCTGTAAAACTTCCTAATGAATTTGAATTTGGTTTATCAATTAGAAAAGCAGCTTATAAACCATTTCCACAGGCTATACCCAATTCTTATGTAATTGATAAAGAAGGTGATGGCAAACATCGTGGATGTGTAGAATGCGGCAGATGCGAAAAAGAATGTAAAGCAGGTGCTATTAAACATGATGAGAAACCAAAAAACCTTAAACTTTCTGTTGGTGCAGTAATACTTGCTACTGGTTCAAATCCTTTTGACCCAGAAATTAAACCTGAGTTTGGTTACAAGAAATATCCAAATGTTTTAACAAGTGTTGAATTTGAACGTGTTTTATCGGCATCTGGTCCTTTTGAAGGTAAAATTGTAAGACCCAGTGATAAAAAACCACCTAAAAAAATTGCTTGGATTCATTGTGTCGGAAGTCGTGATAAACAAGTTGGAAACGAGTATTGCTCAGCTATGTGCTGTATGTATACTGCAAAAGAAGCAATTATTGCAAAAGAACATGATAATAACATTGAGCCAACTGTTTTCTATATTGATATTAGGTCTTTTGGTAAAGACTTTGATAAATACATAGATAGAGCAAAAAAAGAACAAGGTTTACGATATGTTCGCTCTAGGATTTCAGAAATTGCTCAGGATCCTAAAACAAATGATTTAATAATCAGATACGAAGATGACAAAGGACAACTTAAAGAAGAACGCTTCAACCTTGTTGTATTATCAGTTGGTCTTTGTATGACCAAAGCTCGTCGCGATGAACTTACTACAAAACTTGGTTTTAATGTTAACGATTTTGGATTTATTCAAACAAACCCGGTAGATCCTGTTGTTATAAAACCAGGTATTTTTGCTGCTGGTTCATTTGTAGAGCCTCAGGCAATACCTGAAAGTGTTATGCATGCATCAGCTGCTGCTGCAAATGCTGCAGCTTTACTAAAAGATGCCCGCAATACTTTAGTCAAAGAAAAAAAATATCCAACTGAGAGAGATGTAACACTTGAGAAACCACGCATTGGTGTTTTTATATGCCACTGTGGAATCAACATCGGCGGAGTTCTAAAAATAGATGAAATAGTAAAATATACAAAAAACCTTGACGATGTAGTTTACGCAGATGCTAATTTGTATACCTGTTCAGAGGATACTCAGAAAAAGATAGCAGATGTAATAAAAAAACACAACCTTAATCGTTTAGTAGTTGCTGCTTGTACCCCTCGTACTCATGAGCCACTTTTTAAAAATAGCCTACGCGAAGCAGGTCTTAACCCTCATCTTTTTGAAATGACAAATATACGTGAGCAATGTTCGTGGGTTCATAGTGATAAAACAGGGCTTGCAACAGAAAAAGCAAAAAAACTAATTGAGATGACTGTTGCAAAAACAAGGTTTTTACAACCTATATGCGAATCACAGATACCTGTAACCCAGAAAGCACTAGTAATCGGTGGTGGTATCGCTGGTATGACTGCTGCTTTGTCTCTTGCTGATCAAGGTTATGAAATAGCCTTAGTTGAAAAAGAAAGTGTTCTTGGCGGTTATCTAAATAATATTTCTTTTACTGTAGATGGAATTGATGTTAAAAAAACACTAAAAGAAACAGTTGAAAAAATACAAAAAAACAGCTTAATTAAAGTTTATACTAATTCAGTTTTGGATTCATTAAATGGTTATGTTGGTAGTTATGAATCAAAAATTAAAACTGCTAAGGGTATTGAAAAATTTAATCACGGTGTAATTCTTGTGGCAATCGGTGCACAGGAGTATACACCAAGCTTGTTTAATTATGGTAAAGATTCACGTGTTTTAACCCAGTCGGAGCTTGAAAAAAAGCTTTCTGATTTTAAACCGGGGCAAATAAATGACGGTGAAGTTTTTGTAATGATTCAATGTGTTGAATCACGTGATGATAAAAGACCTTATTGTAGTCGTATCTGTTGTATGCAGGCATTAAAAAATGCTTTGAAAATCAAAGAGATTAATCCTCGTGCTGAAGTTTTTGTTCTTTATAGGGATTTAATGACATATGGTTTTCGTGAGATTTATTACAAGCAGGCTCGTGAAAAAGGAGTTATGTTTTTGCAATATGATGATACTAAAAAACCTGTAGTTCATGATGGTGATCGTTTAGTTGTTAAAGTTTATGAACCAATGCTTTTACAGAACCTGGAACTTCCTGCAGATCATATAATATTGTCAACCGGTCTTACTCCTAATAATTCAACTGAGCATATTTCAAAAATGTTAAAAGTTCCTGTTAATAGTGATGGTTTCTTTTTAGAGGCTCATGTAAAACTTAGACCTGTTGATTTTAGCACAAGAGGAGTTTTTTTTGCAGGTAACTGTCATATGCCCAAGTTTATTTCTGAGTCAATTTATCAGGGGCAGGCTGCTGCTGCTCGAGCTGCTACTATTCTTGCTCAACCAAGTCTGTCGGCTGAGCCTAATACTGCGTATGTTGATGAGGATTTATGTTCTGGCTGCAGCATTTGTATTTCAGTTTGTCCGTATAAGGCAATTGAATCTGTAAAAGAAGTAAAAAATGATAAAAAAATAACTCATGCTAAGGTTAATGAAGCTCTTTGTATGGGTTGTGGTGCATGTGTCGCAGCATGTCCATCTGGTGCTATGCAACAGCGTGGTTTTAAAGATAAACAACTTATGCCTATGATTGATGAAACAATTTAAATCACTCTTTTTTAATTTTTAAACGAATTATTGATTTACCTCGATCTGATTTTTCCTCGTTATCGTATTCTATTTTTACTATATCTCCTGGTTTTAGATTGTTTGCATTTATAATTTGTATTATGTCTCCTGAGATTTGATTATTTCCTGCACGAATTACTGAAAACTTTCTTTCTTTGTCATCAACTACCAAAATATTACTTCTTATTGGTGGAAAGTATCTACCATATTCTTTACCATTTATATCTCTTAAATTTAGATAATGCAGTTTTACTTCAAAATCAGTTATTTCATGATCAAAAGATACTAGATTTGGATTTATTGTTTTTTCTGCTGTTTCTTTGTTTTTTTCTTTTTTATCAACAGTTGTTTTTATTTGCTTTTCAGATTCATCTTTAATTTTGTTTCCTTCAAATAAATGATCATCAGAGCCAAAATCTGAATAAGAATGTGTTTTATCTGATACATTATTATGACTAGATTTGCTTTTTGATTTTTGATATTTTAAAAGACTACTTTCTTTACTTGTTTTTTGTTTTTTTCTGACACGCACTCTTTTTATTGTCCCTATGACACCATATTTTTTAAGATGACTCATTTATCTCATCCAAATAATAGTTAAACAAAGTAAATGTTTTATCTGTTTAAAAAACCTAGTTTTGAATTGTTTGCTTAAGTTTGTTTATTCTATCACGTAACTTTATTGCTTTTTCAAAATCAAGATTATCTGCAGCATCTCTCATTTGTATCTCTAGGTCTATTATCATGTTTGGAATATCTTTTTTAGGTATATGCTTAATATCTTTTACATCAACTATTTTTTCTTTTATCGGCTTTATTATCGTCTCTGGAGTAATATTGTGTTTTTTGTTAAACTCTATTTGTATATTTCTTCTTCTATTTGTTTCTTCTAGCGCATTCTGAATCGAGTCCGTCATTTTATCTGCATATAATATTACTTTGGAGTTTAGATTTCTTGCTGCACGACCAATAATCTGAATTAGACTTCTCTGATCTCTTAAAAAACCTTCTTTATCTGCGTCAAGAATTCCAATTAATCCTACTTCAGGTATATCTATTCCTTCCCTAAGTAAATTTATACCAACAAGAACATCAAATGTTCCAAGACGCAGTTGTCTTATTATCTCTGAGCGTTCAAGTGTATCTATCTCTGAATGCAAATAACGAGTTTTTATGTTTTTATCCGCAAGAAATTCAGAGAGTTCTTCTGCCAGACGCTTTGTAAGAGTTGTAACTAAAATTCTATTCTTTTGTTTTACAGTTTTATTGATCTCATTTATTAAATCGTATATTTGACCTTTGATAGGTCTTACTTCACAGGAGGGATCAACTAATCCTGTTGGTCTTATTATCTGTTCTACTATTTGACTTGAGATGCCAAACTCATAATCACCTGGTGTTGCTGATACAAAAACAATATTTCTCATATATTTTCTGAATTCATCAAAAGTAAGAGGCCTGTTATCAAAAGCACTTGGTAGTCTGAAACCATAGTCAATAAGTGTTTTTTTTCTTGAGTAATCACCTTGATGCATACCATGAATCTGAGGAATTGTTCTGTGGCTTTCATCAATAAACATTAGAAAATCTTTTGGAAAGTAATCCAGAAAACAAAACGGTTTTTCGCCAGGTCGTCTTTGATCCATATGTCTGGAGTAGTTTTCTATTCCTTTGCAAAAACCTGTTTCTTCTATCATTTCAAGATCATAAAGTGTACGCTGTTTGAGCCTGTGTGCTTCAAACATGCCAAGTCTAGGTAGTATTTCTTCAAGTTCTTGTTTAATTGATTCTACTGCACGTTTTCTTTTTTCTTCACTAATTACAAAATGTTTAGCAGGATAAATATAAATATAATCAAATTCGTCTTTTATATCTCCTGAGACTTTGTCTATTTCTCTTATTTTTTCTATTTTATCATCAGATAGTTCAATTCGAATTATATTATCATAGTAACCAGGTATTAAATCAATTATTTCTCCTTTCACCCTAAAACGACCTGGTTTAAGGTCCATATCATTTCTTTCGTATTGCATTTCAATTAGATGCTCTAATATTTCGTTGCGCTCTACATTTGTTTTCTTTCTTAGTTCATAACCAAGATTTTTGTATTCAGATGGATCACCTACGTTGTATATACAGGAGACAGATGCAACGACAATCGTGTCAGGTCTGTCAAGAACAGATGCTGTTGCCGATAGTCTCATCTGCTCAATTTTTGGGTTTACATCTGCATCTTTTTCAATGTATTGGTCTTTTTCTGGAATGTAGGATTCTGGTTGATAATAATCATAATATGAAACAAAATATTCTACGCGGTTTTCTGGAAAGAATTCCTTGAATTCTGAAAAAAGTTGTGCCGCAAGGGTTTTATTGTGTGCAAGAACAAGTGTTGGTTTTTGAACTTGTTCAATAACGTTAGCCATCGAAAAAGTTTTCCCAGATCCGGTTACACCCATTAATGTTTGATACTGTATCTTGTTTTCTAAGCCTTGCACAAGTTTTTTTATTGCATCAGGCTGAGAGCCTTTTGGTTTCATATCAGTTACAAGTTTGAATTTATTAGTTATTCTATCATCTCCTTTTTTCTTAGAAGCCTGTTGTATTTTATTGCAAATCTATGTGCCTCGTTTCTTATTTCTTGTATGAATTGTAATGATTTGTCTTTTTTTGCAAGCCTTAAGGGTTGCATATATCCAGGTATATATATTTCTTCGAACTTTTTTGCAATTGAAATTACTGGAATTTTAACATTAAGTTTTTCAAGTTCCCTAAGTGCATAATTAAGCTGTCCGCGTCCGCCATCAATAATTATCAGGTTTGGCATTTCTGAATATTCGTTTTTTAGGCGAGTGTATCTTCTTTTTACAACTTCAGCTATTGCTGCGGTATCATCTATATCATTTATGGTTCTTATTTTAAAACGACGATAATTGTTTTTATCAGGTTTACCGTTTCTGAATTGCACCATTGATCCTACCATGCTTGTTCCTGATAAATGACTTATATCAAAACATTCGATTACCCCAGGATTTTCCTGCAAATGAAGTTTTTCTTTAAGTGTTTTAACTTTGTCAAGATCTGCAAAAAACATAATCTCAATATTTTTTAAAACAAGTGCAAGTAGTTGTTTTTTTTCACCTTTTAAAGGCGTTGTAATTTTTACTTTATTTTTCTTTTTATCAGATAAGAAATGCATAATTGAATCAGATATTTTCTTGGGAATAATAAGTTCTTTAGGGATAGGATTATCAGAATAATATTGAACTATAAATTCTTCAAAAAAATCAAAATTATAATCAAATACAAACTCGTTTTTATTAGAAAGTGTTCCTTTGTATATGTTAAAGAGCATCAGATACACTTTATCATCTTTAATCTGATAATCTATGATATCCTCATTGTATTTTTTTTCACGCTGCATTTTTTGATGCTCGCTAAGATTTCTAACCGCATTTATTTCCTCACGAACACTTAATGCTTGTTCAAACATGTTATTTTCTGAAAACTGTTTCATTTCACTTTCAAGGTCTTGTATAAGTTTTTGTGTTTTACCAGATAAAACCATTTTTACTTTTTTTATTTTGTTTTCATAATCCTTCTTAGAAATTAGACCAATGCATGGTGCATCACATAGGTTTATATGATGACGCAGACAGGATTTTTTTGGCATTTTTTTACATGTTCTAAGTAAAAATGTTTTTCTTAAGAAATGCAGAACATAGTCTCTTTCATGTGCACTTACAAATGGTCCATAAAATTTTCCTTTTCCTGTTTTTGTACGATCAATTAAAACCCGCGGGTACTCTTCATTTGTCAGTAGTAAATATGCATGACTCTTTGCATCTTTTAATCTGATATTGTATCGCGGTTGATGTCTTTTTATAAGAGTGTTTTCTAAAATAAGGGATTCAACTTCATTGTCTGTTACTACAAAATCAATTGTTTTTACATGCGAAAGCATCACTTGTGTTTTTGCATCTAAATCTTTTTTATTTTGATATGACTTAAGCCTGTTTTTGAGGTTCTTTGCTTTTCCAATGTAAATAATTTTATCTTTTTTATCTTTGAATAAATAGCAACCCGGATTTTTTGGTATGTTTTCTATGTTAAACATTTCTCTTTTTTTCCTTTTGATAATAAAGGTTTTAAAATCTGACCTGTGTAAGACTGTTTGATTTGGGATACTTCTTCAGGATTTCCTTGCGCAACTATTTCCCCGCCAAGATCCCCGCCTTCTGGTCCAATATCTATTATATGGTCTGCTGATTTTATTACTTCTAAATTATGCTCTATTACAACAACTGTATTTCCTTTGTCAACTAGACTATTTAGTACATCTATTAGTTTTTTTACATCATGAAAATGAAGTCCAGTTGTTGGCTCGTCTAAAAGATATAGTGTTTTTCCAGTGCTTCTTTTTGCAAGTTCCCTAGTTAACTTTATTCTTTGTGCTTCTCCTCCAGATAATGTTGTTGAGCTTTGACCTAGTTTTATATAATTAAGACCTACTTGTGAGAGGGTTTCTAGTTTTCTTTTTATGCTTGGTATATTTTTGAAAAGTTCTAATGATTCTTCTATGCTCATGTCTAGGGCTTCTGCGATATTTTTGTTTTTGTAGGTTACTTCTAGTGTTTCTTTGTTGTATCTTTTTCCTTTGCATTCTTCGCATTCTATGTATATATCTGGTAGAAAGTTCATCTCAATTTTTATAAGTCCGTCGCCTTGACATGCTTCGCAGCGTCCACCTTTTACATTAAATGAGAATCTACCAGGTTTGTATCCTCTTTTTTTTGCTTCAACTGTTTTTGCAAAAATATTTCTTATTTCATCAAAGACTTTTGTGTATGTTGCAGGATTGCTTCTTGGTGTTTTTCCTATTGGGCTTTGATCTATTATTATTACTTTGTCTATTGTTTCATCAAATTTTATATCATCGTGGTCTCCAGGGTTTTCTTTTGAGTTATGTAATTTTTTCATCATTGCTTTGTATAGTATGTCATAGATTAGTGTTGATTTTCCGCTTCCCGAAAGTCCAGTGATTACTGTTAATACTCCTATTGGTATTTTTACATCTATATCTTTTAGGTTATGTTGCCTGCATCCATATATATTTATATATCTATTTGAATATCTTCTTTTTTGCGGTGTTTCTATCTCAAGTTCACCAGATAAATATTTACCAGTAAGTGAAGTCGGATGATTTTGGATTTCCGCAGGTGTTCCCTGAGCAACAATTTTGCCACCATGAATTCCTGCACCAGGACCCATATCAACAACATAATCAGCATTACGAATTGTTTCCTCATCATGCTCAACTACAATTAGCGTATTTCCAAGATCCCTTAATCTGTGAAGTGTATCAATTAATTTTTTATTATCATGCTGATGAAGACCAATACTTGGCTCATCAAGAATATAAAGTACACCCATAAGATTTGAACCAATTTGTGTTGCAAGCCTAATTCTTTGAGCCTCTCCCCCAGATAAAGTACCTGAACTACGTGAAAGAGTAATGTAATTTAAACCAACTTTGTCCAAAAATTCAAGTCGTTCTTTTATTTCTTTTAAAATCTGCCAAGCAATTTCTTCTTGTTTTTTAGAAAGAATAAGTGTTTTAAAAAAAACAATACATTGTTTGATAGACATATCAGTAATATCTACTATTGATTTATCAGAAATTTTTACTGATAAAACCTTTTTTTTCAATCGTTTTCCATCACAAACAGGACAAGGTGTAATACGCATGAAACGCTCTAAATCCCTACGACGATGTTCAGATTCTGTTTGTTTATACAGTCTTTCGGATTGAGGAATAAGTCCTTCCCAGGCTGCACGACCTGACCATTCAGAATCACCACCCCTTGAAACCATATTAAAGCTTATTTTTTCACTTGAACCATACATTAAAACATTATATTGCTCTTCTGTTAAATCTTTAATTGGTGTAAAAATATCAAAACCAAAATGCTTAGCAACCGAACCAAGATATTTTATTCTCCAGCCATCCATTACATTTCTGTAAAGACTTATTGCGCCATCAGCAATACAAAGCTTTTTATCAGCAATTATTAAATCAGGATCAAAATCCATGCGAATGCCTAAACCATGACAGGTTTCACAAGCACCAAAAGGACTATTAAACGAAAACATACGGGGTTGTAGTTCTTCAAAAACCATTCCACAAACAGGACAGGCCATTTTTGAAGAATACACTTTTTCGTTTTGTTTTTCATCAATTACAATAAGAAGCCCATCTGATTTATTTAAAGCGTTTTCACAAGCTTCAGCAAGTCTTGTTTTATCATTTGTTTTAATTCTATCCATTACAATTTCGATATCATGTTTTTTGTACCGGTCAAGTGTAATTGTATCATCTGTTCGATAAATTTCTTTGTCAACACGAACACGAATGTATCCTTCTTTGTTTAAATCTTTAAAAAGTTGTTCATATGTTCCTTTTTTTTGTCTGATAATTGGACATAGTATCGTAACTGTATCAGGAAAATCACAAGTTATTCTTTCTGTAATTTTTTGTGGACTTTGTGATTCTATTTTTACATTATGTTCAGGGCAGTAAGGCTGCCCAATTCTTGCAAAAAGTAAACGCAGATAATCATAAATTTCAGTAATTGTTCCAACTGTACTACGAGGATTTTTACTCGTGGTTTTTTGTTCTATTGAAATAGCAGGGGATAATCCTTCAATGCTGTCAACATCTGGTTTGCTCATAAGACCTAGAAATTGTCTTGCGTATGCCGAAAGTGATTCAACGTATCTACGTTGTCCTTCTGCATAAATTGTATCAAATGCAAGAGTAGATTTACCACTACCCGATAGTCCCGTGATTACTATGAATTTATCTCTGGGGAGCTCTAGATTTATGTTTTTTAAATTATGTTCTCTTGCTCCTTTTATCTTTATGTTTTTCAAAGTTTACCCTTCAGTATATCCAAAATCGACATAAATTAACTATTGTTAATTCTTTCTGTTGTTTGGATTTTATTTAATCAACTCGAAAAACAGTATCCAACTCTTTTATTTAAAAACTAATGGAAGGGTTATTAAAAGTATTAATTCTTAGCATCTTAAAAAAATAAAAAAATAGGAAAGAAAGTTAATTTATTCTTTTTCTTTCTTTGATTTTGTTTCTATTGGAACAATGCCAGCCATACTTTCTGCAATAACATTAGTAATTGCAGTGTTGGGGTCAATTACGTATTTTGTACCATCACGTAGTGCTCTTTCAACTGTTTCAAGTTTCTTGTATACCTGTGCCTCATTTTTGAAATATTGTTGTATTGCAGTGTTAACACGCTGTATCTCTTCGGCGTCTGCTTTTGCAACCTGAACTATGGCTTGTGCTTGACCTTCAGCTTCAAGAATAAGCCCTTGCTTTTTACCTTCTGCCTTTTTAATTTCTGCACGACGTTCACCATCTGCTTTGGTTTCAATTGCTGTTGCAAAGTCGACTGCTGCTTTCTTGTCCCTTTCAGCTATAACTACGTTGTTCATCGCGTGTTGCACATCATCTGGAGGCTCAATTCTTTGAAGTTCTACACGAATAACATCAATTCCCCAAGCATCTGTTTGTTTGTCAAGTTCTTGCTCAAGTATTGCATTAAGTGTATCTCTTTTACTGTTTGCTTCCGTAAGAGTCATCTTACCAATAATATCTCTTAGCGTGGTTCTAGCAAGGCTTGTGATTTGTGTGTGGTAGTTTTGTGCAGCATATCTTGCTTTATACGGATCAGTCACTCTAAAATAAACGATTGCATCTACAGTTGCATTCAAATCATCTTTAGTAATTATTCTTTGGGGCTCTACATCAACCATATTTTCAGTAATATCAATCTTTCTCATCGTGTCTATAAAAGGTATAATCCAATGAAGCCCAGGGTTTGCTGTTTTTCTATATTTTCCAAATCTTTCTATTAAACCTTTTTGACGTTGGTTAACAGTTCTAAGACCCATCGTCAAAATCCACAAGAAAAAAGCGCCTATAACAAATACCCACCAATAATCAAGTATATTCATTTTTTTTCCTCCTCACATATATTTTATATTAGACTTATAACATGTTTTTATTTAAAAATCTATTTAAAAAATAAAGATAAAAAATAGATTTTTTATGTTTCTTCAGTAACTTCTTTTACTTTTTTTGTTTATAAATTAATATTATTAAATTACAAAAATATGTTAAGCAAATAGCCGATAAGCAATGCTTGAGGCACAGTTATTATTGGTAACCATATTGCTGCTTTTTTACCGATATTACTCCAGATAAGACCAATTTCCGTCATATCTGTAATAACTCCTGAAAGTAGAAATACTGAACTGTTTCCAAAAGCCCCTGTTTGCTTGTATATTTCAAAGGCTAATGGTGAACTACCTTCTGAACAAACCTCAATTATTGTTGCGAAAAATAATGTCACTAGCAAACCTAATATTGTTGGTCCCATGTATTGTTGAAATAGATCATGTGGTATGTATGCACTTGCAATTGAGGCCATTATCATTCCAACAATTAGCCACCACATAACCATTTTTGTAAGAGCCCAACTTCCTTTAAATGTTCCAACTGCTGCAACTTTTATATTTTTTGATGTGAACTGAAATTCTCTCCATCTTTTTTTGATATCTTTTATAATTGAAAAATCAGTATGAATTGGTTTGTCTTCACCCATTTCGCAATGCTTGCATTCAACTAGTCCTTTTTTTTCAAGTGCTTGATAAATTAGTCCCGTTGTTGTTGCAATAATAAGTGCGGATACAATTATAAATATAGCTTTTAATCCAAAGAATCCAAAGAGCAAGAAAGTTATTGGTAGATTTGCCCATGGTGATGCTAATAAGAAGGCAACAACAGAAGACGTATTTGCACCTTTTTTATAAAGCTCTATTGCAATTGCTAAAATACCATGGGAACATGCACTCATGAAAAATCCAAATATAATTGAGTAAATTATTGTACGCTTTCTATGTCTTGAAAGATATTTTTCAATGTATTTTCTTGGAATAAAATAGTCTATTATTCCACCTACTAAAAAACCAATTAGTATTGCCCACCATATCAGCATTAAATAGTCTATAAATGCATTAAAAAATGGATTTAGAACGGCGATAAAATAACTTAAAATTAGTAATAAGACTGTAATAATTGAAATAATGTATAATTTTTCTTTATACCAAGGTGTACCGGGTTTTACATGGCAGCTTGGACAGTATTCTTTTTCTTTTGAAATGCTGTGTTCTTGTTCGTATTTTTTAATACAGTGCTCACCGCAGAAATAATGATCGTGTGCAGGAATTGTTCCTTTCATCCCGCATATCGGATCTATTTTATCCATGTTCAAATAAAAAGTAAATACTTTGTTTGATTTAAGACTTTGTAGTTTAATAATTGCTTTTTAGATATACAAGTTACAATATATTTTAAGGTATAACTAAAAATATATATTATAGTAATTCTTTTTAGACTTATAAAAGAATATACTAAAAATAATGATAAACTATATTATCTAAAAAAATATAACGAATGTGAGGATGGGGAAAAAACATGCTCAATATTGTAGATATATATGGAAAAAACGCGGGTAAAGTTTGGAAGACGCTAGAAAACTGTGGACCATGCAATGCTACAACAATAATAAAAAACACAGGTCTTACACAAGAAGATTTTTATGTTGCAGTCGGCTGGCTTGCAAGAGAAAGTAAAGTATGTTTTAACGAAGATACATATGAACTAAAACCAGCCAACTATGAAAACTACATAGGTGAAAATGCAGGAAAAGTTTGGCACATACTAAACACCTGTAATGAAATAGATGTAACATACATACCAAAACTTGCAGGTGTAACCGAAAAAGATGCATTTTATGCAATAGGCTGGCTTGCAAAGGAAGGAAAGATTGCAGCAACAAAGATCACACCAAAAAAAGCCCAAACAAGATACCGACTAAAATAAAAAAATTTGCCAAAATTCGTTATACGGCAATATCCTATTATTTTATTTTTTAAATTTTTAACAGGTTATCCTATAAAATGAGCATTTTGTTAATAATTGATACTAATAAAAATCGGCAATAGTCTATAAAGATTAAGGCAAAATTTTTATATAGATATCATATGCAGAAATATGGAGCTGATAAGCAATTCGTTTTCTTGAAGTCTCCTCACCGGGCTTCTCTCTCGAAAAATAATTGCTTACCAAACTCCCTTCAAACTTTTGAAAAACTTTTATTGTTAAACTCGATTTTTTCTTTGATAGATTTAAACCAAGAATACAACCCCTCAACAGTTTTAGTCATAGCTTTTGTAGCAAACAACTCCCTATAATACAAATTACATTTAACACGCCCTTTAAGATTTCTTTCAATTGTATGGCAAATAAAGCCACCTTTTTTGTCCCAATCAGTAAGTAATATAATTTCACTATAATTATTTGCTATTTTATCACAAAAATCAATAATTGACAAACCAGAATTAGTTGTAATAATTTCACCAGTGACACCAAGCTTTCTAAGAGAAGAAACATCTTTGTCACCCTCGACAACAATAGGTATATCCTTATTTTCCTCTATAAGCTCAAATAGTGCCTTTTCAAGCTCCTCAAAGCTTTCTTTATAATCCATTAAGTGATTCCCTCAACCTGTCTGATACGAAATCAACTGTGACACCTTTGACAAAAACTGTTTTCTTTGGATTTTTAGCACCAGTTAAAACAAAAACATTATTTACTGGTTTTTCAAAAAAATTTGCAACAGTTTTTATCACTTCTTTGTTTGCCTTATTTTCTTTTGCAGGAGCAGAAACACTTATTTCTATACATTTGCGCCAATTATTAACTCCTGCTGGAAAAACTACCTTGCGCGAACCTGCAGTAACAAAAAGGTTTAGAACGGCACCATCTTGGTGTTTTTTTATAATTTTATCTATTTCGTCCATCCTAACTAAAAACTTATTATAAGTTATTTATTTAAATAAATTTTTATATAGTTAAAATAAAAAGAAAAAAGGATGATTTAGTGTTTTTTTTAATCAGATAACATATAAGCTATATCATCCCATGGATGCCTGTATAACCCTTGCTTTAGTCTTTTTTGATCCATGTAATGTCCTATTAAACCAATACTTCTTCCAAGGACAAATAAACCATTTAAAGCACCCATCTTAATGTATGCATCTGCTTCTTCTTTAGGCATCTCATTTCTGAGTAGATCAACAAAACAGACACCTATGCATCCATCGACGTTAAGTATAAGGTTATCTCTTTTACTGGTTGTGAGTTTTTCAACCTCACGAGCATAATCAAGAATAGGTGTTTTTTTGAAATTTTTCTTTGCGTATTCACTAATTATTGTAACTCTCATATCTGGATTATGTATTGATTTAATTAGATGACCTATACCTTGAATATTAACACCTTTTACTTTCATATCTTCTATAAATTGTTTAGGTGTTTTACCAGAGTCATATGCCTCAGAAAACATTTGCGCAGCACCATCTATTGCACCACCAAATCTAGGCCCAATTGTTAGCATTCCAGATACAAGTGATGAAATAAGATCTTTACCGGCTCTTGTTGCAACAATAGTATTGTGTGCTCCTGATACCGCAGGACCATGATCAGCTGTGACCATTATTGCCATTTCAATAAATTTTGTCGCATATTTTGGCATGAGTTTTTTAAACCAGAGAATACTAAGCACTCCACCAACACCTATATCTTTTTCAAAAACTTTAGAGATAGGCATGTTTCCATAAAGTAGTTCTTCGCCACGATCATCAGATATGGTACTAATGAAATTAGCAGGTTTTCTAACAAGTTTTGCTTTTAGGGCATCAGCATAATCCATAGGCATCTTGATTTGTGCAGGCTCAGCTTTTGCAACAATGATTTTTTTCTTTACAAGATCATTGTAGACTTTTGCGATTTGCTCACCATAATCATCAAAAGAGTTTGGAACATATGCACCTGCTTTTTTAAGAGCAGCATTTTTTGCATCCGCAGTTTCCAGATCAGAACCTGCCTTTGCACCAGCATGACCAAACTGAACCTCTGTTTTAAATGCCTTTGAACAAGTTCCTGTAACCCACATGACAAGAGGTTTAGTGATTTTTTTCTTGTTTAATGCATCAACAATTTCATATTCATCTGTTCCACCGACTTCACCAAGGCACACTAGCATTTTAATCTCAGGGTTTTTCTCAAATCTTAATAGATGCTCAATAAGTGTGGACCCAGGATATTTGTCACCACCAATTGCAATCCCCTCATAAAGTCCATCAGAGTTACGCGATATGATATTGTATGCTTCGTTACTTAGACCACCTGATTTTGATACAAAACCAACAGAACCAGGCCTATGTAGTTTTGATTCGATAATATTGTCTATTGTTCCACCAGTGTTACCGATTTTAAAAGCACCAGCCATAAGTCCTCCAACAGTTGCAGGACCAATGATTACTTTGCCAAGTTTTTTAGATTTTAAAGTAAGTTTTTTCATCATTTGCTCAGGTACGCCTTCAGCTATTATTACCACAGTTTTTATCTGAGGAATGTCAAGGGCTTCTTCTGTTGATGGCGTTGCGGATCTAAATGATGCAAAATTTATCATTACATCAACATTTTTATGTTTACTTGCTGCGTTTTTAAGAGATTTATAAGATGGTATCAGTATTTCTTTTGGCCCAAAAAAGAATTTTTGCAGGCTATCAGAACCAGTTGGGTTTATAATTGCTGCAACAGACGATGTTTTTCTTTGGGCTGCATAATCAAAATCAAGCATACGCTGAACTGCTCTTACTTGATTATTATATATGAAACATTGAGTTTCCTTGTCAAAAAGTAAATAATCTTTTTTTGCCATTTTTATTTCCCTCCTTTTAGTGCCATAGTAACAATTTTAGTCATATGTGTTTCAGGTCCATATACTTCAATTGGGACACCAAGCTCAGAGCCTAGCTCTCTCATAATTCTTAATCCCTCTTGATAGTTTGGTCCCCCGCGTCTCACATAAATTTTAACCTTGTTTTCCCTAAGTTTATCTTTATATTCCCTTAATGCTCTAACAATTCCTTTAAATGTGTTTGCAACATCTGTAAAGTTTGCAATACCTCCACCAATTAAAAGAAACTTTCCTTTTGGATTCTTTTTTCTTGTCATAAGATCAAGAATGGTTTTTGCATAAAGATATGTAAACTCTTCATTTGGGTCTCCAGAATATTCGCCATAGTTTGCCATTTCACTCATAAAACCAAGATCAGTGATAGTATCAGCATATATTACTGAGGCTCCACCACCAGCAACCATTGTCCATACTCTTCCTTCCGGATTTATAACAGTTAGTTTTAATGAAGCACCAGTTTTAGAATCTAAATCTTCGATATATGCTTCCTCTTTACTAAGAAGTCGACCAAATGGCGATGGAAATGTGATACTACCCCATTTAGCACCACTCATAAACTCACCGGTATCATCAAGTTTTGCAGCTAGATCAAGTGGATAAATTTTGTTTTTTGTTACAACAAAAGGATTTATCTCTAGATATGCATAGTTAAGATCTGCATAGAATTTATACATACCTTCGATAAAACCTGCGATTAATTTTTTCCTGTCATTTGGCGCTTGTCCTAATAGTTTTTTCTCAATATCTAAAGCCGTTGGAAGTTCACCTGCAAGTACCTGCATTTTCACTGCTTTTGCATCAACATCACCAACGTTTATACCACCTTCATGATAAAATAGTATTTGATCGCCATCTCTATTTGATATAATAGCTAGATAATATTCATCAGATTGATCATGAGGTATGAATGGTTCTACTATGAAATGATCAAGAATACCAGTAACTGTTCCAACAGTTATTGGTTTGTTCATGCGCTCTTTAATCCATTTTTCAGCATCCTTCCAGCTAGTATTTAAGAGAAGTAGTTTGTTTTTACCTCTTCTTTTAATTAGCTGATCTGGTTTTACCACAAGTTTTTCACTTGTAAGCCATTTGTGTTTATTTGCAAGATTTTTTAAATCAGTTTCTGGTCCAATTGAAAGAAATTTATCATCAACAACATATTTGTCGGAGGTATATTCTTTTAACAGACGAGCAATCATTTGTTTACCATCTGCTTCTCTAATTGCTTTTTGTGCCATATTTTTTTATCTCCTTTTTTATAATTCTTTTTTTAGATTTTTTGCAATAGCCTCAATAAAATCTTCAGTGTATACTTGTTTATTCTTTTTATCAGGTTTAGCGACTCTCATAAGATCCCCGGTCAATATTCCACTTTCAACTGTTTTAATAGATGCTTTTTCAAGTTTTTCTGCAAACTTTACAACATCTGGTGTGTTATCAAGCTCTCCACGTTTCTTTAAAGCACCAGTCCAAGCAAAAATTAGTGCCATCGGGTTTGATGAAGTTTTTTCTCCTTTCAAATATTTGTAGTAATGTTTTTGTACTGTTCCATGAGCTGCCTCGTATTCAAAGAATCCATCTGGTGAAACAAGTACCGATGTCATCATAGCAAGACTACCAAATGCTGAACCAAGCATATCTGACATTACATCTCCATCATAGTTTTTACATGCCCAAAGCATTCCGCCATCAGATTTTATAATACGGGCGACTGCATCATCTATAAGTGTGAAGAAATATGAAATTTTTGCATCTTTAAATTTTTCTTCCCAGTTTTTCTTGTATTCTTCTTCAAAAATCTGTCTGAAACGTGCATCATATGTTTTTGATATTGTATCTTTTGTTGAAAACCAAAGATCTACTTTTTGGTCAAGAGCATAAGTAAAACAGGATTTAGCAAAACTACTAATTGATTTATCTGTGTTATGAATGCCTTGAAGTATCCCTGGTCCCTTAAAATCCTGAACTGTTAATCTAACAGATGGACCACCTTCGTTAGGTGTGAAAATTATTTCTCCTTTACCAGGACCTGGTACACGTATCTCCTGATTTTTATAAACATCTCCATATGCGTGTCTGCCTATAATTATTGGTTTATCCCAGTTT
>Ga0105099_10000110_pt1 | contig 50795 bp, 39 predicted proteins | sample PPLLak3cmMay2015_2_FD_79138 | JGI IMG/M metagenome (GOLD analysis project Ga0105099, IMG submission 79138) | Freshwater sediment microbial communities from Prairie Pothole Lake near Jamestown, North Dakota, USA - PPLs Lake P8 Core (1) Depth... | ecosystem: Environmental > Aquatic > Freshwater >... | reverse complement strand
TAGGTTCATCAGGCAGGTATCACATACCCCCCTATACTATACCATATTTTTAGATTATGTATATTGCTGGTATTATGCCAATTAAATATCTTTAGGTTGACGGCTATGCCTTTTAAGGCGGAGTCAAAGGGATAAAGGGTATTGGCTTTAGCCCAACATCGATTAGAATACGAGTGACAGAGTAAAATGAACTCAACATTTATCATCTTTTTAGAATATTCCTTAAAAAGGGATAAACAAAATGTAGGGCTAAAGCCCATCGAACTTAATGATTACAGCCTCCGCCTTAAAAGGCGGAGTTATTGATTCAACCCTTAATTCGCATTATTAATTAAAATCAGCGAACCTGTGGCTAATTATTTGTTTTTTTCTAATTTCACCAATATTATGGGCAGACACTACTTTGGTGAACTACAATTAATGCGGGTTTCAAGTTTACTGCTAAATAATTTAAAACATCTAATAATAACCACCTATGACAATACTTATTATCATAAACGATGCCCCTTATGGAGGTGAGAGTGCTTATAATGCGCTGCGTTTGGCAAATCAGATAAAGAAGGATTCTCCTGATTCGGAGGTTCGGGTATTCTTAATGGCCGATGCTGTTACATGCGCTATCCCCAACCAGAAAACACCTGATGGGTATTACAATATCGAGAGATTTTTGAAGGGATTGGCAGCCAAAAAGTGCCCCATTAGACTTTGTGGAACATGTATCGATGCCCGAGGTTTGGGTGATGCTAAGTTTATCGATGGTTCTATGCGAAGCAATCTTGCTGAACTATCCGATTGGGTAATTACTAGCGAAAAGGTATTAACATTTTGATTGGCACATTAACCCGCTTTATTGACTTCGTTGAGTTCGCAAGCTCGACGAAGTCAATAAAGCGGGTTAATACCATTTGTAGCATTTTAATCCGATTACAAAAGTAATTAGCCCAAAGCCATTTAGGATTAGTATATACTTCCATACCTCTGCAAATCCAGCCCTTTCGTTGAAGATTGCTTTTACCCCATCGGCAAGCATGGTTAAGGGTAGCGCCTGAATGAATGGGATAACCGCATCGGGGAAGTTATGGTAGCTGAAATATATACCCGAAAGTAGCATCATTGGCATAACTATGAGATTGATCAGCCCATTTCCGATTTGTGTTTTTGCAGTTCTTGAGGCGATTAGCACTGCTAATCCTGAGAAACCTAGTATTCCTGATAGAAATAGGACTATTAAGGCAAGAATGCTTCCCTCAACCTTTATGTCGAAGTAGTAGTAGGCGAATGCGAAAATTATTGCCGCTTCGGCAAAGCAAAGTACAATTCTTGCCGAAATATGCGATAGTATGTACTCCCATTTGGGCATAGGCGTTGCCACCATCCTGCGAAGCAGTTTTTTTGTTCTCGCCTCAATTAGCGTGTAGCTAATCCCCCACATGGTTGACATCATAACGTTCATGGCGATTAGCCCTGGAATAAGAAAGTCAATATAGCGAGTCCCTTTCTCGGTCATGGGTTTGATTTCGGCTTGCTGAATTGTTGTATTTTTACCGTTGAACAGCGATATTAGCTGAAGATATGCGAGTTGCCCCTCGGAGCTGTATTTGTCAAAATGATACTCCAGCTTACCCTCGTTAATCGCTATGATTAACGGAGCATTTCCTCGTTTAACCATCAACTTTGCTTGTTCCCAGCTAGCAGGTTTAAGCCTGAAATGGGTTATTCCAAGGTTTTCGTTACCATAGCTAATGTTGTAGGTATAGGTTTTACTGATCGAATCTAGCCTTTTCTCAAAATGATTGCTTTTGCACAGCATCTCAAAAGCTGATGTTGATTTCCTTTCGCTGATTACAAGGGCAATGGTTTTGGTTGTTTCAGGCTTTTTGCTAAATGCAATACCTAGCCCCCAGGCCATAAGAATTGGAAAAAGGAATGACCAAAATAGTACCGCAGGCTCTCGGTAGAAATCCCGAATCTGGACAAGTATAAGCTGAACGAATGAACGTGTTAACATCAGTTTAGTATTTTCTCATTTCTTATTCCTCTTTGTTAGTCCCCTAAGTGTTTTCCTGTCATGGAGATAAACAGGTCGTCAAGGGTTAACTTTCTGCACTCTAATCGAGATAGTTTTACATCATTATCTTTTATTTTTTGTAAGAATACAGGAAGTTGCTCAACGATACTTTTAACAATAAGTTTTCCGCTAAAGGTATTCTCATCCCAAATTAGCTTGTAAACCCCTTCATCGCAGTAGAATTGTTCGGATACATTATCTTTGGTAGAGAATTCAATGATCTCCTTGCTGTTATTTGCTGATAGAAGTTCATCGAGAGACCCCTGTGCCAGTATCTTCCCTTTATCCATTATAATTATCCTATCGCAAAGGTATTCTGCCTCCTCCATGTAGTGGGTGGTGAGTATTAGCGATGTATTTCGTTCTTTTTTAAGGTTCATCAGGATATTCCATATCTCGCGCCTTGCTGTGGGGTCTAATCCTGTGGTTGGTTCATCGAGTAGTAGAAGCGGAGCCTTATTCAAAAGGGCTATCGCCAATGCTAGCTTCTGGCGTTGACCCCCCGATAAACTTTCGACATAGCTCTTATATTTCTCGTGAAGGGCAACGATTTCGATAACCTCGTCAACTCTGCCTTGGGGTAAACGGTAGAAACTAGCAAATAGCTGAATCGTTTCTTTTACAGTTAGCTTGTCGATAAACCGGGTTTCTTGGAGTGAAAGGCTGATTATTTGATGAAGACTGCTCTCATGGTTTGCCCAATTCATGCCTGATATGCTGATAGCACCGCTAGCCTGCTTTTGAATCCCTTCAATCATCTCAACGGTAGTTGTTTTCCCTGCTCCATTGGGCCCTAGAAGTGCAATAAATTCCCCTGTGTTAACGGAGAAGCTGATACCGTCAACGGCTTTAACATCTTTGAAGTATTTGTAAACTTCTTTAACCTCGAGGATTGGTACTGACATATGAATTGGTTAACTCAAAAAGTAGCAGCTAATTTAGTAATGTTTGCAGTGAAAGGTGAATAAAATAGAAAATAGAATTAAGGGATTAACTATTTTTGTTCTAATGGCATCATTACCAGTGGTTCTTTTAATAATGGTGAATTACTCTGGGTTTGATTCTCCTTCGAAAACAGATGGTTCAGGGCTTTACATACCAACTGCTTCGAGTATAGCAGTTTCAATTTCATTGATGTTGAATGGTTTCCTGAAATATTTCCGAATTAAATGATCCTTAAGTGCTTGTGAAATTTCATCGGTGATATCGTACCCAGTTAGGATATAGAAGGTGATATTTGGGTATTCTTTCTTGGCTATTCGAATAAAATCGATACCGCTCATGCCTGGCATTTTCATATCGCTAATTACCACTTTTGTATCGGGATTATCCTTGAGCTGCCTAAGTCCTTGATGCCCGCATTCAGCAGTGATAATGGTAAACTTATTTTTAAAGTTAGCTTTAAATAGTGTGAGGTTAATGGGTTCATCATCAACGTAAAGCACTTTACTTTTATTGCTCATTACTTAGGCGTTTTTTATTGGTAGTTTCACTGTTGCTTTGGTTCCAACTCCAATCCTTGATTCATATTCGAGAGAACCGTTGTACTCTTTTATAATATTGTAGGTTATGGATAAGCCTAAGCCAGTTCCCTTGCCGGGATCCTTGGTGGTGAAGAAAGGATCGGTAATTTTGGGCAATATGTCATGGGCTATTCCACATCCAGTATCCTCAATGGTGATGGCAATTGTTTTTTCTATAACATGAGTAAATATAGTAATTGTTCCATTACCATCAATAGCTTGTGCTGAATTTGCAATGATGTTAAGAAAAACTTGATGTATTCTCCCTTCGTTACAGATGATTGAATAGGGTAGATCTGTGTAATTTTTTATTACTTCAATCCTGTTTTTTAGCTGGTTGTTTAGCATTACCAGGCAGTTGTCAATAATTTCGTGAACATTACATTCAGCGCATGGTAAATCATCTTTTCGGCTATAATGATTAAGGCTTGTAACAATGGCTGCTGCACGCTTAACGCCAACATTAATTCCTTCGATAAACGGTGATACTTCGGTAATATGCTCTTTAAGGTTTTCGTTGAAGTAGGTTTCTAACCCAACAATTCCTCCATAAATAAAATTTAGGGGGTTGTTAATTTCATGAGCAACTCCTGCGGCAAGTACACCTAGCGATGCCATTTTTTCGGATTGCACCAGCTTGTCCTGAGCCTCTTTTAGGTTTTTTAAAGCAGCTTCAAGATCTTTCCTTTGGTCGTATAACACCTCATTGGTAGCGGTTAACTCTTCGTTTGTAGTTTCAAGCTCTTCGGTGCGTTTCTCAACAAGTATTTCAAGTTTATTTCGATACAGGCTTAACTCTTTTTCAATGATTTTTTTTTCGGTAATATCCATCATTGTTCCGATTGAGCCTATAATTTCTCCTTTTGAATTTTCCACTGGGGCTCCACTTACTAAAAAGTCATACTTACGTCCATCCTTTGCTTTAAAGATCAATTCGTAGCTGCTTTGGATTTTATTGATTCTCTCGGTATTTGCATTCTCAACCACTTTGTAATCTTCGGGGTCATGAAGCATTTTATAGCCAATCTTACCAATAATTTCTTCGGGGGCATACCCTAACTTTTCGGTAAATTTTTTATTAACATAAAGAACTTTATGATTGTTATCGGCCATTATTACAACTTCATTCATGCTTTCCATTAGGGTTCGGTATTTTTCCTCGCTCATCATTAGCTCTTTTTCAATAATTTTCTTCTCGGTAATATCAACCATCGCTATGATAAAGCCTAATGATTTTCCATCAGAACTGCTTAGAGGAGCAGCGCTTACAAGGAGAAAAATCTTCTGACCATCTTTAGATGCAAAAGTAATTTCATATTGATTGACTAAATTATTTTCATCGCTGTGGGTTTTACTATCAATTATATCCTTATCATTGGGGTCAAAGAGTAATTTGAAGCCTATTTCACCGAGTATTTCTTCAGGTTTGTAACCAAGTTTCTCGGTAAATTTCCTATTAATATACTGAACTCTGTCTTCGTTATCAACCATCATAACCACTTCATTCATGCTGTCCATGAGAGTCCTATATTTCTCTTCACTTTCTCTTAGCTTTTTCTCGGATTTTTTTCGTTCAGTAATATCAATCATAGCTCCAATTGACCCTTGCGTTTTTCCTTCCAGATCAATTAACGGGGCACCGCTTACTATGAAATCAATTTTTCGTCCATCTTTTGCAATAAAGGTTATCTCATATTGACTTGTGATTTTCTCAGTTCTATCCTGATTTGCCTTTTTTATTATTGCATGATCTTTATATTCTAATAATTTTTCGTAACCAATTAAACCAATTATCTCTTGTGGGGAGTACCCAAGTATTTCAGTAAATTTTTTATTAACAAATTGAACCCTATCATCATTATCTACCATCATAACAACTTCATTCATGCTTTCCAATAATGTACGATACTTCTCTTCTTTTATTTTTAGCTCATTTTCGGCTTTTTTAATCTCTGTTAGGTCGATTGTAATGCCTCTCAATCCGATGGGCTTCTGTTTTTCATAAATTATCGATAGGCAGACTTGGCATGGGAATGTCGTTCCATCCTTTTTTAGTGAATTATATTCGGCATTTTGGTAAATAGGAGTCTCATCTTTTATCATTTTTTGAATATTTAGAATGGCTCTTTCTCTGTCCTCGGGTATTATTGTCGATAAAAGATTGATACCATTCTTTATTTCATCCTTGCTTCGCCCCATAGCTTCAAGCCCATGCCTATTTGCATATGTAATATTCCCGCTAAGATCAGATTCCCAAACTGCTTGAGGTAATAGTTCGGATAGGTCGCGGTATTTCTTTTCGCTTTCGGCCAAATCCGCTTCAGCCAGAATCCGTTCTGTAATGTCATTAATCATTACGTGCCTTGCCTTTCGCCCCTGATAGGTTATGGAGTGAGCAGAAATGTTTACGTAAATTAGCTCGCCATTCTTCTTTAAATGACGGCTTACCCCTCTGCTTGAGTAGGATTCGTTTATATGATTTACATCTTTAAGAAGTATAGGAATATCCTCTTTGGGGCAAATATCTTTAAGCGTAAATGATAAAAACTCTTCTTTCGAGTACCCATAATGCTCGATTGCTGCTTCATTTACTTCTAGGATTGCAAGCGTTACGAAGTCGTAGATTAGCATTGGTTGGGGGTTTCTTTCGAACATGAAACGATACCCTTCGTCAGATTCTTTGAACTTTTCTTCGGCAAGCAATCGCTCCTTGGTATCTATTATGGCTCGTTCAATCGTTCTTTGGTGGATTTTAAAAATACTGTAACCTGTAATGCCTGTAAATATTAGCCCAATTGTTGTGTCGGCGATATAGTCAATGGTAGATGAATAGGAGATATTCAGCTGGGCTTTGTTTTGGATTACAAATATGAACAGCATTATAATGTTCAGGCATACGTAGATAATTATATTCCTGCTGAATTTGCTTATTAAAATGGGCAGCATCGATATGATGCAAAAAATAAATACCACAGAGTCTAACCTTGCAATGGCATCCCCTTTATCCATCCACATTACAAGCCATACGGTGGATATGGTTGATGTTAGTAGTAGGTGCGTGGAAATCTCGATATGCCCTTTCACTAAAAGGGTGATGCAGGTTAGGATGAGGATAATAATTATGAGTTCAGGAATTATTATTGGCAGGTATATACCATTGTACTCTGAACTAGTATTTTGTATAATAATAGTGTAGCCGATGATTAACGCTAGGCTAAATATTAATGTGTAGCATAGGTTGTAAATAAACCGTGCTTTTTGCTGAGTCGCATAATCGGAATCTTTGTATTTAACTAATGCGTTAGGCAGGGTTTCCTTTTTTCCCTTACTTGGATTAATAGGTTTTGCGTTCTTGGTACCCATAGGTTCTATGCTTTACCTTCTAAAATAATCATTTGCATCTCATAATAATGCGTCGAATATTTTTTTAGCGCACTGAAAATCATTATTGTATATTAAACGTATAAAGCGTTCAATGGGTTATAATAGTTTATTGATTTGGTCAACGTAAATAGTCTATTCGTAAATTTTATGGGTCATTAGCCCTCGTTTCATGGCTTTTTTTTTGATTGCAGCGCAGGATGGGGTTACGAGAGATAATCAATCTAAATGATATTTTTATAGATGAGATGTTTGTATTATTGAGCGGCATTCGAATAGGTAAACCGCTATTCTCGAAAACCTTTCATTGATTTGATTCTTGTACGCCACTTTTAGATCAGTGCTGATAAAGCTGATATCAATGAGCTCCATCCATTGGCTTAAATCTTTATCAAAACAAAAAACTCCCCAAACCTTTTGCTTTGGGGGAGTTTTTGTGGAGCTGGAGGGAGTCGAACCCTCGTCCAAACAAGGAACCAGTGTGCTTTCTACATGCTTATCATTTCTTGGTTTTCGAGGCTAGACAGGCGAAATGCGACCGAACTAACCCTTATCCTCTAGTGTTTTGCCGGGTGTTAGAGGTGTCTGCCCTAGCTATCCCCGTTGGTTTGGTGCCCCGTATACCGAAAACAACAGGGAGGAGTTTTCGGTGAGACATCTCGTTCCCTACCACCTAGGGTAAGGAATTAAGCTAATTCGCGTAGCGGATTAAGCAGCAAGAGCGTAATTTGATTCGCCTTATAAAGTTTGTGTTCTGGGATTTACGAGCCAGTGTCACCACGCTCGACATGCTTACAGACCCATTCTACTCGCTGTCAAAACCAGGTCAGCCCCAATGGTGTAAGTGCGACAAAGATAGTCAATTTAAGGGAGATTGGTGTAGCGAGGGAGTTAATTTGTGTTTGAAATAAGGTTGAGGTTGAGGATGAGGTGTTGTCCTTTTGGTTTTGGGGTTGGCTGCCAACTGCGTTATCCAAGCAATAATGTTTTGTAAATATACAAAGTGTTCTATTTAACTATATCATTATCTGTGAGCCAAGGCGTGTGTTGACGATTCGTTCTTTTCTGTTCTGTCGTTTGGCTTTTCATTTTTTCATTGTGCGCTACCCCTTTTTTAGTCATTCTCTTCGTAGTAATATGAGTAGTCAATCCCTTTCATAAACATTTCGCGGTCCTTGATTTTATCCGTTAAAGCGTTACTCAAAAGTGTTTTTAGAACGGAACTTTTTGTTGGACTTAGTATCATTGCGTTCATGTAATCTCGCTTGCTGATTTTACTCCAATCCACGCATTTTCTGAGACGTTTTTTTAGTATCAAATCCAACCATATTCGGGCGCATCTACCGTTGCCTTCCATAAAAGGGTGTGCAATGTTCATTTCAACATATTTGTTTACTATTTCGTCAAATGTAGTCTCAGGCATGGCTTCTATTTGCTTTAATGTGTCGCCTAAAAAGCGTGATGCGGCAAATTGAAAACCTCCTTTTGAAATATTCTTTTGTCTGATTTGCCCCGCAAAATCATACAATCCCCCAAATAAATAAGCGTGTATTTGTTGCAAACCCTTGGTTGTGCCAACTTCTATGCTGTTGATAAAAGAACTTTCAAACAAGGCATACGCTTTTGTTTTGCTTTTTCCGTCTATGCTTTCATCGCTGAATGTAAACCAATCTATAAATTGGTTTGCCTTTTTGCCCGGAAATTCTTTGCCTAAGGCAATAATGCCATTGTAGTCGAGCGTATCGGCTAAACGCCTTTTACCGTCTGGTGCAAGAAATTTCAACTGGGTAGTAGCACTAACCACTTGGCTGTTTTCTTTCTTCAACTTGGCTTTAAGATATTTCCAATAGTTGCGGGCTTTGGTGTAGTCGTCTTGGTCGGTAAGCACAGCTATAATATCCAATACGCTAAACCACCACTTGTTGTTTTGCTCGTCCCAAAGGGCTCGCACTTCACGGTCGTCGAAAAAACGTATGGATATTCTTGAATTACTCATAATATTAATGTCAACAATTCTGTTACTCAGTAATTATTCATTCAAAGTTATGATAATTTTTGTTTTGTAGTTGCTGCCTGCAGTGTTGCGTTATAATGACCGCCATTTTTTTAACTAAAGACTGTCAATAGCCAACTCACAACTGTCAACAAAAAAAACGAGCAACCTCTCAGTCACTCGTCCCTTTCCTAATATTTTTTTACTTGTTAACTTATCAACTTATTAACTTATCAACTTAAAAATCAGAATTCATACTCCACAAAAATTCCTCGTTGGTTTGGGTTTTCACCAAACGGTCGCGGAAGAAGGCCATGGCCTCAACCGAGTTCATGTCGGTTAAATAGTTGCGAAGGATCCAAGTTTTGTGTAGAACCTCTTTGTCTAGCAGCAGATCGTCGCGGCGTGTGCTCGATGCTGTAATGTCAACAGCAGGGAAAATACGCTTATTCGATAGCTTACGGTCGAGCTGGAGCTCCATGTTACCTGTGCCCTTGAACTCCTCGAAGATAACCTCATCCATCTTGCTACCGGTCTCTGTTAGAGCGGTGGCAATAATGGTAAGCGATCCGCCATTTTCGATATTACGAGCGGCACCGAAGAATCTTTTAGGTTTGTGCAATGCGTTTGCATCAACACCACCCGACAGCACCTTACCCGATGCGGGTTGAACGGTATTGAAAGCCCTTGCTAAACGGGTGATTGAATCGAGTAGGATAACAACATCGTGACCGCACTCAACCAAACGTTTTGCTTTTTCAAGAACGATGTTGGCGATTCTAACGTGGCGGTCGGCAGGCTCATCAAAGGTTGATGAAATAACCTCGGCATTTACACTACGTGCCATATCGGTAACCTCCTCAGGACGCTCATCGATAAGAAGAACAATCATGTAAACCTCTGGGTGGTTTGCCGCAATGGAGTTGGCTATCTCTTTTAAAAGTATTGTTTTACCAGTTTTTGGTTGAGCAACGATTAATCCACGTTGTCCTTTTCCTATAGGTGTAAACATATCGATAACCCTTGCCGAAATGGAGTTTTGACCATTTCCAATAAGGGTGAATTTTTCGTTAGGGAATAGAGGGGTTAAGTAATCAAAAGGTACTCTATCTCTAATATAATCAGGTGTACGACCATTTATCTCATTTACCTTGATAAGCGGAAAGTACTTCTCGCCATCCTTTGGGGGACGAATTGTACCCGTTACGGTATCACCGGTTTTTAGACCGAAGAGTTTAATCTGCGATTGCGATACGTAAACATCATCGGGTGAGCTGAGGTAGTTATAATCCGATGAACGGAGGAATCCGTAACCATCGGGCATTATTTCAAGAACGCCGGTTGTGCTTACAATACCATCAAAATCGAATCGATCATTGGTTTTACGCTCAAAGTTTTTGCGGAAGTTATGGTCGCGGATAATAGGTTTTGCTACCCCATCCCCATTTTGTTCCGATGCTGCTTGAGGGAATTCTTCCTTCGCAACGATTTCTTTTTGAGCACTTTCTTGGTTTACGTTCTGTTCAACAACGGCTGCATTGGGTACGAATTCATTGATTATTTCGTCGTTAGTCTCAACGATTGGCTCGGGAATGTCAGCCAATAAATCGGAGTCGGGTAGGGGTACCGATTTCTGATCCTTTAATATGGGTTTTGGACGATTGAACTGGAATGGTCGTCCTTCTTTTTTGTGAGGATGTTGATTTTGAGGCTGTTGCTGTTGGTTTGCGATAGGAGATTCCTTTGGTGCTTCAGGCAGGTTATGCCTATTGTCGTTTACGAGTTCCCTTGAAGCCTCTTTAGGACGAGTGAAGCGTTTCCTCTTTTCACGGTCGTTGTTTGATTCCACTTTATTTGGAACCTCAATTATCTTTGGAGTTGCTGGCTCCGAGGTTTTTTTATCCTCTCTTTTGTCCTCTCTTTTCTCCTTTACCTTAACGCTAACCTTTGATTCACTAGCAGCGTTAATGGCTTGTTGATCGAGAATTCGGTAAATGAGTTCCTGCTTACGTAGGTTCTCTGTTTTTTTGATATTCATCTCTTTGGCTATATCCTTAAGTTCAGGAAGTAGCTTTTTGTTTAGCTCTAGGATGTCGTACATCATATATATGTCAGAAATTAAATTGATTTTATTTTGATAGAAAGAAAAAACACTTGATAAATTTGATTGAAATTTGAAAATGGGATTTTAAAAAATGAGTTTCAGGCGGAAAACTTTTGCAATGATAAGGATTTCCTTTTTAATACCCAAAAATATAGATGAATGTTTATCATTTTCGATCAATTTAAAATAATCGGGAATAAAAACAGATCTTTATCAATAAATAATTATATTCAACCGATCGTTTACTTCAATGATATTGCAAAAGCATGAGACAACTTAAGATTATTAAACAGGTAACTAATAGGGAGACTGTTTCTCTCGATAAGTATTTGCATGAGATCGGAAAGGTTGATCTTTTAACTTCTGAGGAGGAGGTAACGTTTGCCCGAAAGCTGAAAGAGGGGGATGAGGAGGCTTTGAATAAGCTGGTTAAAGCCAACCTTCGATTTGTCGTTTCTGTGGCAAAGCAGTATCAAAATCAGGGTTTAAGCCTTCCCGATTTAATTAACGAGGGAAATTTAGGCCTTATTAAAGCGGCGCAGCGATTTGACGAAACCCGTGGGTTTAAATTTATCTCCTATGCCGTTTGGTGGATTCGGCAATCAATTCTGCAGGCTCTTGCCGAGCAGGCTCGAATCGTTAAACTTCCTTTGAATAAAATTGGCTCAATAAACAAGGTGAATAAAGCCTTCTCGGATCTTGAACAGAAGTTTGAGCGTGAACCATCAGTTGCTGAGCTGGTTGAAGTACTTGAACTAGCCACTGATGATGTTAAGGAAGCGCTTAGAAGTTCGAATCGCCATATTTCAATGGATGCCCCATTGACTCAGGATGATGATAGCAATTTGTACGATGTAATCCTTTCGCACGATTCACCTTCGCCCGATAGAGGTTTGCTGAATGATAGCCTGCGTAAAGAGATTGAAAGGGCTTTGGCTACATTAACCCTGCGCGAAGGAAGCATTATTCGTTTGTACTTTGGATTAAACGGTAAACATCCTCATACCTTAGAGGAGATAGGCGAGGAGTTTGACCTAACCCGCGAACGTGTTCGTCAGATTAAGGAGAAAGCCATCAAGAGGTTGAAACAGACCACAAGGAGTAAGATATTGAAGACGTATTTGGGATAGTTGCTAGTGTTATGTTAATCATACTATGACGTAATCGCATTCAGACCTACAACCGACGGGTTAACCCGTCGGTTAAAATAAAAATGTTAACATTACACTAGTTACCGGTTACATGTATCAAAGTAATTGTAACCCGTAACTTGCAGTTACATTATCGCGGAATCATATCTTTTTCTAACTTTGTGCAAATTTTAGCCAATGAACCGTTTAGTTGCACCCTCATTGCTTTCAGCAGATTTTGGCAACCTTGATAAGGATATTGAAATGGTGAATTCCAGCCAAGCCGATTGGTTTCATCTCGACATTATGGATGGTGTGTTTGTTCCTAATATTTCCTTCGGATTTCCAGTTGTTGCTCAGGTAAAGAGGATGGCCCAAAAGCCATTGGATGTGCATCTGATGATTGTTGACCCCGATAGGTATCTCGAAAAATTTAAGGAGGCCGGTGCCGATGTTCTTACCGTTCATTATGAGGCATGCAACCACCTGCATCGTACGCTTAGCCAAATACGTGCACTTGGCATGAAAGCAGGTGTTTCCATTAATCCTCACACTTCGGTTGAGGTGCTAAATGATATTCTCGAAGAGGCTGATTTGGTGCTTATCATGTCGGTTAACCCAGGGTTTGGAGGACAGAAATTTATCAAGAATAGCATCCAAAAAATTACCCGATTAAAAGAGATGATTACCCAAAAGGGTTGTAAAACCCTTATTGAGGTTGATGGTGGGGTTGATGCAAACAATGCTGCCGCACTTTATGCTGCCGGTGCCGATGTGCTAGTAGCGGGTAATGCAGTATTCAAAGCCGAAAATCCTACCAAAGCTATTGAGATATTGAAGAATGCTTAATAGAAGTCTTGTTAACAAAGAAAAATAGAACGCAGATTATAAAGGTGATTTGTCTAAATCAGCGATGTTTTCATCGGCGTTATCAGCGTTCCAATTTTTGTCATTCAGTTTTTCCTCTACATCCTCCTTTTCATCTCCTCCATCATTCTTAATTTCTTAAATGCATTATTCGCTTCATAGTAGTTGAGCGTTTGCTGTCCATCAGAGGCTGCCCTTTCGGGTGTTTCATGAATCTCCAGCAGAACACCATCTGCACCAGCCATTTGCGAAGCAAGCGCCATAGGCTCTACATATTCCCTTATTCCTACGCCATGCGAGGGGTCGCAGAAAACAGGAAGATGACTCTTATCCTTTAGGTAAGGTATGGCATTTAAATCGAGCGTATTACGAAACTCCTTTTCGAACGAGCGTATTCCACGTTCACAGAGAATTATCTTCTCATTCCCGCTCGAAAAGATATACTCGGCCGATGCCAAAAATTCATTTAATGTTGATGACATCCCTCGTTTTAAAAGCACAGGTTTATCAATTTTCCCTAGTTCATCGAGCAGATTAAAGTTTTGTGCGTTGCGAGTTCCAACCTGAAAGATATCAACGTAGGGGTACATCGATTCAATCTGCGAAACTTGCATCACTTCGCTCACCACTTTAATTCCATTGGCTCGACAATGTTTCGAGAAGATTTGCAATCCTTCAATTCCTAATCCTCTGAATGAGTATGGCGAACTTCGTGGTTTAAAAATTCCTCCCCGCATTATTTTCACATTCTGCTCATTTAGAAAGTTTACCGTTTTTATAACCTGCTCCTCATTCTCAATGGCACAAGGGCCTGCAGCAATGGTGAAGTTATCTCTTGAAATTACCACGTCATCGCCTAAATCAATAACAGTATCCTTAACCCTCCATTGGCGCGACACAAGAATATTGGAATCATCCACAATATGAATATCCTTTATTCCTGCTAGGTTTCCGATACTCCGGATATCTATCTCCTTGGAACCAACACAAACCAAGTAGTGGCAGTTGAATGTTTTAACCGATGTTGTTTTGTATCCCGATTTTTTTACTTGCTCAACGATCTTCTCGAATTGATTTGGATTGCAAGTGTCTTTAATTTGTATAAGCATCTTTTTAGTTGTCAGTTGACAGTTATCACAATTCTGATATCTATAATCTATTATTTGTAACTATTCAGTCGTAATCGAATTGAACAAAAACCACTGAGACACAGAGAGCACGGAGAACCACAGAGGCAATTATAAAAAAACGACTGAGTATCAAAATGCAAAAGAATCACTAACACGAAAAACATAAATATTTTCTCTGTGAAACTCTGTGCCCTTCGTTTCTTCGTGGTGAATAGTTACTATTATTTTAATTTTTCGAAGAACTCAGCAGTAGCCTTCTCAATATCACTATTCTCAGATAGTTTCTTCAGATAAGCGCTACCGATTATGGCACCATTTGCATGCTCCCAAGCCGATTGGAGAGTTTCCTTATTATGGATTCCAAATCCTACGACTATTGGGTTTTTCAACTTCATGCTGTTTAGTCGATTTAGATACTCTTTCTGATCGTTACTAAATCCCAACTCTTTACCCGTTGTGGAGGAGGAGCTAACAGCATAGATGAAACCTTCGGAGAGATTATCAATCATTTGAATCCTTTCAATTGAAGTATTTGGAGTGATAAGAAAGATGAACTTCAGATTGCTTTCCTCGAAGTACGATTTATAAAGAGAATTGTACTCGTCGATAGGTAAATCGGGAATAATTACGCCACTTATTCCGCACTCTTTTGCCTTGGTGCAAAATTTTTCAATCCCATATTGAAGAATTGGGTTAAGGTAACCCATTAGGATTAGCGGAATAGTAACGCTATTCTTTATTTCATTAATTTGATTGAATAGGATATTCATATTCATTCCATTTGCAAGCGCAACTGAACTCGTAGCCTGAATCACAGGACCATCGGCCAACGGGTCGGAATAGGGGATACCCACCTCTATTAAATCTGCTCCATTTTTCTCCAACGATTGGATTATTCTTCCTGTACTCTCTAGTTTTGGATACCCTGCCGTAAAGAAGATAGAGAGGATATTCTTCTTTTTATTTTCGAATAGTTGGTTTATTTTATTCATAATTATTGTTTTTGGAATGTTGGAATGTTGGAATGTTGGAATAGTGGAAGAGAATTTCCCCAATATTCCATTATTCCATCATTCCATTCTAATGGTTTCACAAAATTTGGTGTTTGCTATAAGTATCCATATCCTTATCCCCTCTACCCGATAGATTTACAACTACAATATCGGTTGGTTTAAACTTTATTTTCGATAGCGCAGCAATTGCATGAGCCGATTCTAGGGCAGGGATAATTCCTTCGGAGCGGGTTAACTCAAACGCGGCATCTATGGCCTCTTTGTCGGTTATTGGATAGTACTTTGCTCTGCCACTCTCATGCAGATGAGCATGAATTGGTCCAATGCCAGGGTAATCCAATCCGGCGGAAACGGAATGCGCCTCAAGCACCTGACCATCCGTGGACTGCATAAGCAGAGTTTTGCAACCATGAATAATCCCTTCGGTTCCAATGTTTATGGTGGCTGCGGTCTTACCCGATTCAATGCCTTCGCCTGCAGCCTCAGCACCTATAAGTTTTACATTTGGTTCATCGATAAAATGATAGAATGCCCCAGCAGCATTGCTTCCACCTCCAACACACGCTATTACATAATCAGGGGTTTCGCATCCTTCTTTTTCGAGTAGTTGTTTACGAATCTCCTTACTTATCACCGATTGAAAACGAGCAACCATATCGGGGTAGGGGTGTGGCCCAATGGTTGAGCCAATCACGTAGTGAGTATCATCGGGGTGATTTATCCAATGACGGATTGCCTCATTGGTGGCATCCTTAAGGGTTTGACTGCCCGATGTTGCAGGGATTACCTTTGCACCAAGCATTTTCATGCGTAGCACATTGGGTTGTTGCCGTTGAATATCCTTTGAACCCATAAATACAGTACATTCAAGACCCATCAGCGCACATACTGTAGCGGTTGCCACGCCATGCTGACCCGCTCCTGTTTCGGCGATGATATGCTTTTTACCAAGTCGTTTTGCCAAGAGAATCTGACCAACCACGTTATTGAGCTTATGAGCACCTGTATGGCATAAATCCTCGCGTTTCAGATAAATTTTCGCTCCATATTTCTTGGATAGATTCTGCACATGAAAAAGGGGAGTAGGTCGTCCTACATAATCTTTAAGAAGTAGTTGAAACTCATCCTGAAACTCTTTGGTTTCTATAATTTTAAGGTAATTCTCCTTGAGTTCCTCTACATTTCGATGCAGCATTTCGGGGATAAATGCACCCCCGAACTTGCCGTAGTATCCTTGTTTGTTAGGTTGATTGTCCATTGTTTTGTCGTATCCTTTTGTGAGTATTGTTTATAATTAGATTGTTTAAGGTTCTATCCTAGGTGTATCGTTTGGAATAATGGAATGTTGGAATAATGGGTTGTTGAAAACAATTAGCCTTGAGAAACCCTATTCTCCTTTCTTCCATTATTGCCTCCGGCGAACTCCCTTCTGTCGGTTTCATTCTTCCATTCTTCCAGTATTCCATCATTCCAATATTGGCTACGCCGAACTTCATTTCCATCATTCCATTATTCCAACAATCCAATCCTCCATCATCTCGAAATCATGTTATTAAAGAAAGCCTTCAGCTTTTCCATATCCTTTATCCCAGGTTCAATTTCAAACTTGCTGTTTATGTCCACTGCATGTAGGTTTTTGTGCGTTATCGTTTTTACGTTTGATGAATCATCCACCGAGATTCCACCGCTTAAGAAGAATGGCAGTTTGCCATTGTATTCGTTAATCAATAAATGGTTAAATCCAATTCCATTCCCTCCATAGTTTTTTCCTGCAGAATCAAAAAGCAGGTAATCACAGGTATCTTGATATTCATTTAGGTTTTTGGGTAAAGTATCAGCAATCCTAAAGGCCTTAATAATTTTTGAAATCCTTTGAAGTTTGTTACAGAATTCTGGCGATTCATCGCCATGCAGCTGAACGAATTCAAATCCATATCTATCAATAATCTTAGATATTGAATCATATGATTCATTCACAAATACTGCAACTTTGCTTGTCTTTTTCGGAATTACAGATAAATCAAGCGATGCAATTCTATTTGTAACATCCCTTGGTGATGGTGGATAGAATATAAAACCAAGATAATCAGGTTTCAATGCTGAAATCTCAGCTATATCTTTGTTGTTAGTTATGCCACAAACCTTTATCTTCATTGCTTTGCCTCTGTGCATCTCTGTGCCTCCTCTGTGTGTCTCTGTGTAATATTTAATTTACTATTAAAGATTTTTCCAACTCTTTAACTCTTGCTGTAAACTGCGCACATGCTTTACCAGGATTGGCCTCTTTCATAAATTTTTCGCCGATAAGAAATCCATTAAATCCATTCTTTTTCAAAGTGATGAGCCTTTCGGGGGAATCGATTCCGCTTTCGGCAATTTTTACTGAATCTTTCGGCAAATACTTTAGCAGTGCAATTGAATGGTCAATATCAACGCTGAAATCCTTTAGATTTCTACTGTTTATACCGATTATTTGTGCATTGACAGGTAGTTTAGCAATGCTACCTTCATCATGAACCTCAAAAAGAACCTCTAGATTTAATGATGCTGCAAAATTTGAAAGTGATTTTAGCTCATTCTTTGTCAATATCTCGGCAATAAGAAGTATTGCATCAGCCCCAATGCTGCGTGCTTCAATAATTTGATACTCTTCAACGATAAAGTCTTTACGCAGAATCGGGCAGAAATTCAATCTTCGAGCCGTGGTTAAATCTTTACTGCTACCTCCAAAGAATTGATTATCGGTTAGCACCGATAGCGCTGATGCTCCACCCTGCATGTACTCCAAGCATACTTTCTCGGGTTTTGCATATTCGTTTATCATCCCTTTTGAGGGCGATTTCCTTTTAAACTCAGCGATTATACCCGATAAATCTTCGCGCATTATATAGCTTTTCAGCGAAAGGGGTTGAGCCTGATAGTAGATACTCCGCTCAAGCAGTTTAATTGGGTAGAGCTCTTTGCGTTCCGCAACCTCCTGCCTTTTATGGGTCACAATCTTTTCTAGAATATCCATGGTTATTGCTGATTAATAAGATTTTTGAATGACTTTAAAGCACTACCCGATTCTATTGATTCTCTCGCAAGATCTACGGAATCAATTAATGAGATATCGCCCTTAAAGCATTTTATGGCTAGGGCAGAATTGGCAATCACCACATTCTTTTGTGCGGCTGTTGCTTTGTTTTCTAAGATTGATTTAAATATTTCTGCTGCTTCAGGTACAGAGGTTCCTCCATGCAGCTCTTCTTGTCTCAAAATATTAAGACCAAACTTTTGAGGGGTCAAGAGCTCTTCTCCATTTTTTGTGAACACCTTTATATCTGAGGTTAGCGAGACTTCATCGTAACCATCGAGACTGTGAACCACAGTAAAATTCTTTGATTCCGATTGAAGTAGATAGCTATAAATACGTCCAACCTCAATATTAAATACTCCACTCACCTGAAACTTCGGATTTGATGGATTTACAAGTGGTCCAAGGATATTAAAAAAAGTTTTCACCCCTAGCTGTTTGCGAATTGGTCCAATGGCTTTTAATGCAGGGTGAAAGAGAGGGGCGTGCATGAAACAAACATTGGTGGAATGGAGTTCTCGCTTTAGTTTATCAAAATCGTTGGAGAATTTGTACCCGAAGTGCTCCATCACGTTCGATGAGCCCGATGCCGATGAAACACCGTAGTTTCCATGTTTAGCAACGGGAATTCCTGCGCCTGCTACAACAAATGCCGATAAAGTTGAAATATTAAAGGTGTTTTTGCCATCACCACCTGTTCCACATAGGTCGATTACCTCTCCATTATTAAGTTCTACTTTACGCGCTAATTCTAGCAATGCATCACGAAAGCCTTGGAGCTCTTCAAGGCTAATTGCACGCATGATATATGCCGATAGCACAGCTGCCATTTGCGATTCGTTCACGCTGCCATTAGCAATTCCCTGCATTAGGCTGAACGCCTCGGGGCGAGTTAATCTTTGTGATTCTAGGAGTTTATTAATAAGATTTTTCATTTTCCATTTTTTTTAACCACTAAGGACACAAAGGATACACAAAGAAAAAATTTGAAGTCTAGACCTTTGTGCACTTCGTGAAGACCTTTGTGCACTTTGTGGTTTAATAGTTTTTAATTAAATCGTTTCAACCAATTATTAATAATCTGCTTACCTAAAGGAGTTAGTATCGATTCAGGGTGGAATTGAACCCCACAGATATTATACTCCTTATGGCTTAACGCCATTATTTGGCCGTTTTCGTCCAAGGCATCAATCTTGAGGCACGATGGAAATCCATCTGAACTTACCGCCCATGAATGGTAACGCCCTGCCATGAATTCTATTGGCAATTCATCGAAAAGGTAATGCGCAGGGGATTGTATTATCATTTTAGTCGCAACGCCATGATAAACGGTACTTATATTAATGAGTGTGCCGCCAAACGATTCGGCAATAGCCTGTTGACCAAGGCATACGCCAAATATTCTCTTGGTCTCCTTATATCTATTGATGATTGGCAGTAAATTCCCTGCCTCCGATGGTATTCCAGGTCCAGGCGATAAAACGATTCCATCATATCTATCTACCTCATCAACTGAAATCTCATCGTTTCGATATACATCGAGTTTATGCTTGCCATACTTTTTAATGTAGTGGACAAGGTTATATGTGAACGAATCGTAATTGTCTAAAACTAGTATTGATGCCATTTGCTTGTTTTTTATATTCTTAGAATGATTTTTCTGCCAATTCAATCGCTTTTCGTAAAGCCGATATCTTTGAGTTTACCTCATTTAACTCCCCTTGGGGTTTAGAGCCAATAACAATGCCTGCTCCAGCCTGATAGGTTAGTTTACCTTTCATGCTTAGGAACGAGCGAATCATAATGGCATGGTTAAGATTTCCATTCAATCCAATAAAACCTATTGCTCCTCCGTAATAGCCTCTCGATGTCGGCTCAATCTCATTTATTAGCTGAACTGCACGATGTTTAGGTGCACCGCTTAGCGTTCCTGCAGGAAAAGTTGCTCCAAAAAGTTTGCATAAACCAATATTGCTATCGATTTGGCCAACCACCGTTGAGACTAAGTGGATTATATGTGAGTAGGAATGAACCTCACGGTAAGTTTCAACTTCAACTTCGCTCGAAAATCTGCTTAAATCATTTCGTGCTAAGTCAACAAGCATGCAATGCTCAGAGTTCTCTTTCGGATTGGCCAGTAGATCTTCAATCGCTTTTTTATCTACATTGTTATCCCCTGTTCTTGGCGCCGAACCTGCAATTGGGTTGATTTTTGCTTTTCCATCCTCTACTTTTAGCTGCGCCTCAGGTGATGAGCCGAAAAGCTTGTAACCAAGATAATCGAAGTAGAAAAGGTATGGCGACGGGTTTATTGAGCGCAAAGCACGGTAAACATTGAACTCATCGCCTGTAAACTCCCTGCTGAATTTTCTTGATAAAACAATTTGAAACACATCTCCACGAGCACAATGCTTTTTCCCTTGCTCAATCATCTCCTTGTACTTATCATCGGTCATATTCGATTGCTCAGGACCAATCGTTTTAAAAGGGAATGATGTTGAATTCCTATTGGCTAGCAAGGAGGTAATCTTATCGCTTTCGCTAACGGCTGTGTCAGATAAGAATTCGCACAGAGTTAGGGTATTATTGAAGTGATTGAACGAGATTACAACCTGATAGAAATCGTATCGCAGCAAAGGAATCTCAGAATCTTCGGTCTGTATCGCAACATTATCGAATAGATTGATTGCATCGTAGGTGGAGAATCCAAAGAAACCAGGAAGTGTTTCGTTACATAGATTTCCCTCTACCTTGAAATTGCTGAAGAAATCATCAACCAAATCAACTACGTTGGTATTCTTCTCGAATTGAGATGATGTTTTGCTTTGCAATGGGGAGTAAACTTCATAATTCGATGAGTTTACGATTATCCCCCCAATTGGCTTTAGGCAGATATATGAGTAGGCCTCGTTTCGTGAGCTATAATCGGAGCATTCAAGCAATAGGCATTGCGGAAATGCATCACGCAGCCTTAAATAGATACTAACAGGAGTGTAAGTATCCGCAGGCATTTTTAATGATTTCGTTTTTAAGGTTATTGTTTTCATTTTTTGAATTAGGGTTAAAAAAAAGAAGGCCCGCTTAGTTAAGCGAGCCTTCTTTAAATGTTAATATATTTTATTCAAACATCATCAATGGGCATAAGTGCTTAACACAACAAATGTTTTGCTGTGCCACCACCATGCTTGAATGTTTGATTTGTTTATCACTTTTTGTTTGATTTTGATTTGACAATATTAAGAAATATTTTTCAAAAACAAATATTTAGTAGATTTTTCAAAAAAAATAAAATAGATTATAGGTAACTATTCAGCAGTAATCGAATTGAACAAAAACCATGGAGACACGAAGACTACGGAGAACTATAGAAGTACTTAATAAAAACGACTGAGTATCAAAATGCAAAAGAATCTCTAACACGAAAAATATAAATATTTTCTCTCCCGATAAATCGGGACAAGTTGTGAAACTCTGTGCCCTCAGTTTCTCCGTGGTGAATAGTTACGATTATAGGAATAAACAATTTTTTTATAGATGGTAATGCTCAATAAATCAATTGTATAGGTATTTAACCCTACCGGTTTTTTGAAAAATATTCTAAAAAATATTTTTTTGTATTGATAAATAATTTAATATTGCACAATCAAACGACATACTATGATTTCGCACAACATGAATTTTTATGCAAGCTTTTATTACTTCTTCTTTTACGGAAGCAGGGGCTTGGCAATTTGTGTGAAATAAGAATGAGAAATTAAAAACACAAAATAAACCAAGCCCCGAGAAATCGGGGCTTTTTTATTTTAAACAAACAACAAACAACAAACAACAGATAACCGATGAATAGCCAAGGTCAATCATATTATTTTTTCTTTTACTTTTTTTACCGCCAAAACCATGGGGACTAGACGCATTATGTAGAAAAAGTAGATGAAAAATGCAAAGAGGTCCCCGGCGAGGGACCTCTTTTTTTGTGATAATACTCAAACAATAATAAAAAAGATGAAAAAAATTATTTCAATTCAAGGGGTTCGAGGCGCTTTTCACCAGGAGGCAGCGGTAGGTTATTTTGGTGGCAATATCGATATTCATGAGTGCATAACCTTTCAGCAGTTAATCGACTCCGTCGAGAATGGCGATTCACATTTTGGAGTAATGGCGGTTGAGAACTCCCTAGTGGGTTGTATTCTACCCAATTATACGCTAATTAGGGAATCTAAGCTGCAAGTAGTCGGTGAGATTTATCTGCGAATAGTTCAAAATCTGATTGCGTCCATTGGTGAATCGGTTGATACCATCGTTGAGGTTCGCTCTCACCCTATGGCTTTGGCGCAGTGTGATCTGTTTTTCAAGAATCACCCTGAAATCAGGCTGATTGAAAGTGAGGATACTGCTTTGAGCGCAAAGCAAATCGCAGAGCTAAAGCTGAAAGGTGTTGCAACGGTTGCTAGTCAAAAAGCAGCGCACGAATATGGTCTCGATGTTATTGCATCATCGATTGAGTCGAATAAGGAGAACTATACTAGATTTTTAATCCTTGAGAAAAAATCCATAGCAAAGATTCCGAGCGGTTCAAATAAGGCTAGCATAACATTCACAGCAAAGCATCAACCAGGTAGTTTGCTCCAAATCCTCAAACCATTTGCCGAGAATGGTATTAACATGACTATGCTCCAGTCTTTACCAATAGTTGGGAAGAAGTGGGAGTATATTTTTCATGCCGATTTGGCTTTTATGTCAGCTATTGATTTCTATCAAGCGCTAGAGTATGCAAGACAATATACATCAACGTTGAAAATTTTAGGGGTTTATCGTAGCCATGAAATGGTTGAACAACCTGAAATGCAGGATAGTTTAGTGCATTATTGTTAAAAAAAATAAACCACAAACCTTGCCTGACGGCAGGCAGGGAACACAAAGTTCATCACAAAGTAATTGGTAATGATGTATTTACTTAGTGTCCTTCGTGAAATCCTTCGTGTTCTTAGTGGTTAAAAGAAAATAATATGGAAATACAAACATCAAGAAGAATAGGCGAGATTCAGGAATACTACTTCTCTAAGAAGAGACAGGAGTTGGAAATGCTTTCGAATCAAGGGGTAAAGGTTATTAACCTTGGGATTGGTAGCCCCGATTTACCTCCCCCTGCTGAGATGGTTGATATGCTTAACGAGATAAGCAATAAGAGCGATAGCCATGGCTATCAGAATTACCGTGGCTCCGATGAGCTTCGAAAGGCTATTTCTGAGTGGTATTCAAGATATTATGGTGTTTCTGCTTGCTCGAATACTGAGGTTTTGCCATTGATGGGCTCTAAGGAGGGTATTATGCACCTGAGCATGGCGCTTCTAAATGATGGCGATAAGGTTTTAGTTCCTAACCCGGGATACCCTGTTTACCGAGCAGCATCCGAGATGGCAGGTGCACAGGTATTGACCTACTCGCTTCTTGAGCAGAATAACTTCTATCCTGATTTTGATGGGTTAGAAAAACTTGACCTCAAGGGTGTAAAGTTGATGTGGGTTAACTACCCGAATATGCCAACAGGTACTAGGGCAACCTTACCGCTTTTCGAACGAATTATTGAGTTTGGGAAAAAGCATGGAATACTGATTTGCCATGATAATCCCTACAGCTTTATCCTAAACCCTGAGCCAATGTCAATTCTTCAGGTTGAGGGGGCAGGTGAGGTGGCTGTTGAACTGAATTCCCTAAGTAAATCCCACAACATGGCAGGTTGGCGTGTTGGAATGATGGTGGGTAATGCCGATGTGCTTTCAGCTGTGCTCAGATTTAAAACCAATATGGATTCAGGCATGCCACTACCCGTTCAGCTAGCTGCTGTGGCAGCTCTTGCGTGCGGAAAGGAGTGGTTTAGCAACTTGAATGCCGAGTATAGGGAACGTCAGCGAATAGCAAAGCAGATTGCAGGGGAGTTGGATTGTACATTCAATCCCGACCAAAGCGGATTATTCCTTTGGGTAAAAATACCTCCATATATGGTTGAATCCGAGACTTTTTCAGGTGAGATATTAAAGCAGTTAGGCGTTTTTATTACCCCAGGAACAGTTTTCGGTAGCAATGGCGAGGGTTACCTACGAATCTCATTATGCTCTGATTTAAATACATTTAACGAAACGCTTCAAAGGACACGACAATTTAATATTTTCAGATAGAAGAATGAAAGGGTTAAAAAACCTATCATTCCATCATCGATATAGATGTTGAAAAGTTGAAATTAATTAGTATAAACGATAATAGTGAAAAAGATGGAAAAGAATCCATTACCCAGTCAAAAGGCAGCCAGTTTGTGGTTGCCAGAATCGAGTAAGCCTTTGATTATTGCAGGCCCTTGCAGCGCCGAGTCGCCTGAACAGCTATTAAAGGTTGCCCAAGATTTAAAAAGAATGGAAAACGTTAGTTTCCTGAGGGCAGGTATTTGGAAACCCCGAACAACACCTGGTAATTTTCAGGGGGTTGGCTCAGAGGGATTAAAATGGTTAAAGGAGGTGAAAAAGGAAACAGGCTTGCCTTTTTCAACAGAGGTCGGGTCTGAAAAGCATGTTTACGAAGCCCTTAAATTTGGGGTTGATATGGTTTGGATTGGCGCACGTACTGTTTCAAATCCTTTCGTGATGCAGGAGATTGCAGAAGCTTTAAGAGGGGTTGATATTCCTGTATTGGTGAAAAACCCGCTTAGCCCCGATTTGGATTTATGGGAGGGCGCAATCAAAAGGCTTTCAAATGTCGGGATTCGTAATATTGGTGCAATTCATCGTGGGTTTTCGTGGTGGGGAAAATCAATCTTTCGGAATCAACCCTTTTGGAAAATTCCAATGGAGTTGAAGGCTAAATTCCCTAATTTACCTATAATCTGTGATCCTAGCCATATTTCTGGAAAACGAAATCTTGTTCCTTTCGTAGCGAAACGAGCCGTTGATATGGGTTTTGATGGTTTAATGATTGAGGTTCATCCTGAACCAGAGAAAGCGCTTAGCGATGCTGCGCAGCAGTTAACTCTTCATGAATTTGAATTACTCCTTGCATTTATTAAGGACTCAAATTTTCAGGAGGAATCCTATCCCGATGAACTTCTCAGCGAGCTTAGAGCTGAGGTGGATATTATGGACGACCTTTTACTTTGGGCTTTATCCAATAGAATGGAGCTTTCAGGACGCATAGCATCGGTTAAAACAAGCCGAAAAATGCCTGCTTTACAACCAAAAAGGTGGAGCCAAGTGCTTGATAGAGTTACTAATACAGGAGAGCAATCGGGGTTAAGAGTCGATTTTATCAAAAAACTATATAATGCTATCCACAAAGAATCATTATCGGTTCAAAATGAATTGATTGAGAAGGTGAAGTGATAGGTGTCAATTTTAAATTTAACTTTGTAATTACTATTAAAAGCAAAAACCACGGAGACACAGAGAAAACGGAGGAACACAGAGATAAAAAAATGTTTTCAAGGTTTCTCTAAATAAGGATTTGAAAAAAAATCTATGTGCTCTCCGTGTCTCCGTGGTTAATTGTTTCCTAACTTTATCTTCTCAAAAAGCACTAAATGGAAGTAGTAAAGGTAAGTGGTAAGGAGTCTAACTCTCAGATTTTAATAGGCGAAAAATTAGGCAACTTGCATAAGTATATTCCTCATAGTAATACTTTTATCATTACCGATGAGAATGTTGATAGTATTTATAGGAAGCTATTCCCAATCCTTCCCGTATTTGTCATGAATGCAGGTGAGGCTTCAAAAAATCTTAGCACAGTAGCGGAAATTTACCGTTGGTTGCTCGACCAAGGAGCTGATAGAAACTCTTTTATAGTTGGAATTGGCGGTGGTGTGGTTTGTGATTTGGCGGGATTTGTTGCATCAACATTTATGCGGGGTGTTAACTTTGGATTTGTGGCAACCACCCTGTTGGCTCAGGTTGATGCTAGCGTTGGAGGCAAGAATGGTGTTGACCTTGATGGGTTTAAGAATATTGTAGGGACATTCAACCAGCCCAAATTCGTGATATGCGACATCACAATGCTAAAAACATTGCCTCAAGTTGAACTTGCAAATGGTTTAGCCGAGGTGGTTAAGCATGCCCTTATCGATGATATTTCAAAGTTTGAGTATATTGAAAAGAATTACGAATCAATACTTGCCTTCAATTTAGAAATGCTTGAATATTTGGTTACCCGTTCAGTTAAGATAAAAGCTAGAATTGTTGAGATTGATGAACGAGAGGGAGGTCTAAGACGAGTGCTAAACCTTGGTCATACATGGGGTCATGCAGTTGAAAAAATTACCGGAATTCCTCATGGGCAGGCTGTAAGTATAGGGCTGGTTTTTTCTGCAAAGTTATCCTTTAATAAAGGGATGCTTTCTGAGGCTGAAAGGGACAGAATTATTAATTTGCTTTCAAAATTGGGATTGCACATTCATTCTAATGCAGACAATACAAAGGTTTTGGAGACCTTGCAGAAGGATAAGAAGAAGATAGGGAATGGTGTTCATTATGTTTTAATGAAAGGCATTGGAGAGGTTGAAGTTGTTGATATTTCATTCGATGAGTTAAGAAAATACATAGTATAAATGACACGTTCAGATATTTGTGTGGCAATTGCAAATGCTTCGTTTGAAAATATTCTTGGGATATTGGAAGAGGTAGGAATGGCCGAGATTCGCATCGATTTGCTCGACCTTATGCCAAACCAATTGGAGATGGTTTTCGCAAGTCATAATAACCTAATTGCCACTTGCCGTCAAGGAAGATACGATGATGCGCAGAGGGCATCAATGCTTTTACGTGCTATTAATGCGGGGGCTGCTTGGGTCGATTTAGAGATTGAAACATCAGAAGAATGGCGCAAACCCCTTATTGATTTGGCAAGGAGTAAAAGATGTAAGGTGATTATTTCATGGCATTGCTTTGGAGAAACGCCCTCAGATAGTGAACTGTATAGAATTGTCGATAGCCTTTATTCCGCAGGTGCAGATGTTGCAAAGATTGCTTGCCTTTCGAATAGTAGCAAGGATAGCGCACGATTGATGAGCCTTTACTCCAAGTATTATAATTTGGTTGCCATTGGAATGGGCAAGAATGGCGTAATCTCACGGATTGCTTCATTACAGCTAGGGGCTCCTTTTACATTCGCTTCAATAGCAGGCGATACAACAGCTCCAGGGCAAGTCGATTATTTAGAGATGGAGAAACTGATTAATCAGATAGAGGGGTTGGGTTAGGTGTGAGGAAGAATGCCTGCCTGCTGCGCCTTCGCGTAGCCGCTTTGGCGGAGCAAGGCCGGTAGGCAGGGAAGAATGGAACGATGGAAGAATGGTGATAGCTACCTATTGAATATAAATATAAGGTGTTTTTAATGCTAATTGTTTTCAACAACCCAATATTCCAGTATTTCAACATTCCAAATAAGATTTTAAAAGCAAGTCAAATATATCATTAGGAATACACACTTTATGACAAAACTCTTTGCTGTTTTTGGTAACCCGGTATTGCATAGTAAGAGCCCTCAGCTATTCAACTCATTATTTGAAAGATTTCAGATTGATGCCCATTACACTCGTATTCACGTTGAAACGGGTGAGGAGGTGATTCGAGCAATCCGTTCGTTAAACATCATTGGGGCAAATATTACAACTCCCTTTAAAGAGTGTATAATCCCTATGCTCGATGAGCTGTCAAAGGAGGCTGAGCAGATTGGAGCGGTAAATACGATTCTCAACGATAACGGTTATTTAAAGGGTTTCAATACAGATTATTTGGGTGTTGTTAAGTCTATTGAGGCGATTGGAGTTGAAATTTTTGGAAAGCAATGCTTGGTGATTGGAGCAGGCGGCGCATCACGGGCTGCAGTTTTTGGGCTGATGAATGCAGGAGCAGAGGTTTTTGTTGCAAACCGTACGGCTAGTAAAGCCGTTGATATTGCAAATCATCTAGGCTGTAACGTTATTGATTTTAATGAGTTAAGTAAGGGTAACTCTAAGTTCAACATCGTTGTTTCAACCCTTCTTCCTGATGTTTCCATCAATAATTTCAGCTGGGATTCTAGCATGTCAGTACTACTTGATGCGAACTATCGGGAATCGAAATTTTCAGACTCAGCAGCATCAGGGATTAAGGTAGTTCGTGGTGATCGATGGCTAATCAATCAGGCAATAGGTTCATTTTCTATATTTACTAGCCTTGAACCGTCCGTGGATATTATGAACGATGCCATTCATCTTGGTCTTGATTATAATCAGGTAAAGATTGGTATTTTTGGGTCAGATGTAAAAGATACCTTGCACAATGAGCGTTACGATTTCCTTGTTTCTTCAGTTGGGCTTAACCCCGATGATGTTAAACGAATAATAGATGAAGAGAAGCATAAAGTCCTCAAGGGTTAACGGTAGCATTTTTGCACCTGCATCGAAAAGCGTGGCTCAGCGAGCCATTGCAATTGCTTCTATGGCTGTGGGGCAATCGGAAATTGCTTCAACAGGAAGTAGCGATGATGTAATTGCTGCCATATCCGTTTGTAAAGCCTTAGGAGCAAGAATTGAAACTAAACCCGATGGGCTTATCATCTCAGGAGGTATTTCCAGACCTGCAATTCCATTAAATTTTGGTGAATCGGGTCTTAGCGTAAGGATGTTCTCAGCAATTGCAGCAACCCTTGAAGGGGAGGTAGTGCTTACGGGCCATGGTTCTTTGCTTAATCGACCAATGAATATCGTTGAAAATTCTTTGAGTCCGCTATGCGAGTATTGTAGGACAAACAACGGCAAACTTCCGATTTTAGTCAAAGGACCATTTAAAGGTGGTGAGGTTACCATTGATGGCTCAATCAGCTCTCAGGTTTTAACAGGAATATTAATGGCTTCGCCTTATGCCAAAAAGGATGTAACCGTAAAAGTTGAGAATCTTCAAAGTCGCCCGTATATTGATATCACCATTGGGATAATGAAGTATTTTGGGGTTGATGTGGAGAATATGGATTACCAAGAATTCAAAATTAAATCGGGTCAATTTTATCAGCCAAAAAAATATACCGTTGAAGGCGATTGGAGTGGCGCAGCGTTTATGCTTGTTGCAGGGGCTGTTGCAGGTAAAGTTAAGGTAGAAAACTTACAGCTAAATTCATCTCAGGCCGATAAAGCAATAATCAATGCCTTGATATATGCAGGAGCTAAGGTTTCAATGGCCGATAACTTTGTAGAGGTGTGCAAGCATCAATTAAATGGTTTTCATTTTGATGCAACCCATTGCCCTGACCTGTTTCCGCCGCTCGTTGCGCTGGCTAGCCATTGTGAGGGGGAAACTAGAATTCTTGGAGTTAGCCGGCTACGCGTTAAGGAGAGCGATAGAGCTGCAACGCTTTCGGAAGAGTTTATTAAAATGGGTGTTGATATAAGAATTGATGGGGAGTTGATGGTTATCAATGGAGGTAAGCCCCATGGGGCAATCGTTCAGTCGCATGGCGATCATCGCATAGCCATGGCAACAGCCATTGCAGCACTTGCAGGTGATGGGGATGTTGAGATTGAAGGAGCGGAGGCCGTAGCCAAATCATACCCTGAGTTTTTTGAGGATTTGGAGAAATTGACAATTTGACAACCGAGCTTGCGAACCGAACGTAGTGAGCTCAGCGTAGCTAGTTCAGCGAAGCTAATGGGACGATATGACAATGGGTTAATTTGAAGATTTGATTTTAACTTTATACTTAATATTTACTGTCAACGAGCAACCAGTACAATATGAATACATTCGGTAGAATATTCAGAATAAGCATTTTTGGTGAATCGCATGGAACCATGATTGGTGTAACCATTGATGGTTGTCCCCATGGAATACCTTTAAGAATAGAGGACTTTATGGCTGATTTGGATCGCCGTAGGGCAGGGGCAGAGGGAACAACACCCCGGAAGGAGGCGGATATTCCTGAAATCGTTTCGGGTTGGTTCAATGGGCATACAACGGGAGCCCCCTTAACAATTGTTTTTAGGAATAACGATACTCGCTCAACCGATTATGTCGATTTAAAAGATCACCCAAGACCCGGGCATTCCGATTTTGTTGCCCGTCAAAAGTTTGGAGGTTTTAACGATTATCGCGGTGGCGGTCATTTCTCAGGACGTTTAACATTAGCACTTGTTGCTGCAGGGGTAGTTGCAAAGAAAATTCTATCAAACATTTCGATTAATGCACTTCTAATTGAAGCAGGGGGCAGAACAGATATCTTTGAAGCAGTAAGAGAAGCAAAGGAAAAAGGTGATTCCATTGGTGGTATCGTTGAGTGTAGAGCGGGTTACATATCCGTTGGATATGGTGAGCCTTTCTTCGATTCTGTTGAATCCGTAATTAGCCATTTGGCTTTCTCTATCCCTGCAATTAAGGGTATTGAATTTGGCTCGGGCTTCTCAGCAGCCAAGATGTATGGCTCTCAGCACAACGACCCTATTGTGGATGAAACTGGCAAAACTTCATCATTCAATGCCGGAGGCATTACTGGCGGGTTAACCAACGGCAACGAGTTGGTGTTTAGAGTTGCGGTTAAACCAACCTCAAGCATTGCTAAAGCACAGCAAACCTATAATTTCTCAAATGGTAAGGTGGATGAGCTTAAGGTTGAAGGAAGGCACGATACCTGTATTGCACTTCGAGTTCCAGTTGTGCTTGAAGCCATTACTGCCATTGCTTTGGCTGATTTTACCTTGTTGACAAGGGAAACGTGATAAGTAAAAAAGGACAACTGACAACGAGTAATCTACTTTTTCCCTTCAAGGTAATCCTTTAGGTAAGCGTATTTTTCAGTCAGTTTTCCGTTTTTAAGGATAGTAGCCCGTTCAATAACCCCATCACAATCGCCACAGAGGAAGTGAGGGAATACTTTATCAACCAAAGTTTTACCAAAATCCTCGCTGGCATCGCGGGGTAGTTCGCCGGGCAAATTATCGATTGACATTACGGTTACGTTCTTCTCATTCGAAAAAGCAGGTTCCTCTTTCTCTGTATAGGGGTTGAAATCAAAGAATGGGTCTGCAATGGTCGATGCTCTTAGTGTAGATGGTATTGGGCCAGGAATATCGCAGCTAACATCGGCAACAATGCTAATCCTGAAATCGGGCATGTGCATATCTTCCTTTGTGAAGAATACTGGTGAACGGAAATCCCAGTAATGACAGGCAACCAGTATATCAGTTACCTTTGTATATGGTAAAAACGATGATTCATGCTCCATGGGGTTATTTACCCAATAATCCCAATCGAATGGTTTTCCATCCTTCCTCTTTGCATAGTGCCAAGGGTCGATTCGGCAGATAATAGGTTCTTTGAATTCGTTGCTAAGAAATTCTTCTGGAGTAACCTCCCTTAAATGAATCTTCTTGAAAATTTCCATTGCACCGTTTGCTACTCGTCCACCTCCAGTGATAAGAATCTTCTTGGGGTCGAGGTTTACCTTTCGGAGCTCGTGAATCATCTCTTTGTAATCATGGCAATCGTGAGCAGCAGGAAGGGAATATCTTTTTGTACGAATCCCTCTTGCCCTTAATGCGTTGTATGCACCCACAACCCCTGCCCAATGGCCAAAGGCTACTAGCCTAACGCCATTTTTGTCAGTTAAATATTCATGATCTAAAAGGGTAATGCCCTTACTGGCCATAGCGTGTATTAGTTCCTGATTATGGGGTTGTTTTTTTGCTACATGGGCGAAGAATAGATAGCTTTTATTGTCAATAAGATATGGAATTTTCACCTCTTTTACCCCTAGCAGCAAATCACAATTGCTTAAATCCTCCTTTAGGGTTAATCCAACATCGGTGAATTCAGAATCTTTATAACATCTTAAATTGCTTGGTTGTATGAATACTTCTATATCGGGGAATCGTTTAATTAGCTCAAGTGCCTGATTTGGAGGCAGAGCGACTCGCTTATCGGGAGGCGTTTTTGTTTCCTTTAATACACCAATCTTAAACTTAGTATCCATAGATTATTGCGTGTGAAAAATGATAAAGATGTTAGCTTTTGCGAATTTAATAAATTCAATCTATAATCTATCGAGCTTTTTTACGAAATAAGAGGGTTCATGTTATTAAACAATATTTCATTTCTGTAATCAAAGGGTTTGATAATTGTTAATACAATGTCGTTGACTTAAGGTTGATAAAACGCTGACAGGTTCTTCGAGCTCTGCCAGGTTAACCAACTTGATTGACCTTTCAGAGTCGGAAGACCTGAAAGCGTCAATTGTAAAACTCTTTATTAAACGACATTGATTGTTAATAATAAATTACGTTATTTTATATTATTTAAATATCAGACAATCAAGTGAATATATTAAGTTGAAGGGAATTTAAAAATTAGAACCTTTTCAAATAACAGATTGTAGGTAAAAATTATTTCTTTTTCTATTACCTTTGCTAGGTTTTTTTTAGTATCCAATTCAAAATCAATAAAATTCAAATTTACGATGACAAAGAATAAAAAATTCATTTCTTGTGATGGGAACTACGCTGCGGCGCACATTGCCTACATGTTTAGTGAGGTTGCTGCAATCTACCCTATCACCCCTTCATCCACCATGGCAGAGTATGTTGACGAATGGTCTGCTTTTGGTAGAAAAAACATTTTCGGAGAAACGGTTAAAGTTGCAGAAATGCAATCGGAGGCTGGTGCTGCTGGTGCTGTTCATGGTTCGTTGCAGGCTGGTGCGCTAACAACTACCTATACCGCTTCACAGGGATTATTGTTAATGATCCCTAACATGTACAAAATCTCTGGTGAGTTACTCCCAGGCGTTTTCCATGTTTCGGCTCGTAGCATTGCCGCTCAGGCACTTTCTATCTTTGGCGACCATAGCGACGTAATGAGCACACGTTCATGCGGATTTGCTCTGCTTGCAACGGGTAGCGTTCAAGAGGTTATGGATTTAGCGGGTGTTGCTCACTTAACATCAATCAAAACAAGAATCCCTTTCCTACACTTCTTCGATGGTTTCAGAACATCTCACGAGATTCAAAAAATTGAGGTTCTTGAAAACGACGACCTTTCCCCACTTGTAGATCGTAAGGCACTTCAGGAATTCCGTGATAGGGCATTGAATCCTGAGCATCCTGTAACAAGAGGTACTGCTCAAAACCCAGATATCTACTTCCAGTCTCGTGAGGCTGCGAATAGATTCTACGATGTAATTCCAGATGTTGTAGAGGATTACATGAAAGAGATTACCAAATTAACCGGTCGCGAGTATCATCCTTTCAACTACTATGGTGCTGCTGATGCTGAGAATATTATTGTTGCAATGGGTTCAATTACCGATACTATTTCAGAGGTTGTTGATTACCTAAATGCAAAAGGCGAAAAGGTTGGTTTGATTTCAGTTCATCTATACCGTCCTTTCTCTACTAAATACCTACTAAAAGTTCTTCCAAAATCTGTTAAGCGGATTTGTGTACTTGATCGTACCAAAGAGCCAGGTGCTAACGGTGATCCATTGTATCTTGACGTTAGAGAAATTTTCTATGGTCAAGCTAATGCTCCTTTAATTGTTGGTGGTCGTTACGGTTTGAGCTCAAAGGATACTACACCAGTTCAGATGATTGCTGTTTACGATAATCTTAAGATGAAAGAGCCTAAGAATCAGTTTACAGTGGGTATTAACGATGATGTTACCTTCAAATCAATACCGGTTGGCGCTGAAATCAACCTTGCATCAAAAGGTACTTTTCAGGCTAAGTTCTATGGATTAGGTTCTGATGGTACTGTAGGTGCTAACAAGAACTCAATCAAGATTATTGGCGATAATACCGATAAGTATTGCCAAGCATACTTCGCATACGATTCAAAAAAATCAGGCGGTATAACCGTTTCTCACCTTCGTTTTGGTGATAAACAAATCCGTTCACCATATTTGGTAAATACTCCTGACTTTGTTGCTTGCCATGTCCCTTCTTATTTAGGAAGATACGATGTGCTTAAAGGCTTAAGCGAAGGCGGGACTTTCCTTCTTAACAGTATTTGGGATGTCGAGGAGACAAAATCTAAACTCCCAAATTCAATTAAGAAGTACTTGGCCGAGAAGAAAATCAATTTCTACATCATGAACGCAACCCAAATTGCAGAAGAGATTGGTTTAGGTAACAGAACAAATACAATTATGCAGAGCGCATTCTTCAAAATCGCAAACGTTATCCCTTACGAGATGGCTGTTAAGGATATGAAGAAGGCTATCGATAAATCTTTCGGCCGTAAGGGTGAGGAGATTATCAAGATGAACTATGCCGCAGTTGAGCGTGGTGGGAACGTTACAAAAGTTGAAGTACCTGCTGAATGGACAAAACTAACTCCTGAGAAACCAATCGAAATACAGGGAGCACCTAAGTTTATTAATGATGTAGTTGTTCCTGTAAACAATATGATGGGTGATGACCTACCCGTTAGCGCATTCCTTGATCGCGAAGATGGAACCTTTCCAAGTGGTACAACTGAGTACGAGAAACGCGGTATTGCGGTTAACGTTCCAGAGTGGATCCCAACAAACTGTATTCAGTGTAACCAGTGTGCTTACGTTTGTCCTCACGCTGCTATCCGTCCTTTCCTTCTGACTGATGCTGAATTAGCAAAAGCACCAAAAGGGACTGAGACTGTTAAGGGTAATGGTGGTATTAAGGAATACAATTTCCGTATTCAGGTTAGCGCATTAGATTGTACTGGTTGTGGGAACTGTACCGACGTTTGTCCTTCTAAAACAAAAGCTCTTGTTATGAAACCTCTTGAAAGCCAAATGGCAGAAGCAGAGCGTTTCGATTTTATGCATAAGCATGTTGGCTATAAAGATATTCTTGGAAAAGAGAGATCTGTTAAGAATAGCCAATTCGCACAGCCTCTATTCGAATTCAGCGGTGCATGTGCTGGTTGCGGCGAAACTCCATATATCAAAACAATAACTCAGCTATTTGGTGATAGAATGATTGTTGCTAACGCAACTGGTTGTTCTTCAATTTATGGTGGCTCTGCTCCATCTACTCCATACTGTGCTAATAAAGAAGGACATGGACCAGCTTGGGCTAACTCTTTATTTGAGGATAATGCTGAGTACGGTTTCGGTATTGCAACGGGTGTTGACAAGCTTCGTCAACGTATTTCTGAAAGAATTACAGTTGCCCTTAATGGAAACTATAGCGAAGCTGCAAAAGCAACCATGAAAGAGTGGTTGGATTCAAAAGAGAATGCTGATGCTTCTAAGGCTGCATCAGAGAAACTAATTGCTGAATTAGGGAAAATTAATGATGATTTTGCAAAAGAACTACTTGCTCTTAAGCAATATTTCATCAAGAAATCTATCTGGATATTTGGCGGTGATGGTTGGGCTTATGATATCGGATATGGTGGTCTTGACCATGTTCTTGCTACTGGCGAAAATGTTAACGTTTTAGTTCTTGATACTGAGGTTTACTCAAACACTGGTGGTCAAGCTTCGAAATCGACTCCAATTGCAGCAGTAGCTAAGTTTGCTGCATCAGGAAAGAGAATTCGTAAGAAAGATCTAGGTATGATGGCTATGAGCTACGGTTACGTTTACGTTGCTCAGGTTTCGATGGGCGCTGATCACAATCAGTATTTCAAAGCAATTAAAGAGGCTGAGGCTTTCCCTGGCCCATCAATCATTATTGCATACTCTCCATGTATTAACCATGGTTTACGCAATGGTATGGGTGCAACACAGAATGAGGCTAAACTAGCTGTTAAGTCTGGTTACTGGCATCTATTCCGTTATAACCCACTTCTTGAGAATGAAGGAAAGAATCCATTCCAGCTCGATTCGAAGGAGCCAGAGTGGAATACATTCCAAGATTTCTTAAAAGGCGAGGTTCGTTATACTTCACTTCAACTTTCTTTTCCTGAAGCTGCTGGAGAACTATTTAAAGCGTCAGAAGATAATGCTCGTTGGAGATACAAGTCGTACCTGAGAATGGCCGCTATGGATTTTTCAAAGTAGGTCAATTCCATAATAACTTAAAAAAGGGTGTCAAGCGACACCCTTTTTTATTAAATTAGCAATTCGTTAACTACCAAAAGATTATTCTTGCTTGAATACAGATATGAATTGTAATATTGGTTTAAGGTCTCAGAGATATGGCTTAATGGCTATATTTTTAGGGTTATTTCTGATTTCAAATCTTTTATTAGCGCAAAATCCTGAGCCCGTTTATCGCAGATATACCGTTGATGATGGATTGCCCTCATCCATGGTTTATCATGCTTTTCAGGATTCAAAGGGTTATATATGGTTTGCTACCGCCAACGGCGTGAGCCGTTTCGATGGCTATAGGTTTGAAAACTTCGACCTTCAATCGGGGTTGGTCGATAATGATGTTTTTGAGATTTACGAGGATTATAAGCATCGAATTTGGTTTATCCCAATGTCGGGAAAGCTATGCTATTTTGAGGATGGTAGGATAATTGGTTTTAAGTATAACCATAAAATTAAGGATCATTTACCGATTAGCAGAGGCCCCGTTAAGTGCTCATTTTATGTAGATAGTTTGGATTATGTATATATTAGCCTTAAACAGTTTGGGCTAATCCGCATTAGCCCTGAAGGGCTGGTAAAGAAGTACGATGATATTGATGGCGATGTAAATATTTCTGCTACGGAGCTACCCAATGGGAAGATTCTGATATCATGCCCGAATGGTTCGAAGTCAAGAGAAATAAATATTAAGGGTTTAAACCAGTCTTTTAATTCTCCTCTTAAAGAGTTGGGTATTGATATAGGTGTAATTCATCATCATCTTTTTTTCCAATCAACCCATGATAGCTCAATCATTTTTAGCATTTTTAGTAATGTTTACAAGGTAAACAAAGGGAAAATTATTGATACTCGAGTAGTGCATCCTGATGTAATCTGGCTAAGCGTTGATAAGGAGAACAATCTTTGGCTATCTCCGATCAATGGAGGGATTCAGTGCTTCCGAAATGCTGATATTTCAAAAGATCCATATCGAGTACTTCTTAGAAGTTATCAGGTTTCATCGGTTCTTAAAGATCGTGAAGATGCCTATTGGTTTACCACCCTGAACGATGGTGTTTTTTATTGTACCGATCTTGATTTCATTAATTATACCAAGGAGAATGGTTTGGCCGATAATCGTGTGAGCGCTATAGCTGTAAGTAATGATGGGATTTATCTGGGATACAAGCAGGGTTTTGTTGATCGAATAAGAGGGGAAGAAATTCATCATTTTAATGTGGATGAGTTTACAGTAAAAACTGCTTCTGTTCATAATATTTTTATTGATTCTACTGATAATTTAGTATGGATTAGTGCTGTTGATAATCTGTATTGGATAAAAAATGGTATAGTGAATAGAGTCGGTTTTTATTCAAGAACTGATTTCCATCCTCGAAAATTTTTGCGAAGCTTGTACGGTGGGTATTGGGTCGCAGCTACAAGAGGAATGGCTAAATGCAACAAATTCAAAGTTGGATATTTAAATAACAATAAAAATTCTTTTAATGGTATTGTTTACGATATCGTAGAGGATAAGGGTGGAGTTGTTTGGTTTTGTAGTATAAGCGGACTTTGGAGGTATTATAACGGGAACTATCAGTCTCTTGGGGACGAAAACCCTATTTTTGCTCAAACAAGTTATAGCCTATTTCTTAACCCCATTGACTCATCGTTGTGGATTGGAACGAATGGTTCAGGGATTGTCATTAAAGGGCGTAATCGAATCTATCAAATCACCAAAAAAGATGGATTGATATCAAACTCAGTAAATCAGCTGTTTTATACCAAACACAATATCTGGGTTGCCACAAAGCAAGGCCTTTCGAGAATTAACCTTAAAGATGGGATATTTGATATTGAAAATTTCACAACTGCAAATGGTTTGCCAACAAATGAGGTTACATCCGTTTGTGAGTATAAGGATATGGTGTATGTTGGTACTCCCAAAGGATTAACGGTTTTTAATAAAGATATGGTTTCTGAAGGGACTACTCCGCCTAGCATTATTATCTCAAGATTGAGGGTTAATAATAATCAGATAAATATGTTACAAGGAGAAATGGATTTTAGCTATAGGCAGAATTCGTTGAATATTGATTTTGTTGGGTTTGTTTTTAGGGATGCAGGAAAGGCTAACTATAGGTATAGAATGCTTGGAATAGATACAGCATGGGTATATACCCAAACCCCCAATTGTCTTTACAATGGCCTATCAAATGGTCATTATGTATTTGAAGTGGATGCGCAAAGTTATTATGGTATATGGAGCTCCGCACCTGCATCAATCTCATTTACCATACATCCTCCGTTTTGGAAAACAACTTGGTTTTTAATTCTTGTTGTAATCGTTTTTACCTGTGTTATTTACTTTGTTTACAAGGTGAGAATTAATGCTGTTCACCGAAGGAACGATTTGTTGCAAAATATTAATCTGTACAAGCAGCAGTCGTTAAGGCAGCAGATGAACCCCCATTTTATATTCAATACCCTTAACTCAATACAACTCTATATACTAGAGAAGGATGCGATTAGTTCACATAAATATTTAACGAAATTTGCTCGCTTAATGCGGATGACGCTTGATAACTCTCTTTTCTCAACGATACCTCTGCGCGATGAGCTAGAGGCTCTTAGGTTGTATCTCGATCTTGAGAAGTTGAGATTCGAGGATAGCTTCGAATATTCGATAGACTATGGTGGTAACGATGAAATTCTAAGCAACAAGATACCTACCCTTTTGATTCAACCCTTTGTTGAGAATGCGATATGGCATGGAATTTCGTTAAAGCAGAATCAGAAGGGTTGGGTGAAAATCGTTTTGTTCGAAAGTAATGATTTTATTACATGCATTATAGAGGATAATGGTGTTGGTCGTAAGCAGTCGGAAGTGGTTAAGCAGTTGCGAAATAAAGATCATAAATCGAGAGGAGCGCAGCTTACGCAGCAAAGAATCGATCTGCTTAACCATATGTACAAAGAGCAGTTCAGCATATATTACAATGATTTATGTAATGCTCAGGGAAGTCCCTTAGGAACGAGGGTCTCAATTATTATTCCAAAGCAGATAAACGTTAATGTGCAGGTGTAAACCATTCTAATCAAAATAAAGTGATAAATTTGTACCTTTGCCAATGTTTATCGTTGTTAAAACATCTTGAACCATTCCAGCCATGCTTAGAGCATTGATAGTTGATGATGAGATTGCATCAATTAGATCCCTTGAGATTTTACTTAGCCAATTCTGCAAGCAGGTTGATGTTGTAGGTACTGCTCGCTCGGTTGATGAAGCGCTAGCTCAAACAACAAGGTTAAAACCCGATCTAATCTTTCTTGATATAGAGATGCCTTCAGGTTCAGGTTTCGATTTTTTGGAGAAGAGCTTGTGCTCCAATTTTGAAATAATTTTTATTACTGCTCATAATAACTATGCGGTTCAAGCATTTAAGTATAGCGCAATAGACTATATCCTTAAGCCCATCGAGATTGAAGATTTGATTAAAGCGGTTGAAAGGGTGACCGAAATTAGAAAAACAAGTATAGATAGTAGAAGTAAGTATAACGCTTTATTTGATAATCTTAAGGAGATTATTCCTCAGAAGCTGGTTGTGATTGTCAATGGTCAGTACGAGTATATCGATTTAAGAGAGGTTGTTTACTTCAGATTACAGGGTAAAGCGGTTGAGGTTCATTTAGAGAATGGTTTATTTTTTACTATCAATGATTCGTTTGCTTCAATTGAAGTTCAGCTGCTCGAACGAGATTTTTATCGGATTCATAAGGATTATATGCTTAATACCTTAAAGGTTAAGAAGATATTGAGGGGTTGTGATAAATTTGTGGAGTTGATCAATGGTGAGCGGTTGCCTTTGAACCCCTCGAAGAGTGAAGACTTTATACAAAAAGTTTCGGAGTTGAATTTCAAAAGCTAATTAATAAAGAATTCTGTGGGTCGTATTTTAGCATTGGATATTGGGCGGAAGCGGACAGGTGTTGCTGTAACCGACCCTTTAAAAATAATTGCAAACGGATTAAGCACCATTCCTACTGAAACTATTATCGACTTTTTAACCCGCTATTTTACTAAGGAAAGCGTTGAGATTGTTGTTGTAGGCATGCCAAAGCAGCTGAACAATCAACCTTCCGAAGCTGTTAAGTATGTTCAGCCTGTAATAAATCGGATTAGAAAGGTATTCCCTAATCTTCAACTAGAGCTTGTTGATGAGCGTTATACCTCCAAAATGGCATTCCAAACAATGATTGATGGCGGGCTTAGCAAAAAGGATAGACAAAATAAAGCGCTTGTCGATACCATTAGCGCAACCATTATACTGCAATCCTACATGGAAAGTAAAAGTTTTAAATAAATTTTAAAGTAATTATGATTCGTCCTGTTTATATTTATGGTTCGCCGATTCTACGTAAGGTAGCCCAAGATATCGATTCAACTTTTCCCGATATAAAGCAGCTAATCGATGATATGTTTGAAACGATGTATCACTCCGATGGTATTGGTCTTGCTGCCCCGCAAATCGGTTTGTCAATTCGTCTAATTGTGATTGATGCCTCTCCCTTGGAGGAGGACGATCCTACATTAAAAGATTTCAAGAAAGTTTTTATTAATGCGAAAATCGTTGAGCGTTTTGGCGATAAAAAACAATACAAGGAGGGGTGTTTAAGCATTCCAAACCTTCGAGAAGAGGTAGAGCGTGAGGAGAAGGTTCGTATTCAGTACCTCGATGAGCATTTTACCCCACACGATGAGGTTTTCGATGGAATTCCCGCTCGGGTTATTCAGCATGAGTACGATCATATCGAGGGGATACTCTTTACCGACAGGGTATCTGCGCTGCGTAGAAAGCTTTTAGGAGGGAAACTGAGTGCAATCTCAAAAGGAAAGTTTGATGTTGACTACAAGTTCAAACTCCCAAAATAGAAAACCGCTTTTCATTAGCTAAAATATCCCTCGCTCTGAGGGCTTTTTTATTTGGTGATTTGTAATCCAAATAAAAAAGTGTAACTTGTTGATAGGTAGTTAAAAAAATATATGAGTTTCCCTATCAGCATTAAGGAGGTGCCCTTTTTTAGGCTAATTATTCCGATTATTGCAGGTATTATCTGCCAGTATTGGTTATCAATACTTCCATTCTCTTGGTGGAATTATATTGTTATTCTATTTTTCCTTGGGGCTACTCTTGTTTGTTTTTTACTCTCTTCTCGTTGGAGATTTCGCTGGCTTTTCGGATTAGTCCTTAATATCCTGCTTTTCTTTTTTGGAGCGATTCTAGCTATTAAGCAACCTTATACCGACAAAATATTTGAAAACAGTAGCAATCGAGTAATCCTCTCCCTGCTGGATAATCCACAGCTAAGGGCTAAATCGATAAGGATAGAAGCAGAAGTAGTTTCGGTTTATAACAGCATATGGTGGTCGGTGAACGAGAAGATGTTAGTTTACTTTGATGTAAGGGACAGTTTGGCGGCTGGGCTAAATTATGGAGCTGAAATAGCTGTGGATATTATACCCCGAGCCGTTTCTAAATCAGGTAATCCGAATCAGTTCGATTATAAAAAATATCTCTCAGATAGAGACGTTCGATTCACTACCTATATCCAACCAAAGCAATGGGTTGAAATTGGTAATCGTGGTGTTATGGTGAAAAGAATAGCTTTAAGGTTAAGGGATAAACTGGTCTTACTGTTTAAGGATTATGGATTATCAGGCGATGAGCTAGCCGTTGCATCAGCACTAACTCTTGGCTATCAAGATTTATTGGACGACGAGTTGCGGAAGGTCTATTCTAGTTCAGGTGCTACGCATATCCTTTCGGTATCGGGTTTGCATGTTGGGATCCTCTATATGTTTTTGACACTCCTCCTTTCATTCCTTGATAAAAGCGTAGCGACCAGAGCAGTAAAAACTCTAATTTTGTTGCTCTTCCTATGGTTTTTTGCCCTAATTACTGGATTATCCCCATGTGTTCAGCGTTCAGCGTTAATGTTTTCGTTCCTGGTTGTTGGCGACTTCTTTCATCGAAAGTCAAATGTCTATAACACAATGGCTGCATCAGCGTTTGTACTGCTAGTAATTAACCCTCATAATCTGTTCGATATTGGTTTTCAGCTCTCTTACCTAGCGGTTGTATCCATAATTTTCTTCTATCCTTACATCTCTAAGCTGATTTATGCGAAGAATTGGGCTCTTAATAAAATATGGTCGCTTGTGGCTGTAAGTATAGCCGCTCAATTCGGAACATTACCCATTTGTATCTTATATTTTCATCAATTTCCCAACTATTTTCTTTTAGCGAACCTTATCGCTATCCCGTTATCAACCATTGCCCTTTACCTTGCTGTTGTTTTGATAATTGTTTCACCGATCCATTTTTTTGCAGGTTATGTTGGAACGGCTTTTTCATTCTCAATTAGGTTGTTAAATCAAGGGCTTGAATATATTGAAAAAGCTCCGTACTCGGTAACAGAGGGTCTTCATATCTCCGTAATGCAAATGTTTATTTTATTCGGAGTGATATTGTTGGTGTCGTTATACCTTGTTATGCGAAATGGGCGGTTTGTATTCGCAAGCCTATTGCTATTAATATCCTTTTTTGCTCTAAATCTGCACTATCATATTGATTCATTGCATACCAATGAGTTTATCGTTTACAATATCAATAAAAAATCATTGGTGAGCTTTTGTTCAGGGCGAAACCTCCTTTTTGTAGATATTGATACAAATAAGGTTCAGTTTACCGATAAGTATGATTTTTTCACAAAGGGCTATATTTCATCGGTTGGTGCGATAAAGGATATTATTGTAGTTAACCCATTGCAAGAACCGATTAATACGAATGGGAGAATTATTAAAATCAAGGAAATGCATGGCGTTTCATTGATTGACTTCAATAATAAGACTATTGCAATCCCTTTTAACACATCGCTTAATAGGTTTATCGGTAGTAAACGATTCGAGGTTGATTACCTTGTGATTAATAAATACTACCCTTATAATGTTTTTGATTTACTCAAACCCAAAAGAGTAATTATCGATTCATCAGTTTCAAAGTATGCCTTGGCAGATATAGTTATGAAATGCAGACTTGAGGGAATATCTTATTATTGTACCTCGGTAGAGGGTGCATTTGTGGTTGATGTAGATGAAATGTAGTCGGGTCAGTTTCTTCGTAGTTACTTAAAACTACTGTTGGATAGTTACAAAATATTATTTACTTTGTAACTACTCAGGTACATTTTCAGATAACCATTTTTTTTCATAGGCAAATGTAAACTAAAGTTATAAAGACTGTTACTCGCTTTTGTCTCTCGCAAAGCCGCAAAGTCCGCAAAGAAAGAAAAAACGTATTCGTTTTTTCCCTTTGCGAACTATTGGATTGTAATTCGAGTAATTCCATTTTTTAGGCTAATTCCAACAAAAAAACATTTTACCAATGAACTTTCGACTATATTTTTTTATTGTATTTTTCTTTGTGTTCATAGAATACCTTAGTGTCTTTGCGGCTTTGCGACTTTGCGTGAGAGTTTTTATTACTGCTGAATAGTTACTTTACTTTTTGTCAATAAAGCAAAAGACAAATAATTAAGAAACGGTTTAAAATATGTGCCCAGCGAAGGCGCAAAGCCTCAGATATTTCTAAAGTGTCAAAAAAGAAGAAAGTTGAACATGAACGAATATATTCAAGAACGCGAAGAACAGAAATGGCTAAAAGCCATTTCAACCCCGAGTTGCTCCATATCCTTTGCTCTGTTGACTGTCATGCTTTAAGCGTGGCAGTTTTGTGTTTTAAAATCCTGAGCAGTTTCTAATGTTCTTATTTTCAATATAGTAAAATAAAAAACTTTCTCAAGCGGTTTGAACCACTTAAGAAAGTCAGGTTGTAAAACTAACTTAAAAAAGATTTAACCTTTAGTTACCTCTGTAGAATTGTTTACAACTTGGCTGTAGGCAGGGCATGTTTTCTTGGAACAAGAGCTAAATGCAATTGCAACTACAACTAATACAAGTAAAACTGCGAAAAATTTCTTCATTGCTTTCATCGAATTACGGTTTGAGAGTCCTGAGCTAATATAGCTAAAAAAAAATATAAAAATTATAAATTATCATTATCATCTATTTTGTTGACGTTTGCTAATGTTTTGCGATTAATGAAGTCATCCCAAGTACTATTAACGCAAGTAAGCAAAATGCCAAAAATATCTTTTTATTATCTGGAATACTATTTAACAAATACTATTCCATGATTAGTACCGATATTTATACAACAAAAGTATTTAAAATATTGTTCAAAGAAATCTCAATAAGAAGATTTATATCATCTTATTAGCTAATTTAAAATATGATTATGTTGAGATTTGTCAAATAGATACTTCTTTGACTCCGATTCGGGTTAATAATTTGAAGGCTTGAGGTTGAATCTGCAATTAGTTCAATAAATAGTAAAGGTTGTATCGTATTTCGCTGTTACGAAGTTCGATGTAACCCATCTGAGGCACAACTTTTTGCCCATCTGTTAATACCCATTTAAGGAAATCAACTACTTCTTTTGTTTTTGGCTTGCCTAAAGTAACGATGAAAAGATTACGGTCTAAAACACAGGGGTACTTTCCTAGGACCATCGCTCTTTGAATTTTAGCAAAGTCATGGTAGAAATCTTCGCGTTTATCGATGACTCCATTTTGATTCAGATCGATTGGAAGAATGCAGAATTCGTCAAAGAATTTGTTGTTGTTCAAGTCGTAGGTATATACAAGGTTGCAGTAACCAAGGGCTAATGGATCGGATTTAACCGACTCTATCATTTTAATTTCACCTGTTACCTTTATCCCAACAATATCAGCTGGATTAGCCCAAAGGTAATTCGCAAGCACGTCGGTTGCACCCGATTTATCGTTTCGAACATAAACATTAACAGGATGCTCTGAAGATTTTCCATATATTCCACCCCATGTTCTTTTGTTTTGGTTCAAGAATAGAGTGATAAGGTCATCTTTTTTAATTCCAACTTTAAGTATTTTATGGAGATACGGATTTTTTTTGCTTATAATCGGAACAACAGCAAGCCTCGCAACCGGAGTACTCCAAAGGGTTGTATCATGTTCTGCGGGTATTTGACTTGATATCATGGCAATATCCGTTTCTCTATTAAGAACCTCAATCAGCCCATTCCCCGATCCGATGGCTTGTAGATCAAATTCAATGTTAGGGTTTAACTTTTGGTAATCAGATATCCATTGCTGGGCTAAGGGGTATAAGGCGAATGCCCCGGTAATTTTAATTTTCCCTTGATGATGGGGTAGACTTGATGACTTGTTTGATGGCTGTGGGTTGCTGCAGCAGATTGTAGTCAGAAACAAAATCCCTAGAAGTAGTTTCGTTTTCATGTTTTTTGTTTTTCGGGTGTCACCATATGGATTATACTTTAAGCTACCCTGAATTATTGATAAGGCTTTAATGATGGGTATTCAAAATTAGGCTATTGGGAGCTGTAAATCAATTGTTTTTAGATGTTTTTTAACAGCATTACAAGAGTCTGCTTAACCCTTATTAGGTTTATCGGTTATGGAAAAATGGTTAAATTTGGTTGATAAACCGAAAGTGAATATACGATGTATAATATTATTTCAAATTCGCCCTTCTTTAGGGGGTTAACCCCTCAGGAGGTGGAGGCAATTCTTGGTAAGATTTCTCATTCAATTAAATCTTTTTCAAAAGGACAGACCATTGCTCAGCGCAAGGAGGAGGTTAAAAACCTTTGCATTGTTGTTGTGGGTAGCGTTAAAGGCGAAATGGTCGATTTCTCCGGAAAAATCCTAAAAATTGAAGAGATGTTTGCCCCTCAACCCATTGCTCACGCTTTCCTTTTTGGTGAGCGAAACCAATTCCCTGTTGATGTGATTGCCCTTGAGGATTGTAAAATCCTTTTCATCCCTAAGCCCGAGGTCATTCGGATGCTTCAGCAGAGCGATGTTATTCTACGCAATTACCTCAATGCTATTTCAAATCGAGCACAGTTCCTGTCGAATAAACTATGGTTTCTGTCATTCAAAACCATTAAGGAGAAGGTGTCGCACTACCTGCTAAGCCTATTGCAAGGCGATTCGAACAAAACTATTACTTTGTCTAAGTCACATCAAGAACTCGCTGAGTTCTTTGGGGTTACTCGTCCATCGTTGGCTAGAGTATTTGCTGAGATGCAGGATGAGGGGATAATTACAGTGAATAGGCGAGAGATTACAATTATCAATAGGAATAGGCTGTTGGAGATGATTAGGTGAGTTGTGCCAAATTTCAAAAGGCAAAAATCAAAGATGAGTAACGACTCAGGAGTAAACCAAAAACCACAGACAGACAAAATAAACACGGAGGCTTAGAGAACACAAAGTTCTACAGAGGTAATTGTAAAAACACATGGAGATAAAAGAATACAAAGACTTAGAGTTCGCGGAGAGCAATGAAGAAAAAAACGCAGAATAGCCACAGGAAATATCCCTTTGAACCTCCGTGCCCTACCTGCCTACCTGCAGGTAGTCCGTGGTGAATGGTTACAAAAATGATAATCAACCAATAATTCAAAACTGACAACAGGCAGCGATTTGCTTTTTTTTACTTACTTTACGTCATAATACAATATTATTGAATGAAGGCTTTAATTCTTGCAGGAGGGAAAGGTACTCGTTTAGGTGAGAAAACTCAATTAACGCCTAAACCAATGCTGTTGATTGGCGGTAAGCCCGTTCTTCAGCATCAGGTTGAACTATTTAAAGGTTATGGCATTACGGATATCACCTTGTTGGTGAATCATTTGAGCACTTCAATTATTCAACATTTTGGCGATGGTAACGCTTTTGGTGTATCAATTACCTACTACAACGAACGCGAACCCCTTGGTACTGCTGGCGGTATTAAAGATTTAGAAAATGATTTGACTGATGATTTTCTACTTCTATACGGTGATGTAATGGTTAACATGGATTTGAACCGTCTGATTGATTTCCATAAAAAGGCTGAAAGCGATTGCACCTTAGTGGTTCATCCCAACGATCATCCACAGGATAGCGATTTGGTTGAGATTGATGATCAAAATAGGGTTGTTGCATTCCATCCCAAGCCCCATGATGAGGGGAAGTTTTACCGAAACCTTGTGAATGCAGGTCTGTACCTTATGAACCCATCGGTTTTGCAGTTTATCAAGAAAGGGAGAAAAGCTGATTTTGGACACGATATATTTCCTGCAATTTGCAAAAAAATTAATATGCTTGGTTATAATACAGCCGAGTATTTGAAGGATATGGGGACTCCTACAAGGTTCGAACGGGTTACCGCTGATTACCTGTCAGGGCGCATTGAACGTGCAAGTTACAGGCATAAACGTACTTGTATCTATCTCGATCGTGATGGGGTGTTGAACGAGGATACCGACCTGATATCACGCCATGAGGATTTGAATCTTTTCGATTTTGTTCCTGAAGCAATAAAACGGATAAACCAATCGGAATACCTTTCGGTTGTGATTACCAATCAGAGCGTAGTTGCCCGTAATTTGTGTACCTACGATGATGTAAAGGTAATTCATAATAAGATGGAGGCGTTACTTGGTGAGGCGGGTGCCTATTTGAACGATATTTATTTCTGCCCTCATCATCCCGATGGCGGTTTTCCTGGCGAGAATGTATTGTATAAGGTGAATTGCAAATGTCGTAAACCAAAGCCGGGTATGCTGCTTGATGCAGCAGAGAAGTTTAATATTGACCTTGAAAAATCGTGGATGGTTGGCGATTCCGACAGGGATATCAAAGCGGGTAAAGCAGCTGGATGTAGGACAATTGCTGTTCGTACAGGTCGTAGTACTCATACTAGTAAGGTAAATCCCGATTATTGGTTCGAGAATTTAACCGAGGCTGTATCTTTCATTATCGATAACCCTTACAGTGAAATTGTTCGTAGGGTTGATGAAGATATTTCTAAAAGCGGTACAAACCCTTTTGTTATTGCCATTGGCGGAAGAGCACGATCTGGTAAAAGCTCATTGAGCAAATATCTCACCCAATGGCTTGAGGATAGTAAGAAGAAAGTGCTTCATGTTGAATTGGATAAGTGGTTACTACCCGAATCGGACAGGGTGAATGCTAAGAATGTTTTCGATAGATATCAATTACCCTTGCTTATTAAAGATTTGGTGAAATTGCTTAACGGGCAGAAGGTGATTGCTCCGGGCTATTCCATCGACCCAAAAGCCAGTAAGGAGGCTGTGGAGTACAACCCAATGGGGTTTGATGTGATTATCCTCGATGGCGTTATTGGCTTATCGATGCCAGAGGTAAGGGAGCAAGCGCAGCTGAAAATTTTCGTAAACATTGATTCGGGATTGCATAAGCAGCGATTCTTCGATTACTATCGCTGGAGGGGAAAATCCGAAAGTGAGATTTTCTATTTATTAAACGATAGGCTATTGGATGAGAATAAGTTGATTGATAGGAATATTGATTTTGCGGATATCGTAGTGTAATGAATATAAACCGCAATGTTCGCAAAGCTAACGCAAAGGGTGCTAAGTTTTACAGAACTGTATTTTCAGTTAATGTTGTATTATTAAAAGATGGAATTAAGCGAGTAGTCAACAAGTTATAAATGATTTTTAAACCTTTGATAAATTTGTGCTATACTTTGCGAACTTTGCGGTTAAATATTTTTAATATTAGATGATTATAACTCGAACACCATTTAGAATTAGCTTTGTAGGTGGAGGCTCCGATCTTCGAGAGTTTTACTCCAAGCATCAGGGGGCTGTGCTTAGCACATCTATCGATAAGTACATGTACATTTCCTCACATAAATACTTTGAGGAGGATAAGATCCGTGCTAAATATTCTATCACCGAAACGGTTGATAATATTGACGATCTAAAGCATGATATTATCCGTGAGGCATTAAAAATGGTTAATATAAGGGGTGGAGTTGAAGTGAGTTCAATTGCTGATATTCCAGCCGGTACTGGAATGGGCTCATCATCTGCGTTTACGGTTGGTTTGCTTCATAATCTCAATGCTATTAAACGTGAGTATGCATCTAAAGAAATGCTTGCAAACAGCGCTTGTCGTATGGAAATTGATGTGCTCAAAGAGCCCATCGGTAAGCAGGATCAGTATGCTGCGGCTTATGGTGGATTAAATATCTTCCGATTTAATGCAGACGAAACAGTTACCGTTGAACCTTTGCATTTAAAAAAGGAAGTTTATAAAGAGTTACAGGATAATCTTGTGCTTTTCTATATTGGGAATGCCCGAAAAGCCTCTGATATACTAGTAGAGCAGAAAGCAAATATTGCTTATGCCGATAAGGTTTCTGTTTTAAAGGATATGGTATCATTAGTGGATGTTTTAAAAGATGTACTGTACAAGGGAACATTGGACGAGTTTGGATTGTTACTGCATCAGAACTGGATGCTAAAGCAGCGTTTGGCTTCAAAGATTAGTAACGACTATGTTGAAGATTTATACCAATTGGGCATTAGAAATGGTGCTACGGGAGGTAAATTGTTAGGTGCTGGCGGAGGAGGGTTTATCCTTTTTTACTGCCCAAAGGAAAAGCAGGCTAATTTTATTAAGGCTATGCCAGTAAGGCATTTCGAATTTAAATTTGATCAGGAAGGAACAAAACTAATTTACTTTGGCGATGAGTGGGCATAAACATTTTACCGAATACTTTAAACAGGTTAGCGATGTGTTAACCAGAATAGATGTCTCGGAACTTGAGGCGGTGGCAAATTCAATTACCGAATGCTATAACCGCGAGGGGATGATATATATCTTTGGTAATGGTGGCAGTTCCGCCACTGCTACTCACGTAGCAGGTGATTATCTTAAAGCGATTACCTTCGGAATGGATAAACGTTTAAAGATTATCTGCCTTAGCGATAATACGCCTGGGTTGATGGCCATTGCAAATGATATATCGTACGATGATATATTTGTTGAACAGCTTAAAAGCTTCATTAAATCAGGCGATTTGGTTATAGGTATTTCCGGGAGTGGAAACTCAGAGAATGTGCTAAGAGCATTGAAACTAGCCAATGATAGAAAGGTTGAAACCGTTGCCCTTGTTGGCTTTTCAGGAGGCAAAGCAAAATCGATGGTTGATATCTGTGTTCATATTCCTATAAACGATATGGAGATGACTGAAGACCTGCATTTATTGTGCTTCCATGCCATTAAGCAGCATCTTATCAATACCATAAACATTACTCAGTCGGGGATGGGTGATAAGTATAATCGTAGGATGAAGGAGTGTTAGTTTAAGTAAAAAGACAAATATCAACCGAGCGTTCTTTGCGAGTTCACCGAAGGTAAATTTCAAAAATCGTAATTATTCACCACGGAGAAATAGACCTGCCTGCCGGTAGGCAGGGAGCACAGAGTTTCACAGAGAAAATATTTATGTTTTTCGTGTTAGTGATTCTTTTGCATTTTGATACTCAGTCGTTTTTTTATAATTG
>Ga0105099_10000109_pt1 | contig 51139 bp, 57 predicted proteins | sample PPLLak3cmMay2015_2_FD_79138 | JGI IMG/M metagenome (GOLD analysis project Ga0105099, IMG submission 79138) | Freshwater sediment microbial communities from Prairie Pothole Lake near Jamestown, North Dakota, USA - PPLs Lake P8 Core (1) Depth... | ecosystem: Environmental > Aquatic > Freshwater >... | reverse complement strand
ATTAAAAATGATATCAAGGTTAGTATTTTCAGGAGGCAGATTGATGATGTTGTGGAATTTGAGGATTTGTCTGACTTGAAAGAAAAGCTGGTGAATTTGAAGTTATGAACATTTACGTCTGTGGCAACCCGTTAGTGAAAGAAGACTCTTTGCCTTTGCGTATTCTTCCTGAGCTTAGGAAAAGGTTTCCTGAAATTAATTTTGTCGAGTTCGAGCCTACTGAAGACCTTCCTGAAGAGGAAAATCTTGTCATTATTGATACAGTGATTAATGCAAAGGACGTTATGCTTATTGACAACATTGACCAATTCGTTCAAACAAAAGCTCTTTCCCTGCACGATTTTGATTTGGGCTTGAATTTGAAGCTTGCGAAGAAGCTTGGCAAATTAAAGAGCGTGAAGATTATTGGTGTTCCGGCTAGAATGCCTGAGGGTGCTGTTTTGAGCAGGATTGGTGAACTCTTGAGGGCTCATTCATTTAGTTAAATTTAAATATTTGAATGTGGTTTTAATGTTTATGTTGAACATAATTTTCAGGATTGTTTATATGCATAAAAGAAAGGGAAAATGAAGATTACTTATTCTGTTTTGTGGGAGCTTGTTTTGGTGTTCGCCTCTGTGCTTATTTTTAGAAGTGCCTGGATGTTGTTAGATCAAATTTCTGTTTTAAGTACGCCTGCTGTTTTGTTTTTTTCTTTGATTGTCGGAGTTGTTTTTGGTTCGCTTTCTCTTCACCGGCTTTATGTTATTAAATAGTTATTGCCAGTTTATCTTCAAGAAGTGTGCTGCGCAGCTCATGCAGGGGTCGTATGCCCTGACTAGTTTCTCTATTTCGAATTGTAGTTTGTCTTTTGGCAAATCTATGTTTGCTTCTATGAGTGCTTTGATATCCTGCTCGATATTAATCTGGTTTTGTCCTGTTGGGACTACTATGTCTGCGTGTGTTATTTTGCCGTCTTGCCCTACTTCTGTCAGATAATAAAGCGTTCCTCTTGGTGCTTCTACCACTCCTACGCCTGTTCCTGCTGTTTTTGGCGCAATGATTTCTTCTTTTTTGAATTTTGTTTTCTTCAGAATTTCTACGCTTGCGTCTATTGAATGGAGTATTTCTATTGCTTGCGCTAAATTATTGTGGTATATGTTGTTTGATGGGAATATTTCGAGTGCTTTTTTCGCGCTTTTTCTTGTTTTCTCGTGCAGGTATGCCTCGTTCATGTTGATTCTTGATAGTGCTCCTACGAGGTATGTTTGTCCTTCGAATTTGTATCCTGATGCCTGTGAGTATGGTATTACTTTGTGCATTAGGTGTTCTCCGTATTTCTCCCATGGTACGCATTTGTATTTTCCTGTGCATATGTGGTCTCCTGTGTAGAAGTTGAAGTCTGGGCTTGTCATGCAGACATATTCTGTTTCTGTTGTGAAGTTGAACTTTTCAGGCATGAAAACGTCTATGAGCTCAAGTATGTCTTCTCGTACGTGTTCCAGTTTTTTTATGACTTCCTTTGTTTGTTCAGGGTCTGGTGTTTGTGTGAACCCTCCTACTATTGGGTATGGTGGGTGTACTGGTTTTCCTGCTATCAGCGTGCTTAGTGCGTTTCCTGCTGCCTTTACGTCAAAGCATTGGTGTAATAGTTTGTGTTCTTTTTCGTTTTTTTCGTCAAAGTCGAGTATGCTGTCTTTGCCTATTACGTCTGGCAGTGAGAACATGTATAAGTGTAATGCGTGGTCTCGGATGTACAGGCCGTACATTGCGAGTTTTCTTAATAGTATTGTTTGTTCTGTTGGTTTTATTCCTAGTGCATTTTCAACTGCTTGTATGCAGCATATGAGGTGTGCTATGCTGCAGGTTCCGCATATTCTGCACATTAGTTGTGGCGCTCCTATTGCTGGCTTTCCTCTGATTGCCTGCGTGTAGAATCTTTTGTTTTCAGATATTTTCAGTTGCACGTGTTCTACTTTGTTGTTTCTTACTTTTACGTCTAAATCAGTGTGTCCTTCTATTTTGCTTAGGTTTTCGATTGTTATGTCGAAGTTGTGCATCAGTTCACTCCGAAAAGTTTCAAGTATTTGTTGAGTACTTGGAGGAAGTCTTTTTCATTCATTGGGCATCCTGGAAGGTTGTCGTCGACTTTTATGACGTCTTTTACTGGCAGTACTTTTTCCCGGTGTTTGAATCTTTCTATTATTGGTGCAATCTCTTTTTTTGTTTCCGGATCAAACAGGTTTCTTTGTGCTGATGGCATTCCTGTTACTGCGCAGCTTCCTGTTGCAACGATATATTTGCTGTTTTTGCGTATTTCTTTTGCTCTTTCCGCATCTTTGTCTGATGCGATAGCTCCTTCGATGAAAGATACATCGAGATTTTTTAGTTCATTTTTCGATTTTAGGATTCTTGCATATGCGAATTCTATTTTTTTGCTCCATTCCTGCCAGTGGTCGTTCATTATTTCCGTCATCATTATGGTGTTGTCTTCACAGCAGGCGAAGGTGAACCATCCTATGCGTAGTTTCTCTTTTTTTGGCATGTTTTAAAAAAAAGTATTTGGGTATTTAAATAATGTGTTGTTTATGCTTTGATGCATTTTTCCGCTATTTTTTGGAAGTGTAGTCCGAGGATTGCAAGTTCTACTGCTACTGGGAATGCTTTTGTTTTTTTGAAGAATGTTTTGAAAAGCAATTTCCAGTAGTATTTGCGTGCGTTTGAGAAAATGCCTATTTTCCAGATGCTTAATAGGAATGCTTTTATTTCTTGTACTTTTATCTTGGTTTTTGCTTTTGGGTTGTAGTTTTGTATGAACGTGTTTATTCTTTCGTAGTATTCTTTTGGTGAGTATATTGTTGAGAGTAGTTTTCTGTATCCGTTGAGGAGTTTTTCTTCTCCCATTTTTGGGATGAAATTTATTTTTGCGTCGGTGTTTTCGCCTGTAAACTCTTTAAGAAGCCTGTTTTCTGCTTTGAGTCTGTGCCAGAGTCTTGTTTGGGGCACTGCAGTCAGCACTCCTACCATTGCTACGACGCATCCTGCCTGTTGGATGAAATTGATTTGTGACTGGAAGATGCTTTCTGTGTCATGGTCGAATCCTACTATGAATCCGCCCATTACTTGCATGCCGTGCTGTTGGATTGTTTTGACGGTGTCGAGAAGGTTTCTGCTTGTGTTTTGTATTTTTCCTGCTTCTATCAGGCTTTCTTCGCTTGGTGTTTCTATGCCCAAAAATACTCTTGAGAAGTTTGCTTTGGTCATTAAATTCATTAGTTCTTCGTCGTCAGCCAGATTCGTGCTTGCTTCTGTTAAAAATAGGAATGGGTATTTGTGTTGTTCCTGCCATTTGATTACGTGCGGCAATAGTTCTTTTGCTTTCAGCTTGTTGCCGATGAAGTTGTCGTCGACTACAAAAACTGTTCCTCTCCACCCGTTGTCGTATAGTGTCTGGAATTCTGTTATTACTTGTTCTGATGTTTTTGTGCGGGGTATTCTGCCGTTCATTATTACGATGTCGCAGAATTCGCAGTTAAATGGGCATCCTCTTGAGTATTGTATTGCCATTGCCGAGTAATCTTTTGGGTTGATTAAATCCCAATAGGGCACTGGTGTTTTTGTTATGTCTGGGCGTTCTGTTGAGGTGTACATTGGCTGGGGGTGTCCCTCTTCCAGGTCTTTGAGGAATAATGGCAGTGTGACTTCTCCTTCGTTTAGCACGAAGTGGTCGACTTCTTTGAAGTTTTCGTGGAATGTTGAAAAAAGGGGTCCTCCTGCTACTATTTTTTTTTCTTTTTCTTTGCATCTGGTGATTATTTCCTGCGCGTTTTTCTTTTGGACTGTCATGGCGCTTATGAATACCATGTCTGCCCATTCGAGTTCTTGGTCTGTTATTTCTTTCACGTTTGCGTCTACGAGTTTCAAATTCCATTCTTTTGGCAGCATTGCTGCAATTGTGAGTAGTCCTAATGGCGGGAATGATGCTTTTTTTGATATGAATTTTAGTACGTGTTTGAAACTCCAGAATGTGTTTGGGTATTGCGGGTATACTAATAGTACGTTCATAATCTTGGTTTTTGGCTGTTTTATTTAAAATTGTTTTGGATATTTTGCGTGCTTTGATAAAGCTTTTAAAGTGCAAATGTTGAGCTGTTTTCATGCAAAGGGGTTATTATCTTGTTTTGGCTACTGCTTTTATCAGTGGTATCTCTATTTTTCTCAACAAATATGCGGTGGAAGGTCTTGACCCGTACTTTTTCGCGTTTTCTAAGAATGTTTTGGTTGCAGTTTTTCTTTTCTCGATGCTTTTGTTGATGGGTGAGTGGGCTGATTTTAAAGCGTTAAAACTGAAGCAGTGGTTGTTGTTAATCATTGTCGGTCTTGTTGGCGGTTCTGTTCCATTTTTGTTGTTCTTTAAGGGTTTGCAGTTGACTTCTGCTGCCAGTGCTTCTTTTGTTCATAAGAGCATGTTTGTTTTTGTTGCAGTGCTTGCTTTTGTTTTCCTTAAGGAACGTATTAATTTGAAATTTTTGGTTGGCGCAGCTCTTCTTTTGGCAGGTAATTTCCTGCTGGTTAAGTTTGCCTGGGGTTTTGATTTTGGTGCTTTGCTTGTTTTGGGTGCTGTTGTATTGTGGGCTGTTGAGAATACTTTGTCCAAATATCTCTTGCGTGAGCTTTCCTCGCGTGTTGTTGCTTTTGGCAGGATGTTTTTTGGCTCATTGTTCATTCTGGTTTTTCTTGCCATTAAAGGCAGTATTTCTCAGATTCTTACATTGTCTGTCAGTCATATTGAGTGGGTTTTGTTTACAAGCATTCTTTTGTTGTTGTACGTGGCTACTTGGTATGAGGGTTTGAGAACGATTGATGTTTCAACTGCAGCGTGCATTTTGCTGCTTGGTTCTGTTGTGACTTCTGTTTTGCAGTTTGCTTTTGGTAATGTGTTTTCTGTTGTTCAGGGGGTTGGTGTGGTGTTGCTTGTTGTGGGGGTTGTGATTGTTTGGTCTTCCCGCGTCAGGCAGCCTGTTTTGGCATGAATGGTGTTGAGCTTTGCTGCAAATTTTCTAATATTACGAATCGTTTGAATTATTGCGGTCCTTCTCATGCGCACCAATGTTTTGCCAGATTTATGCAGTCTGGCGAGGGTGAAAAAGAAGTTCGCGAGTTGTTGGGCAAATTTGAGGGTTTGTTTCCTTATTTGCAGTTTATTGCTAAAAAGCACGATCTTGAGCCGTTTGATTACAGGGTGGTGGAAGCGTATTGGCTTGGCAATGAGCTTCTTGACGTTTTTACAGCAGAGGATTTCAAAGCTTTCCTGCCTGAGCTTGGAAAGAGGGGTTTGCCTGCTAAAGTTGTAAGTCAATTGCGGGAGAATGTTCCTGCTGGCGCCTTTCCTCATCATACTTTTAATGTTTTGTTTGTTGGTGTTGGCCAGATTACCGGCAGTGTTCCGACGACTTTGGAGAATATGCAGAATTGTATGGCTTCCTGGGGTGAGGTTGTTGCGCCGTTAAAAGTTAAAGGCCCTGTTCTTAATGTCCTGAATGGCAGGTATGTGCTGTCTGACACAGAAAGAGAGGTTAAATTTGCTGTCAGTCCGAAGATTGGCGATAAGGTGGCGATGCATTGGGGTGAGTGCGTTCATATTCTTAACCCGCGCCAGTACGAAAATCTTCAGAAATACACTGAGAAAGTTATCAGCGCGGTTAACTCAGTTTCTCAATAACAATGCCGAACTGTACGAGTACTTCGTCTCCTTTTTTGACTTTGATGTCTTTTGCTATTGCTTCTCTTTGTTCTCCTTTGTAATCTATCAAGGCTTTTCCGTCTTTTACTTCCACTACTTTTCCTTTTATTGCGAGGCACATGTTGAGTATATTCTGTTGTATAGGTCTGCTACTGTTTTCATTTGCTTGAATTCTGTTTCTGAGATGTATATGCCCAGATCGAATTCTATGTTTGCTAATAGTTCAATTGGTGATAATTCATCTTTGAATATGATATTAAGGCGGTCTGTTGGTTTTACTCCCCGGGCTGCGTATTTGCTGTTTAGCATTGGTATTATTATCTCTGTTAATTCGTTCATTTTGCATAGTCTATGAATATGTCTTTTGATTTTAGGAATTTTACAGCGCTGATTCCTGCGTTGCACCCGTCTCCTACGTTTTTTGCCAGTTGTCTGCATTTTTGCATGCAGTTGCCTGCCGCGAATACTCCTGGCACGCTGGTCATTCCGTTTTCATCGGTCTGTATTATTCCATCTTTCATTGTTATTCCTAGTTTTGCTGCAAAGCTTGTTGCTCCTGCTGTTCCGCAGGCGAGGTATGCTGCGTCATATTCTTCTTCGCCTTTTTCAAATGTTATTTTCTTCAAAAACTTGTCTGCCACGAACTCTTTAACTCTTGCTGTTTTCATTTTTATTTTTCTTTTTTTGAGTTCCTGCAGTAATTTTTTGTCTATGTTAAATTTCTCTGCGTGTGATATTATTGTGATGTTTTTAGTGTATGATGTGAGTTCTATTGCGTCTTCTGCTGCGAAGTTTCCGTTGCCTATTACTGCTACTTTTTTCCCTTTGTACATTGGTCCGTCGCAGCTTGGGCAGGTGTGGACTCCTTTGCCCATTAGTTCTTTTTCTCCTTTGATTCCTGACCATTGTATTGGTATGCCTGTTGCGATGATTATTGTTTTTGCTTCGTATGTTTTTTGTGTTGTTTTTACTTTGAAAGTCTTGTTTTTTTGTATGCTTACCGCTTCTTCTTGTATTATTTTAGCTCCCCATTTTTCAGCTTGCTGTATGCCTAATTCAAGGAGTTTCTTGCCGTTTATCCCGTTTGGGTATCCGAAGTAGTTGAAGATTTCTGGCGCGTAAGAAAGCTGGCTTTTGTCTTTTTTGCCTATTACGAGTGTTTTTAGTTGTGCTCGTGCTGTGAATATGGCTGATGTGAGTCCTGCTGGTCCGCTTCCTATTATGATTACGTCTTGCATAAATTGAAAAAAGAATTGTTGGTTTATATATTTATTCCAGCGAGCATCCTGTTTTCTCGCTTAGCGTTTCCAGAGGCATTTCTCCGGGGATTTTTTCTCCGTTTATGTCCCAGGTGGGATATCCTGTTATGCCTGCGAACTCGCACGCGTCTGTCTGTCCGCCCTTTGCGTCAGCGCATTCTATGTAGTTTACGTGCTGGATGCTGTCTCCGAACATTTTTTTCTGGTTTTGGCAGTGTCCGCACCAGGTTGCTCCGTACAATGTTGCTCCTTTTTCTGTCAAACACTTTGCGAAACCGTCATATTTTGATGCAGGTGTTGTTGGTGTTTTTTTAGGCATTATTTTGTCCTGCAGGAACGCGAATGCTACTACTACTATTACGAGTGCTGCTATGATGAATATTGTGTTTTTGTTCATTTTTTCACCCTTGTTTTGGCTGTTGTTATTCATATATAAATCTTATCAACATTAAATACGCTACTTATTAGTAGTTACATGAGAAAGCTTTATATAACTTCCTGTCTTGAAATGGCATATGGACTTGGTAGAACTGGTTAAAGCAAGGCTGGAATACGCGCAGAGGGCTTTGATTTCTGCGAATGCTGCTTCTGCAGAGGGCAGGGTTGTTATGATGATGCATCAGCTGGGAGTGTCTGATTGTCATATTAATGAAGCAGGTATAGCTCTTGGCGACCCTTCTTTTGAGGTTGATGATAAGGTTTATTCATCTCTTCAATCGTCTTTTGAAAGGGCTTCTCAGAAGCTTAATGATGCCAGGGCAAAAATTCTGGAAATCGGCTGCAGGAATGCTGTTTTTAATTCTCTTAATGATGCCAAGTCTTCGGCTGACCCTTATGAACTGAGGTTTTCTCTTTCTTATGCTCGTTTTGCTTCTCGTTTTTTGGATGATGCTGATTTGTCTGCCCGTATTAAGTCTGCAGAGGTTGTTTTTCAGGAAAAATATGTTGCTTCTTATCTTGCTTCTGCTTTGCGTTCTGCAGAAAAAGGCAGGGTTGCGGAGATGGAGGCTGATTTGGATTCTGCAATGCTTAATGGCTTTCTTGAGGATATTTCTGACAAAGTGAGAAGCATTTCCAGGTTTGGATACAAAAACGCGTTATACTCTTGTATTGAGAATGCAAGAAAAAGTAGTCTGATTGATTCTGAGGATGTTCATTCTGCAGTTGAGCAGATGGAGAATAATGTTTTGAATGCCCGTTTGTATGCAAAGCGTATTGGCAGGACTGTTGAGAAAGTATTAAGCGGGATAAGATTGTCTGGCTACAAGAATGCTTTGACTATTGCTGTTGGCAAATCTGAATCGTCAGAGGGTAAAGAACAGCAAAGGTATATCGAGCTTGGCTTGTATTGTTCTGCTAAGGTTAAGGAACTGTCTGAATGATTCTTTTAGTGTTTTGGGCAGTCCTAGTTCTGTTTGCTGGTCCCATTTGATGAAGAATTCGAGGTGTCTTTCTATTTTTTTTGCTAGTTCTATCTGTTCGTTAATTGTTTGTATTGTTGCTTCCGGTGTTGTGGCTAGTATTATGTGTTTCTTGTTTATTTGTTCTTCTGCGGCTGCCAGGGTTGCGGGTATGCTTTTGAGCAGGGTTTGGTAATATCTTAGCAGGTTTGTCATGATGAATTTTTTAGTATATCTGTTTTTTTAAATCTTTGGAACATAAAACATTTAAACAGGTATTTTTTCCTGATTTTTATGAATAAGATTAACTTGTATAAATCAAAGGATTTCGACTGGTATCATTATTTGGATGTTATGCCTATCCGCACTAGAAGAGATGCTATTGATTTTCTTTTGAAAAACCAGGATATCCCTCTTCCTGATGGTGCTGAATTGTCGTCTGATGACTGGATTCCTGCTGAGAATCCTGCCCTGATTCAACGACTTGCTGTTCCTTTCGTTGTTGGCTACAAGTATTATATTAAGCAGGAGCCGCGTGATGGTCTTGGTTATTTCCTGGCTGCTGTTAAGGTTGGTGATGAGGAAAAACTGCTTTTTTCAAAGGTGAATGGTGATGAGTCTCATTTGCATCTTTTGTCCAAAAATCAGCTGCGTTTTCCTGAGAAAAGCGACCACATCAATTACCGGTGGTAAATATTTAAAAGCTGGCTGCTTTCTTTGTTTGTATGCTTAAACCAAGAAAGAGGTCTTCTCATAAAGGTCAGAACGGCGTGGTTCTTGTTATCGGCGGTTCTGAAGAATACATCGGCGCTCCTGCTCTTGTTGGCATGTCTGCTCTTGCTGTTTTAAGAAGTGGTGCTGACTTGGTGTATGTTGCTGCTCCTGAGAAGGTTGCGTGGGCAATAAACTGTATTTCTTCTGATGTCATAACGAGAAAAATCAAATGCGAGAATTTCAGTGTCAAGAATGTCAGTGAAGTTCTGAGGCTTTCAAAGGATGTTGATGTTGTTGTTATTGGCAATGGCATTGCTTTCACTCCTGGAGCAAAGGAATTCATGCAGCAAATCATTAAGAAAGTCAGCAAGCCTTTGGTTATTGATGCTGGCGCTTTGCATGTTATCCGTCTTCAAGATGTTAAGAATGCCGTATTGCTGCCTCACGCTAAGGAGTTTGAAGCTTTGTTGAAGAACAGTAAGTTAACAAGAGACTCTGTTCAGAGGCATCTTGGCAGTAATGTCCTTGTGATAAAGGGTCATCCGAAGACGGTTATAATGAGCCAATCAAAAACAGCTGTTAACACTTCTGGAAATGCTGGTATGACTCATGGTGGTACTGGCGATGTTCTTGCAGGCATTGTTGCTGGGTTGATGGCGCAGGGCAATGATTTGTTTACCTCTGCCAGGATTGCCGCTTACGTTAACGGCAAGGCCGGCGAATTGTTGTGCAAAAAGCTTGGTTTTGGTTATCTTGCAAGTGATTTGGTTGCAGTGTTTCCTTTAATTCTTAAGAAGTTTCAGAAGGAGAATAATTGAATTTGTCTATTATGCGTATGTAATCATATGCTTTGTTTTTTGATTTTATTGTCACTGGTGTTTTATGTCTGGTTTTGTTTTTCGGGTATTTTTTTATGCCGAAGTTGTAATAAGTCCCTCCATTGATTGCATGTATCTTGTATGATATTGTTTCGTTTTTTGGAAGCAGTGAGCCGCAGGTTTTGATTAAGCCTTTTGGATATAGTTTATAATATCTGCTTTTCTTGCTTAGTTGCAAGTCTTTTTTTCTGGCGTGCACTCTGCCGCATAAGAATGCTATTTTTCCTTTTATTTTCATTAATTTTTTCGCCATTATTTCGTCAGCTCCTTCTATGAAAAAAATTTTTATCTTGTTTTTTCTGAGTTCTTTTATCAGTTTTTTATTTGCTTGTGATTGTCTTCCATCATTCGCAATTCCTTTTGAGGGATATTCTATTGATGCTTGGTTCAATTTGTGTTTTCTTATTATTTTGAGAAATTCTTCAGGGCATTCTTTCGTCCCGTGCATCTCGCCGACCAAAATATATTTTATTTGCATTTTAAAATAAAATAAAAAAATTATTTCTTTACAAAATGATTCCAGAGTGTTGCGAATACGTATCCGAAGATGTAGCCGAAAACGAATGTCATGACTACTAGCAGTATCGCAGACATCAAATGGAATGGCATTATAGTGACGGGTACTGATATCCTGTGAAGTCCTAGCATCCAGTCCATGAACTTTTGCACTCCGCTTGGGGTTATTGCTACGAATATAGTCCATACTAAGTGTATAAGTGCAAAGAAACAGCCTAATACTAGTCCTGTTTTCTTTCCATCCAATTTAGCCATTTTATCACCTCACCCCTTATCAGGCATTTGTCAGAATTAAACCTATGGTGTGTACTGCATATATTGTCGTACTTATTTGGTTGCAAGATATTCCTTGAATCCGAAGGTGGGTGAGAATTCAGGGTTTAGTCTTGCTTTCTGGTTGACTGCCGCGTGGTGTTCCACGGTATAGTATGCTAGTTTTGGAGATAAAAAGATCGTTTTCAGCCAGGATTTGTGAATTTCAATCTTCAACTGTAGATATTTCTGGATTTCTCCGTCGGCTTCTGATAAAAGTTGGCTGTGTGCTTTTTCTAAATCAGTGTATGTCTGCGTTCTTGTTTTTTCTACTTTCTCGAAATCAGTTTTTAGCGCATTGTCTTCCTTCCATCCTGATTTGCTTCCGCAGTCCTTTTCAAGCTTCATATATTTTGTGATGTTTGCTTCAAATTCGTTTATCTTTTGTTTGAGCGATTTTGCATACTCGTAGCTCGTACTGATTGCAGTGTATTCTGAGCATAATCCATCCAGCGCTGTTCTTCTGTTGTGGAATAAGCTTTCATAGTTGGAGACTATTTGGTTGCACGTAGTGATTTGTGCTGAAACGATTTTAGCGGATGCAGAATGGTCGATTTTATATCCTGATTTCGAAAGTTTTTCCTGTTCTTGTACGTGTGTTAATATTGAGTTTGCATATTTTCTTATTTCAATTACTTTCTCTATTCCCTGTTGTGTTTCAGTTTTTATTTCGCTATTTATCCTGCTCCCTGATATTTTTATTTGTTGATTGGCATTTTGCAATTGCTTGTTTATAATCGATTCTAATGATTTTGCATATGTTTGCAAAGTTTTTGCGATGGTGTGATTCACAAGGCCTTCATCTTGTGATACCTGGTCGTATTTGTGTTTTTGTGATAGAACTATATTGGTTGAGTCCATTATGTCGCGTCTATTTGTCTGCAAGGTATTTTCGAATGTTCGCGGGTCTTTTTTCCAGTCATCGTAAGCCACTGTAACTTCTGGCATAAGCTTTGTTATCTTTTTTGTTGTTGATACTATGAGCAATTCTGCAGAATTAAGCTCCTCTATTTTGTTTCTGAGATAGGTTTCATACCCTTTGATGGCTGATGATATTATTTGTTTGCTTTCTGATATTGGGGATTTGAGAGCTGCATCCTCTGATAAGTGTGTTGTTAATAGCGTTGATATTTTTTGTTCCAAAGAATCGAGTCTTGAATTCAGAGTTGTCAGTTCGCGTATTGCCTGTGTGGTGTTTCTGCTGTTTTTGCTTAGTTTCTCTGAAATGTTTTTGTATTCTTGTTGGAGGTTATTGATGAATTTGCCGAGTGTTTCTTTGAATGTGCCCTCCAGCTTTGTGAGTGTGGTTCTGTTTTTTTCGAGCGCTTGTTCAAGGCTTCTGTCTCTTCTGTAAACTTCGAATTCTGCAGCTTTTTCCCGTGCACTGCCTATTTTGCTCTTGAACGCCTCAATATTTTCTGTTGAGAATTGATTGCCAAAAAGGTCCTTGATTTCTTCGATGAACGTCTCGTGTTTGCTCGTGTATTTGTTTAACCGGTCTTCCCTGTCTTTTTTAAGCTGGTGATATGCTTGTTCTTTTTGGCTTATTGTTATTATACGCCCCTTGTCTTCCTGCGTGAAAACATCTTTCATGCTGAAATATGTTGATGCATCGTCGATAAACTGCAGTTGTCTTTCGCACTCTTTTATCTCATTCAGTTCATCGACTGTTTCGGTTTTTCTTTCAACTATTGTTTTTATGTTGGACAGCATTTTCTTTATTTTTGCTTCCAGGGATTCCTTCATTTCGCCAAGCTTGTTGTTTATTTTTAGGATGAGATGATCGCAGGTGTTTTTGACTGGCAATATATTGTTGTCTATATGTATCCTGCTGAGATATGAAGAAGACTCGTTTTTTATGGCAGTGATTTCCTTGTGGAATTTGATGAACTCAGTTGATGTGAGTTCTCCTGAATAGTTTGTGGCGCGGTCGAGCAGGTTTTGGAGCGTTTTGCCTGTTTCTGCCACTTTCTGGACTTTCTCGTCATAAGCTCGGATTTTATTTTGCGCGGTTTTTAACGATTTTTCAAAGTGTTCTGTTTTGCACTCGCTTATGCTGGTCAGTGCTTTTGTTTCTTCTGCAACATCTTTTATTAATTTCTCCAACTGGGTTTTTTCTTCCAGCGACTTGCCCTCTGTTGATTCGATTGCCGTGCATTCTTTTTCCAGTTTGCTCTTGAGAGAGTCTCGTAGCTTGGTTCGTTTATCCGAAAGCGAATTAGAGATTTCTTTCACTTTTCCTTTGATTTCTTCACGTATGTCGTTTAATTCTTCAAATCCGCTCGCTAGAACTTCTTTTTCTTTAATATCAATACTTCCTTTATAAGTTTGATATATTCTAGTATATAGTGTTGGATTTCTCTCATCGGTCTGTATTTCCCCGATGTGTTTTTCCAATTCCAAAATGTCTAATTTATTCTTTGAAAGTACTGCTCTTTCCATGTTGACTTTAGAGGCATACTCGCGTAGCTTTTCGGCCAGGCCGTTTTTTATTCCGTTTAACTCTGTTATTAGCGCATCATGGTGGAATTGTTCTGCTCTTTTTATGTAGCCGTCTAAGGTGTTATAGTGGGTCTGTGCAAGGTCTTTCTGTTTCGTGCTGTTTATTCCGTTTTCGTGTTTTTTCCTTATTTTGTCGGATTCGTTTTTTATCTCGCCTGTCTCCTTGTCGAATTTTTGTTCATATTCTCTTACGATTTCCAGCAGTTTCTTTTTATCTGTGTATTTCTCAGGATTTTCTAGGAAATTCCTGGCGGGCAGTTCTCTCGGGTCGTTTTTGATGAGCGAGTAGTACGCGTCTGCTATGGTGAGTAATTTCAGTTCAAGCTTGCTGTTTAGTTTTCGTACTTGCGTTAAAATTATGTGATTTGAAAATGAATCAACGTAGCGCTCCGCAAGAATGGTCAATAGTGGATTTCTTTTTTTGGGTCTCGTTTCTGTTTTGTCCTTTTTTACCAGAACATCTGCGCTTATTTCCAATCCGTGTCTCTCGATTACTTCCATCGGGTGTTCATCTTTTCCGTTGATTCGCGTATATTCCTTGCATGCAACAAATAGCATCAGCAGTCTTTCCTGTCCTGCTGGTCTTTTTGTTTCTTTCAACGTGGAATAATCGAGGAGATATTCATGAAGCAGGAGTTCTTCGATGTTGCCGGGCTTTCCATCTGATTTGTCTATTCTGGCTGTTTGAGGGATTTTTTGGGCAAGTTTTTCATCGACTGCTTTTCCCGCGTCTGCAAACTCTGCAGGCCCAGTTTCAGTTTTTCTTTTTTTGGCTATTTTCTGCGCTTCTGCTGAAACCATTTCAGGATAGCTTGTTTCGAAAGATACTGGAGAAAGGAATTTTAAATCTTCAAACAGTCCGCATTGCAGCAAATCGCATGTTTTTTGAACTAAGGCATTTCTTTCGTCTTGTCCTATGTTGGGTTTATCTTTCAGAAGGTCCTGGAGTTTTTCGAATTGGCTCATTCCAACCCCAAGAGATAGCTGATATCTGATCTGTAGCCTGCGTTTTTGACGACTTCAGCTCCGTATTCGTTTGGATTGAGTATCCTTCTTGCTTCACTGACCTGTAATGCTGCTGCTGCCTGATTGCCCATGCTTACGCTTCCTGCCACGAATTGGGCGCAGCTTTGCCCTTGGATGAAATAATTTCTTTGCTCCATCTGCAGTCCTGTGCTTGTGTGGCTGAATGCTGCCCATCTTTCATTTCGCACATCCGTGGAAACTCGCCTGCTGTCAAAAATTTTGCTTATGGATTCCTGGTCCCTGCTTGGCAGATACACGTACATGGTTCCTTTGGTCGGCTCTGCTCCGCTTCCGCTGTCTATGTAAGGGATTTTCAGGTTGAACGCGGTTTGTGCAGCATAAGCTCTTGCTTTCATGTTGTCAAAACATCCGAAGATTATCTGGTATCCTCTGTTTCTTATCCATGCCTCGTTGACGAGAATTGGATGTATTTTTTGTCCTTTGAATTGTTCCGCGACTTTCGCATCCATTTGTTCGCCTGCGAAGCCTATGATTCCCTCGCTTTTTAGCGAACGGTTTATTTTTCTTATTTTTTCGCTCAGGACTTCTGCTTTGAGATAATTGATTTTGTCATATGCGAGGTGCTGCCTTGCGATGTTGTGGTCTGCATATCTGTCGAAATCGACGAAATCCACTCTTCCATTAGGGAGCTGGCACAGCATGAGTGCGCAGTAATTTGCCAGCGCTCCTCCTCCAAGGACGAGTATTTGCGGATTGGTTAGGTTTAATTCATATCTTGATTTTATTCTCTGGCTTCTTTCTTTTCCAGTCCTTTCCTTGATTGTGGCTCCGTTTAAATCGTGATAGAAATTGCTTATCAGCATAGGTTCTCTTTCTATTAGTGTTTTGTAATCGAATTCTTTGAACCAGATGTTTTGAGCGGCTTCCTGGGGCGTGGGGCTGGTGTTTTCCCTGAGTATTGGTATTGTGAATTCGTTTTTATGTTTTTTGAAAATGTATTTCCTGAATTCTTCGACGGTGATTGCGCATAATAGATTGCTGATTATTTTGCCCTGATAATTTCCAGTATACCCTTTGATGAGGGGGTTGCATTTGTTTTTGAATGTTCTCTCGTAGAATGCGAGTTCTCCTTTTTCCACATCTGCGCAGACGGTGAATAATGCGATTCCTCGGCTTTCGGCATATTCCCATGACGGGCCGTGGCTGTATTCCCTGTTCGTGCAGTCTATTATTGCATCAAGTTTTAAACGACTGAGAAGTGCGTTGCTGGGTGTGGCGTGGAATTTTACGATGTTGCAGTCGCTTTTGAAGCATTTCCTGACGAGTTGGTCTATAGAGTCTGCTTTTGAGGCTCCGTTCTGCAATGGTATGTCGAGGAAGAATTCGTCTGTTCTGACTCTTTGATTGTCAAAGATGTAGATGTTGTTGACGCCTAGTGTGACTAAGGATTTCACGATTTCAGTGCCGAGGTGGTCCAGCCCAAATACGGCGACAGAACTATTGTGAATTATACTCTGTCCTTGTTTGCCCCAAAGAGCTTCTTGCCTGTTGTGGTTGAGTTGTTGCATGGTTCATCTCTGTCAGTCTTTTCTCTCTAAGTTCTGCAATCAGACGTGAATGGAGTTGATTCATTTCATTGGCTTTTTCATCGCCTAACGAGAAATATGCATCTCTTAAAAATCGGATGCTTTTCAAAAGAGCGGTCGGTTCTTTTTTCTGATATTTGTCTAAATCTTGGGTAACGCGCTCATAAACCTCTTGAATCTGCTTTCTTGCTTTTGTTTCTAGTCTTGCCAGCATGTTGCTGACGTCCTTGTTCAGGTCGAGGATTTTATCAAGGCGTTCTAGTATTGGATTATGGTCTCTCTTGAATTCCTCGCAGAAGTTTTCAAGGTTGTGGTTTATTGACTTTAATCTTACATAATCGAATAGGGGGCTTCTGGGTTTTTTCTCAATCTGGTTCAGGTATATGCCGTATATCTTGTCAAATTTCTCATTCGGGTTGCATTTTATTATTTTGCTTGTTTCCTCTGCGATGGTTGTCAGGTCTTTTTGTGGTGTTCTGGTTTTTGGCGGAGAGCTTAGGTAGTCAATTGGCCCGGTGCTTTGGATCGGCTCCTGGCTTTCCGGTTTAGGAAGAATCGCAGGTTTTTTGTGGCTGGGTTGTTTTGGTTCGTATTTTTTCTCCGGTTCTTTCAATGTTTCTGATTGTTTTTTCATCTTAATTTTCTGTTCCGCCCTTAGCTTGTCGAAGTATTTTTCAAATATTTCGGTGATGTAATCCTTTTTTTTGAGAAGGCTCCAGCCTCCTGTTTTCTGCTGGTTTATTTCTGTGATTATGGTCTGCACTGTTTCGGAGTCTTTGTCGTTGCGCAGTCCTGCTGTCAGTGCTGTTAAATCAGGTTTTTGTTCGTCTGCTTTCTTGACTGAGTGGTTTAATAGCATTAATTGGGTGAAGCTGGTGCTTATTTTGTCGGCAAGATCAATTGCGGTCTGTGCTACAGTTGCAGAGTATGGGTGATTTTCTTTTGCGTAATCAAGCAGGAGTCGTGCGGCTTTTTCGTATGAGTCTTTGTATTCTTGCGGTGTTGCAAAAACTCTTTTGAATGAGCTTGGTTTTGGTCCTGTGAATATGACCTTGGCTTCAAGCTCTTCTACCAGTGCTCGTTTGTCGATTGGTTGGATTGGTGCCCGTGTTATCGGCACAACTTTGGATTCAATCGAGTATTCGATTGTCTTGTCATCGACTTGTTCGAAATCTTCGCCTTTTTTTTCATGGCCGAGTTTTTCTCCTGGCAGCCAGATGAATCGTGAGTCTCTTATTCTTTTTATTCCGTAAAGTTCTTTGCGCTTGTTTATCGTTATTCCCCAGACTTCTTTTCTGAGGCTTTTCAGCATTCTGCCTTTTAGTTCTTCTTTGAGTCTGTTGACCAGTTCGCTGTCTTTTGGGTCAAACAGCAAATCAATATTGGTGCAGTTGTACGCTCTCAGAACCAGTTTTCCTTGGATTTCTCTGTCTTTTAGGATTTTGAAATCTAAATCCGCATACTCTACTTTCTGGAATCCGTTGAATGCTTTCAGGTCGATATTTATCTGGTCTCTGTCTATGTCTGAGTAAAATACGTTTATTTTTCCGTGTCCGTGTGCTGAGCCCAGTATGAGCGCTCCGCTTTGTCTTCTTTCTTCGAGCGGCTGGAAATTTGCAGTGCTTGTTAGTACGTGTGCTCCTCTTACTGTTTGCTCGGTTTCTATGTAGAAATCATCTATGACTGGCTGTCCTTCTTCTTCCCAGTGATTGTCGCTCATCTCTATTGTTCTGAATTCATAATCTTCCATTATTTCAGCTATTGCGAACAGCTTGTTCCTCGCGTTTTGTTCTACGAATATTTTTGTCATCTTATTATGTTGTTTTGGAACTCGCTTAAGTCTTTTTTTAGATGTCGGTAGACCGTTGCTGTTCCCAGGTTTCCATATGAGTCTTTTGTCCAATATCCGGTTTCTATGTTTCCAACTGCCTTGTTTAGTATGTCTGTTACTGTTTTTCTGAATTCTTCCATATCTGAGATTGGGCTTGAAGGATATTCATAGTCTGTTCCTTTTATGCACAGCCATACATAGTTGCTTTCCTGTCTTGTGGCAGGATGCATGTAGTCTTTGCCCCACATATCTTCAAAGTCGCCGTATTCTCTTCCGCGCGATATTTTTTTTGCTTCGATTATTCTTGTAGGTGTTTCAAAATAAAATGTGTTGTATTTATGGCTTATTTCCAGGCCTATTTTGCAGGAAGGGAATCCCAAGGTCACTACTGGAGTGCATTTATGCCCTGTAATTTGGAAAAATGGTCTTTTCATGTAAATGTATACATTGCCGTGCCTTCTGACAAATCCTCTTCCTTCGATTTCTCCTATGGTGTCCACTGATCTGTTCGCTTTGACAGCGGCAGCGATTATTTCTTTGGCGTGTTTTGATTCTTCTGTGCTTATTTTTCCTTCCATGATTCTTTCAACGTCTTGCGCGTAATTTCCGCACAGTTCCTGTGTTTTTCCGCCGTATTTCAGTGCTTGTCTTGAATTGTGGATGTTGATATATCCAAAGCCGTTTTCTGTTCCGTCTGTGAGTTCAAGATATGTGTCTTTGACAATCATTACTCCCTGTATTTTTCTTTGTTTGAGGTGGAAGTCAAGTATTGACATTTCATCCACTTTATCGTGGAATTTGAGGTCTCTGTTGAATTCTGTTATAGCAGGCGCTGCTTTGTTGTCATAGAGCTGTTCTTTGATGCTCTCTATCTTTCCTTTTTTGCCTCCTGCCAGAAAATGTATCAGAAATTCATCCAGGGGAGTTAATTGTCCTGTTTTTGCAGCATTTCTCATTAATTCTTCTTTTCTTTTGTTGAATTCTTCTGCTTTTTTTCTTGTTTTTTCCTCAAAAAGCGGCTGCAGTGTGATTGTTTCCAATGCTGTGAGGCTTTCAGATTCAGCGAAACCTTTGGAAACATTGTTCCATTGCCAGACTATGTTTCCTGGAGCTTCTGCCATCTCGAATAACCGGTTTTTGTATATGAGAAGGGCGTTTTCCCTGCTCATATCAAAAAGTAGGGAATGCATTTACCTGCCTCCGGTTTTCGTTTTTTTCATGGTTGTTTACAGCTTTCTTTCCAGACCGCCTTCTCCTGGTGGGTCTACTATTCTGATTTTGCATAATGCAAAACTGTTGCCGGATTGGTCTTTTGTAGTATCCCAATATGCTGAGTCTGCAATTGTGTTTTCTCTCTCGTCAACTAACACGTTTCCAGTGCCTTCTTCTTTTTTCACGTCCAGCTGTTTTCCGTAGATGTTGACTGAAAAATTTGGCTTGCTGGCTATCAGGTTTTCGACGTCTCTCTTGTAGATTTCTGTCAGGGCGTCTATCTCGCATTTTTGCAGTACGAATTCGACTGCTCTTTTGACGCTCATTCCGCCTAGTTTGGCTTTTTGGTCTGTGCTGACGAATTTGTAATTTATGCAGTTTCCTTCGTCTGCTTTTGCTGCGTAGACTTCTACTACTGCTGGTTGGTCTCCAAAATTCATTTTTGTCATTTCTTGTCCTCCTTGCGTTTCTTGATTAATCCGCCCAGGTTGAATTGCTTGGGCTTTGTTTTATCGGGTGTTTCAGGTGCCGGTGTTTCCTTTTTTTCTCCCAGCAGATTTCTTATTTTGAACAGCGTGTTGAATACTGCCTTGAAATGGATGTTGTGCGGATTCATTGAGATTTGTTTTATCGCGGTTGAGCAGTTTGCCAGCATAGTCTCAGTGTCATTCGCAGGGTTGTTCAGGATTTCTTCTGTTGTGATTCTCAAAGAAGGGGTTTGTTTGTATCTTTCGCTGAAAACTATGCCTCTTAGCGCTTCGAAGGAGGCTGATAATGAGTCGTATAACAGGATTGTTTTTCGTTTGTTTAACTGCTGAAGATCTTTTCGGGTGATTCTTCTTGTTTGCATTCCCAGTTCCATCATTTTGGCAGCGTCTGATGCCTGCTCATAGAATCTGTATGCAGTGTTTATGTTGTCGAGTGCTCTTTGTTTTATGGCGTTCAGCTGTTCCTCGTTGAATGAATGTGTGAGGTATTTGCTTTTTATTTTGTTGAATGTTTTGCCTTTTAGCTCTGTTCCCTGCAATACCAGGTCATTCAATGTCGTTTGTCCTGTGTAGAGTGCCTGTTCGAATTCTGTCTGTCTGACAAATCTTATGTACAGGCCGTCCATTTTTATGATTGGCGCTTTTATGTCGGTTTCGTCTGCGCATATGCATACAAGATTTTTTCTTTCTTTGTCGCAGAGAACTGAAAGCGCGTCCAATTGCGTGTTTTCTTGCAGGAATTTCAGCAGGTATTCTTCAGAATCCGGATAAACTCCAATGGCTCTTAAAGCGGTCAACGGTCCTGTCTTTGCCTCAATCTGCTTTAATCGTGTATATGTGCCAAATCCGCTGGAATCTGACAGCATTGTTTTTCTTGCTTCAGAGTCGAAATCCAGTCCTGATTCTTTGTAAACCCGTTCTTTAAGCCATAAAGCCATTCCTTTTATTATTGGTTGTGTCCTGTCCAATAGCGCATTGTATGTGCGTGCCATCTGGACGTATTCTTTTGCCAGGGGTGTGTCTTTATTCAGTGCTACAAGTGAATCGTTTTTCTTGAAGTTTGACCTGTTTGCCAGGCCTGTGAGGCTTGCGTGTTTTTCTCCGATTTGGTTTTTGTCCTGGTATACTGTTGTTTCTCCTTCTGCCAGCCACACTATCGGGTTTGACTCATCGCTGAGCGCATCTCCGATTATGGATGACTGCAAGGATATCAGTTCTTTTTTTGTTTCAAGCAGTCTTTTTCCCTGTTGGCTGTTTTCGAGGTAAACTGCCTGCACTAGTGTATCGATTCCTGTGGACAAATCGCAGTCTCTTTTGAAATCGACAGTGCCGGTTTGGTAATTGATTTTTGTTGCATTCTGGTCATATCTTGCCTGCATGTTTATTTTCAGGTCCAGATTGCTCTCGATTCCTTCTTTGATGTCTTTGATTGTCATCTTATCCCTCCAGCACTGGTCTGTATAAGTCGATATATGATAGTGCTTTCTTCAGGATTGCCGGCGTGATTTCCAGGCTTTTGCTGTTTTTGTATTCCTTGTGGTCGTTTATGTACAATCCTAATGCGGTTGGCAGGTCTGCGAGAAGATGTTCTATTCGCCTTGCGCCTGAATCGACTTTGGAGCTGATTTCCACGAGCAGGTCTATTGCTGATGACGTGAATGTTATGTTTCCGCCGAGATGCGCGATATCAGGATAAAGTTCGCTGTTGGCGAATTTTTCATTGACTGTCTTGATTTTTGATGCGAATATTTGTTTCAGGTGTGTTTCATTTAATTCTTTGAATATGTGCCATCTCGTTATTCTTTTCAGGAATTGCGGCACTATTCCATACTCGCTGAGGTGTTCCACCCTTAATCCTTCGTATGATGGATTTAATCCTGACCTGTTATCGCTGGAAGCGGTTATGCCGAAATCAGACAGTGACGGGTCTAGTGCTCCGCCGTTTTTTTGTATTATTGATTCTATGCCTTCAAAGACCCCTGTGACGAATACTAAAGTGTTTTTTGTGTTGTAGAAAACCGATTTTTTTGCCATCGGGTTTCGTGAATATTCGTCTGGTATCATCAGTTCTACCGGCATTTTGCCGTCTAAACCGCTCAAAAGGGCGTTTTGGACTCCTTCCTTGTTGACTTTTTTGCCTCCGCCGTCTTTTTCTTTTGCCAGTTTGTCGAATTCATCAAAGATTAGTACTCCGAAATTCTGTGCGAAGTCAAGGACTGATTTTTCCACTCTGTCGGCTATTTCTTTGCATTCTGAGTGTTTCTTTGAGGTCGCCGGGTTTATGGCGATGAGATTGTTGCTTAAATCCCTTAGAAAGCCTCTTGCTGTTTCGTATTCTTTGCGGTCGTCTTCGCTTAGATGGTGCTCGAGATATTTCGCTTTTGCGTCTTTTAGCAGGTTTACGAACGCGTCCTGCGCTTTTTGCCCTACGTATCCTTCTTCTGTCAGGCTGGTGCATGATATTCTGCCGACCGGAAGATTGAACACGTTTGCTGCCTCGGTTGCAGTGAGTGTTTTTCCAACGCTGGAAGGTCCTATAAGAAGTATTACTGGAGTGAGCGCATCATCCGCAGTCAAATCTATTGTTCCGTCTGCAATGCGGATTCCCCTCTGCATGTGCTGATATATGTCTCTTGCTATCAGTCTTGTTATGTGTTCCTGCCCTTTTATTTTCTGGTTCAGGTTAATTTCGACTTTTTCAAGGAGTGTTTGCGGATTCTGGAAATCTTCTTCTGTTATTTTTGCATCTATTGTTTTTGCAGAGAAATTGTATCGGGGATTTATTTTTTCTTCAGGCGCATCGCATCCCGGTTCTTTCTTGCCGAAATCGTAACTTGTGTTGGTTTTTTCTGCAGGCTTTCCGAAATCGTACCTCGTGTTGGTTTTTTCTGCCGGTTTTCCGAAGTCGTATTTCGGATTTACTTTGTTAGATGGCTTTGGGATGTCTTTGCTGAAATCGTATCTGTTATTTTTCTTCATAACCCATCCCCGTAAATTTTACTACTTGCAGGTAAAAAGAATAAATAGGTTTAAATAGTTTGCGCTTATTGACGGTAATATTCCGGTAATATTCCGATCGGGGGTGTTTATATGGCATATGATCTGACTGTGGCTAAAAAACAAGAGATGATGCAGACCATTGACGGTTTTGTTGGAACTCAGAATCCTGACCAAAAGGTTGTTTTCTTGGGTCAGCTGGGCAAGTTTGTTGAAGATCAAGGCTGGGAGAACAGTCATGCTATCAGAACTACACAAGCGATTCTGTACGCGCGTTTGCTGGACATGCTTGACAGGGACAAAGACAAGAATACTTATGGTGTTGTGAACAGGGTTATCCTGGAATATTTGAAGCAGGCTGGAATAGAAACGGATTAGTCATGCCATCTGAACCTTCGCCTGAAGAACTGGAAAAGATTCTTGAATGTGCGAGGCACATTGCTGGGAGCAGACTGTCTTTGTTGAACACTTTGGTTGATAATTTGGACAATCTTGAGTCGGGTGGAAGTTTTGATACTACTTTTGCGATTGCCTGGGCGAGGCTTTTTGACGAATTTGCATCCAGGGGCGTTCAAGCTGAAGATGTTAAGCGTATTTGCCAGTATTTTGCGTTTTACGAGGTTCTTGGCGAAATGCGCGCGGTTATGGACGAAAAGCTGGCTGAATCTGATGCCGGCTATAAAGGTGATTTTTCAGCAGACCGTGAGGTTTTCATGAAAGTGCAAAAGGCTTTGTCGGTTTACCTAAGATACAAGCCGGTGAGTGAGAATGGCAGAGAACATCAGTGAGATAAATCGTGCTTTGGAGGATTTTGACAGGTGCGATTATGATGCTGCAGGAAAGCGTTTGGTCACTCTATACAAAGAGGAAAAGACAGAGCTGGTGGCATATCACCTTTCAAGGGTTTATCTTAAAAAAGAAATGTATGCGAAGGCAGAGCATCTTCTTAAGGGCATTCTCAAGGACAATCCTAATAATCATTCTGCATGGTATTATCTTGGTCTTGTTTATGAGGCTTGGCAGGAAAAGCCTAACAATCTGCAATTGTCAAGGAACACATTCCTGAAAATTTCCCAGACCGCTCCGAATCATGAAGCTGTTTGCAAAGTGCTTGATGATGTTAATGTTCAGATTGAAGTTTCAAACAGTCTTGAGGGCTACCGTGGCAGGACTGATGTATTGACTGCGCAGGACTTGTTTAATTTGGGTTTTTTGCTGCAGAAAATCGAAGCTGCATCACTTTGTTCCTGCCGTGAGGGTCTTTGTCTGAGAGTCGCGCAAATTTATCAGAATGCTAAGTCTGCTCTGGTGCAAAAGCAGGTGGACAGAGGCAAGAGTCTTTCTGAAGCAAGAAAAATGCACGAAAGCGAGTTTTCTGTGCTGGAAAGAATCCTTGGTGCATACATCGAGAAGGCAGGTTTTGATATCAAACGGTAATAAGTAATTTATATATAAATGAATTAACAGGTTATATGGGGAGGCTAAGTTTGAAAGGCGGTTTGGAATTCCTGGTTTCTTCTAATTTTAAATCTGGTTTTGTGAAGCCGAAAGGCGGTCTTGCGCATTTCTTTAGCGGTATGATGGGTCCTATGTTTGAGCCGATGGGAATGAATTCCTGTATGGGCTACGAGCTTCCTTCAATGTATGATTCTATAGGCTACGGTTTGCAGCATGTTTATTGTGAGCCCACACAATTCTGTGCTGGTTATGAGCTTCCTTCCACGAATGATTCTTGGATGTATGGTGTGGAACACGCGTATTCTGAGCCCAGCGTGTCTTATCTTGACTCCATTTCGCCTTTAATCAATTCCTGGGGCAGTAATATCGGAGGTTCGACAGGTATTCATGAGCCTGTTCTGAATTTCGAGCATGTTGCTTCGCTGACTGATATTTTAGGAAATAATTTTGGGGGTTCTGCAGACATACAGGACCCTGTTAATTTCAATTATTTTGCAACTCCTGAGATTGATGCTTTTTCCACATCGATTGGAATGGGTGAGATTAAGTTTGATGGGATTGTAATTCCTAAAGAGGAATTTTCCATCCATGATTCATATCTGGATCAGATTTCTCCTGCGATTTTTAGTTTGAGAACTAAGTATATGGGCGATTCGAGCAGTATTATTGAGCCGACGTATAAAACTGACTTTTCCGATTTGATGCCAGTCGTCAATGATTGGAATGCCCATTTTGTTGGTGACACTTCCAGATTTATCGAGCCGGTTTTTTCTGTAAATGATGAATTTTCATTTTTGAAGCCCGTTGTCAGTAAGTGGGATGATATTTTTATTGGCGATACCTCTAAATTGGACAGCCCTCTGATTCCCGGGCTTATTGATGAAATCGAGCCAGTTATTGACGTGATGTCTTATCGGTTCATTGGGGATACATCAAGCATTGCTGACTCTGTCCGTCTGGGTCATGATCAGTTTGATTATCTTAAGCCGTTGACAGCTGAAATGACTTTCACTTTTCTTGGTGATACCACGAAGCTGGCATCTGGAATTAAAGATTTGTCTCACAATCCTGTTTTTGATAGTGATGCATCTTCTTCACTGCAGTCTCTTGCTGATGAATGGACAATGCGCTATGTTGGTGACTCTTCCGGTCTTGCTCCAGAGCTTGCCGTTCCTGATTTGAGCACTGATTTCAGGCTTCATTTCGGTCCTGAAACAGATCCTGTTTCAGTGGATGTGCCTGGCTTGTCCATGCGTGATGATTCCAATTATTTGCATGATCGCACTCAGGAGCTGGAGAGCCTCAACTTAGGTGATTTTCAACCCTTTAACGTCAACGACCTTATGGGGATTCACAGCAATCTTGATCTTGATTTGTTGAATATTGAGTTGTTTGGACTTCATACCCAATTAAAGGCAAAAGGGCAGCAGTTCGGTGTTGATTTGAACGTCAATCCAAGTTCAGAAAGGTATCTTAATTTGTTGTATTGTGGAGGATTGGATAAACTGAAAGAATTTAAGCAAAAAATTGAGAGTTTGCTTGATGACGACAAGATTATGCAGAGCATAGCTGATAATGCTAAGGTATTCTATGTTAATGATGCTATTTTGTCGAACGGAATTCACTTCACCCCTCTTCCTAAGAAGCGCTATCTGGGAGTATATGATACGGAAGATTTTTCGATTGAATTTCCTTTGTACGAGTTAAGGCCTGATAAGACTGGATTTGACAAGGTTTTTGAAATTCCTGAGAGTTTTATTTCAAAAGTGGTCATTCCCCATGAAATGTCGCATTGTGAAACTATTCAGTATGTTGGAGCTGCTGAGGATATTCTTCCATTTGATACTGGCAATCCGATTGGTTCGGGCTATGACGAGCACATAAAGCATAGTATTGGTTCTCAGATACTTGAGGTTATCGCTGATGCAAATGTTTATCATAAATTAGAAAGCAGTGCATTGTCTGATTTTGTACGTGAAAGAAATAGGAATACGGTGCGTGAATTTGCAGATGTTACACCTGCGTATGTTGCGGGTTTAATTACCCAAAGCCCGGAAATTATCGATCTTGACCATGTTGTCAAGTATGCTGCTGAAGCGAAAATGCTTGGCAGCAGGAAAATGGAGCGTTTCTTTAATCGAGTATTTAGCGATCTTGGATATGGGATGATTGATGATGATAATATCTTTGTTCCTGCTGTTGGCAGGGGAGAGATGCTGGTTTCTTTGATAGATGATCTTTCGCAGGTGGGTTCTTTGAATGGGTATTCTGTTAACGAAGCAAGAAGCATGTTTATTGATTTTGCTGAGAGATTGCTTTTGCTGCATGGTGTTGGCAATAGCTACTTGGATAGGATGAGTGATGGTGTTGATCATTATTATGATGTTTTGAAAAAAAAGGCGATACTAAAAAGAGCTCCGTTGTCTCCTCCTGGCTTGATGTCTGATTATGAATTGAGAATGATGGGTGCTGGCGATGAAAATTGATTCCAGCAAGAGTGAAAGTGGTTTTACAGGAGAGGAATTGCTCGAACTCTTGCCTAAAGAGAATATTAGTGTTTTAGAAGCGTCCAAAAAGATTCAGAAATTATGTGCAGAGCATTTTGAGTTTTATTTCTTCAACATAAGGGCTTATTTCGAGAGGTTCTGGAAGGCAAGAAATCAGCACATTTTTGAAAATTTCAAAATTCATGAAAAGCTCAGGGAATATGTTGATTCTAGAATAGCAATAGTGACTCCTTTGAAAATAAAATGCGGGGTTTGCGGAAATTTCCTGCCTTTGGTCAAAGAGACAAAAACCTGTCCTCCCCCTTTGATTCTTGATGTTGAAATAGCGAAGAAACAACAGCAGTTGGATTTGGAGCAGGACTGCATCTTCTGCAATTATCTTCAGAAATTGCTAAAAACAACTATTACGGAGATTTACAATGGCGGCGGCAGAACTGATAAAACGGGCTAATAGCATATTGGAAAAAGATTTCGACATTTGTCTTAAGACTGATAATCTTAAGACTTATTCTGGTGATGATTGGCTGGAATTTCAGAAAGTCAGGGGGATACAGGGCAAGGATGGCGTGTTCGTGCCTGGCTCGATGACTGCGCATGTTTTGCTTGATGATTTGGAGCAGGTATTGCTGCACGAGCATGTTTCTCACAGGGTTTTCTTTGAGAATGCGGTTTCTGGATTGGAATTGAGGAAACAAGAGGATGAGCTCAAAAGACTGGAGTCTATTATAATTGGTCCATTATATGCTTCGTTGGGTGAGGATGCTGTTCTGGATTTTAGGAGAGCAGAGGGAAAAGATGTTGAGATTGGAAAAGATAGGGTTGTTGTTTCGTATAATCCCTCGGATGCTCTTGTGAACATTTATCTTAATCGTGCTAGGCAGGTGCTTGCAATGAGGCAGCGCATTGAGCCTTTGTGTGAGGGATTTGCTTACTGGTTGACTGATTGCCTGTCCAAAAGGCTCGGAATCGAGACCGGATTGCCGGACATGACTTCTGCCCAGCGTGCTGTTTTTTCAGGATTGGCGTCTATTGAGGAAAGGCAGGGTCCTATAACTGCTCTCTATTCAGTTAACACTTATAGAAGCCATAGGCAGGATTTGTTGATTCGTTTGTTGAAGGAAAATCTGAAAGGAGGTTATGATAAAATTCAGTATTTGTTCAAGTACGGCTCTGATAAGCCGAGTTCGGATATTGATTTTCTTGCTGTTGTTGGAAAAGAGGAGGATGTTGCTGAGCTTGAGAGGATTTCCAAGCCCCGTTATCTTGATGTGAGTTTTGTGAGCAGGAGCGAATTTGAGAATGGGTTGTTGATTAAGGACATCCATTTTTCTGTTCCGGTTCTTAGCGGGAGTTTATTGAAAGGTGCTGATTTGAAATGGTTTGAGAGCCTTTTGGAAGCCAGGTGCGAGCTGCCGGATTTTGTGGAATATATGGGGAAGAAGAAGGAAAAGGCGGTGTCGCTTGCTAAAAAATGTTACGACCAGTATCTTGTTGGCCGGGAAAATCCGAGATATGCTGAAACGGCAAAGATAAATCTTTATCGTGCTTTGATTGATATTTCTTATGCTGCGGTTTATGATGTGCTGATTAAGTCTGGTCCGGGCAGGTTTGACCAGCAGTATCTCAATCAATTGATTGAGCGAAATCCTGACTCCATGCTCGCCACGTCAAGGAGAATCTTGAAACAGCTGAGCGATGCCAATTTTGGGAACGCAGAGCAATTTGTGATAAACAGCTTGAATGTTCTTTAGAAACAATCAAAAAGTCTGAGCAAATACTGGCGTATTATGAATCTTATTTTTGAGTTTAACTTTGTTCATTGTTGCTAGTTCTACTCATCGGATCAAACTTAACATTTTTTTTGATTTCTTCACAAACTTATGAGGTTTAAAATGAAAAAATGATTGATGTGCAGCCGCACTTGAAGATTAACAGGATTGAGACTTGTGTTTTGCTGCCTGGCGATGCTGGCAGGATTGATAAGATTTTGAAGTACCTCTCAGACGTTAAGGAGGTTAATGTTAATCGTGAGTTTCGTACTTGTAATAGCGGGTATGGTGAAATCCGGCTGTCAATGGTTTCTTCAGGGATTGGTTGTCCTGCTGCTGCTATTGCTGTCGAGGAATTGGCGAATGTTGGTGCGAAAACATTAATTCGCATCGGTACTTGCGGCGGATTTTTAAAAGAAATGCAGCCTGGTGACATTGTTATTCTGAGTTCTGCTTTTTGCGGTGATGGAACTACAAGAGAGTATTCTGGTGTCAGGCAGGTTGATGCTGACAATGCTGTTTTTTCTGCATTGGTTGCTTCTGCGAGAAAGCTTGGCGTGAGGTATTTTGTCGGTGTTAATAGGACTCACATGTTTTTTATGAGCTTATTGAAAATTTTGTAAAGCTTGCAGGCAAGGGCATGGTGAGTTCTGAGATGGAGTGTTCTGCCGTGTTTTTGGTTTCAAAGCTGAGAAACATTAAGGCAGGTGCTGTTTTGGTGGTAAACACTCCTGAGCATCCTGAGGAAGTCCTGAAAAATCCTGATATGATTTTTACCTTGGTTGAAGAGAAGAAGGTTCAGGAAGGCACAGTGAACGGCATTAAGATTGCTTTAGGGGCCTTGAATCCGTGAACTTTTTAATTGGGTCGTTTTGACTTTTATTTATGTCATTTACAGGTGGTTTTTGTGGGCTGTCGCTGGCTGATTACATTATTAGTGCGAAATCCCGTGATGTTAGAAATGTTGATGTTGTGGTTTCTGAGGAGAAGGAAGAGGATTGGAGGAATCAAAGGAGGTATGCTATTTTTTTTGAGGAGCGTGATGGCAGAAGGTCTTGGTTTTCTGACCGGTTGTCCATAGATCATGTGCTGTTTTTTGATAACCTGACTGCGTTTAATGAGTCTTATCGCGCTGCTGTTTATCTTTGCAAGAATGGTATTCAGGCTACTTTTAATGGTCAGCCCGTTGATGAACGCCTTGTCAAGCAAAAAGCTATTTGATACTATTCCTCAGTAGTAAATAGGGAAAAGTTTATAAATGGGTTGTTTTATCTTTGTGATATGGCCAGAGATACAAAGCAAATTGAAGCTGATGATAAAAAGGAGCCTGTTTCCAAGTTTGTTCTAAGGCATAATCTTGAAAGCGGTCAGATTATTGCTTTGAGGAGGAATCAGCAGAAGCATTTGTGGAATCTTCCTGGTTATGAAAATATTAATCTGCGCTTGTGTGACAAGCAGGGTGATAACAGAATTTATTTTGAGGCTACTCCTTCTCAGGCTAAAGAGCTTGTGAAGCGTCTGGGTGATACTGCCCGTTCTTGGAGTTACCAGAATGTTAATCTTGATCTTGATGAGGTTGAAAAGGCTCCTGATGGTGTTTTGAGTTCTGAGGAGACTGCACGTTTGGAAGAAAAGTCTGCAGGTCTTATTGAGGAGTTAAACAGGGCTTATATGCGGATTGGTTCTTTGCAGGCGAATCTTGATGTTGCTTCAGGAAAAATTTCAGCTCTTGAAGTGAAATGCTCTAATCTGGACTCTGCTAAGTCTTCTGTTGAAGATGAGCATATGGGCTTGCAATTGAGTTTTTCTGAACTTGAAAAGGCGTATGATTCTTTGAAAATGGGTAATTTTTCTGATTCCATCAAGGAGCTTGTCAAGCTGAGAATCATTAAGTTGTCTGATCTTGAAATGTTCCTTTCTGAAATAAAGGATTCTGGTCTTGATTTTGGCTTTATAGCTAATCCTCCTGAGTCTCTTGAGAAATATGTTGAGCAGAAGATAATTCAGTTGTTCGGAATTACCTCAAATGATTTTTCAAAACGTTTGAGAATTGGCGCTGTTGAATGGCAGAAATCCGAGATTTACATGCCTGAATCTGATAAGGCTGAAGCTTTGGCGAAAGTTGATGGTTTGCTGAAAACAATCGAGACTGCTGATGTGAGTGTTAAACAGATTGTTGCTGATAGTCTGGGAAAGCTTGTTGATTCTTTTAAGAAAAAGGTTTCCGAGTATGAAGGCAGATTTGATGAATGGCAGAAGGCAAAGGAGACTTTTGTTGCTTATGAGAGTGCTATGCATAAAGGAAAGGATGATCTTGCCAGCGCCAAGGGCTTGCAGGGTTGTCTTGCGGATATTAGGCAGGTTAAGCTTCCTGTTTATGCTGTTCCTGAGCAGGACGGCAGTATTTCATTGTTTACTCCTGTTTCGAGCGGCATCATTTATGATTCTTTGATGGCTGCGGTTGGCGCTAATGCGAATCTTTCTTCTGAGCCTCAGAATGTTGAGGGTAATACTGTTTTGAGGATTACTCCTAAGGAAGGTTCTTTGAAGGTTATTGATTTGTTAAATGCTATTAAGACGTCTTACTGGAACAGTGAAGCTGGCAGGATGGGCAACAAGCTTGGTTTGATTGTCCAGCTGTAATCAAAATATTTATATACCCTTCCTATATTAACTGTATTAAAAAGGTGATATAAAATGGCAGAAAAAAGTGTTATAGATTGGATTGCTTTGGTTCTTGTCATCGTTGGTGGCTTGAACTGGGGTCTTGTCGGACTGTTGAACATGGACTTGGTAGCCAAGATCTTTGGATCAATACCGATATTGCAGAAGATCGTGTATGTATTGGTTGCTTTGTCAGCCTTGTACATGCTGTATTTTGCAGTTAAGAAATAATTTTTTTTATTTTTTTAATTTTCTAATAATATTATGCTGGCTATTCCTAGAATTATTCCTATTATGTTTATTGTTGTTATTTTCTCTTTAAAATACAATGTACCCACTAGCACTATGACTATCAGGTTTAGTATTGTGAATATTGATATTGCCTTTGATAGGTATTCATATCTCAGTGAGATTGCCCAGAATATTGTTCCTATGAAATAGATGATTAGTCCAGCTATTAGAACAGCTTGTTTGGCGTCTATTGCCCATTTCTTGAAAAGTATGTCGCCTGCTGCTTCAAGAAGTACTGCGGTGATTATCAGTGCGAAAAATATATATTGATTTATCTCCATGTTTTATTTTTGATAGAACTTGTTTAAATATTTCACGCTGCTTTTGCTGTTTTCTTTATCGTTTTTTCTTCTACAAATATTTGGTAACTGCATGGCAGCTTGTATGCTGCTCTTTTCATTGCTTTTCTTGCGAGTTGTATATTTTCCTTGGCTGTTTTTATTGTGAATATGGGTTGTCCTTTCTTGATTTGTGCTGCTATGCCTATTGGCTTTCCGTAGTTGTGCGCCATTCCTGTTGACAGCCTGTCTGCTCCTGCGCCTGCTGCAAGTGGGTTTTCGCGCACTATGTGGTGCGGGTATACTCTCATTTGCATGAAGAATCCTGTTTTTCCTAGCGCGTTTTCCATTACTCTGTTTGATGTTTGTCTTGCGCTTTCTAGTGCTGCATCTCTTATTTGCAGGCTTGATTTGGCTAAAAGGTGTATTGATACTGGGAATGTTCCTTGTGTTCCTGTTGTGTATCTTGATATCCTGTTTGCTGGTCTTGCGCGTATAAAGCAGTATTTCTTGTATTTGGAGTATCTTGTATACGGTCTTTTATAGTCTCTATAGCATAGCCAAGCGCGTAATCGTGCCATATTACTGTGATGTAAATGAGTTATTTAAAAAGCTTTCTGCGCGTTCTTAGCGCAATCAGGTGTCTACTGAAATTATTTTGTAGACACCTGCGCAGACATTCAGGGGTCATTGCCCAAGTCAATCCCTTTTTGCGTCTACGGTAGAATGCTTAGAAACTAGAATGTGCCATTTGCTGCGATTTGGATAATTAAATTGCTTTCTGAGTCTATAATTCTGTGAATAGTTTGAGGTATTTTTCTTTGTCCTGGAGGTAAACATAAACTATTTGCAGCACTCTGTGGTCTCTCCATCCTGCGCTGTGTTTTAGCACCCAGTTTTTGGCTATGTCGTCGGGTTTTAGTTCTATTTTTTCCTGTTTTCTGTACCATATTTCTTTTTTGATTTCTTCTAACTGTTCGTTCATTTCGTTTTTGAGGTTGAATGATTTTTGTAGTGTGAGATACCATCTTAGTCCTGTGTCAATATTTATTTTGTGGTAGAGTTGTGTGTTGAAATATTCGGTGAATCTTTTAATCTCTGTTTCGTGTTTTTTTATGAATTCTTCTAGTTCTGTTTCAAGGTGTTTTAGTTTTCCCTGTTGGTATTCTTGTTTTAGTTCGTCCAGTTCTTTCACAGGGGTGTTTAAGAAAACGTGCTTTATAAATTTTTAGAGGATTTTTGGCTTCTTTCCAAAAATGAGGTGGTTGAGATTAGTCTTATTTTCCGTATATCTTTTCGTAGATTTCTTTATATTGCTGTCTGTATCTTTTCAGCTGATTTTTTATGCTTTGAGTTACCGCTGTGGGTGCCTGAATTTCTTGACAGCGTTTTATATCTTTTGTTCTGTTATATATCTTGCTTCCTTCCACGCTCTCTAATCCTGTTCTTATGAGTTCTTTTTTTTCTTCTTCGAATTTTTCCATTATTTGTGTGGCTATTTGTCTTATTTCCTGCCTGGTTAATTTGACGAGTTCGTCTTCTGGTTTTTCTTTTAAATTGTCGAAATTTATATTTTGATATTGTGTTTTGTTGTTTGCCAGAATGTTGAATATTTCCTGTTTGATGCTTTCATTGGCTTGGTTGTGGCATTTGTATATGTCTTTGCTTGTAACCCTGAGTGTGTTGTGTAGCGACAAATATTCTGCTTTGCCATATATGAGTTCGCAGAGTTTTGAAAATCTCTCATCATCCATTCTTTTCCATTCGGAATCTTCTCCAGTTAAGTAATATGATAAATCGTTGGCTTGGTGTCCGAGTTCGTGGATTGCTGTTTCAAAGAATACTTTGTCATATACTTCATCTAATGAACTGTTTTCGAATTCCTTGCAAAGTAGTTTGTCATTTTTATGTTCTATTTTGTCAAGTATGAATCCTACAAAATTGGCAAGTATGGTATTGTTCACAAAGATTGTTTTGTCTCGGGAGTTGTACCAGGCAAAAGATATGCCATTTTGATATTGTTCTATATCAGGTATGATAATTTCTACGAGTGCAATCTCTGTATTTTCTGTTTTTTCTCGTGTTATTCCGTATTCTATTTTTTTAGGCAGTTTTACTTTTTGTATGTTCTCTGCAAAGAACAGGTCATTGAATTCAAATCCTTTTGTATATATTTTGTCTGATTTTATTGTGAACTCGGTGCCGAAATGTCTTGAGAGTGGTTTGGTGAAGTCATATTCTTCTTCCAATTTATCTAGTTCCTTTTCATTTTCTTCTTCAATGTGGCAGAGCTCATCGTGTTTTCTGCAGCATTCTTCATTGTTGCAGAGATTAGTCACTGCTTTTTCAAGATCTGGGCTGTTTTCTTTTTTTGCAGCGGCTTTTAGTTCTTTTTTCTTCCTGCTTATTAGATTGTCGTGGCATTTCTCGAGCAGTATTCCCAGTTCTGTAAGATGTTTTATATCGCTTTCACCGTACGTATCTCTTTCCTCTGATTCTTTTTGCAACGCGATTGATTTGTCATAGACCGAAAACATGTATTCTTTGAGTACATCATTGAATCCTTTTTTGACGTTGAATAATATTTGCATTAATTTTTCTTCTGGAGAGAAAGAATCAGGCAGACCTGTCAGTTTTTGGTGTAGTGAAATAAGGGATTTGTAACATGAATTTTCTTCAAGAAGTGCCTCTGCCTCTTCTTGATTGTTTTTGCATAGTTCTCTTAGCTCTTCTATGGATTTAATGTTTGTGAGCTTTTTTTCAAGTGTGCTGAATCTGTTTTTCATAAGGGCATATAGAAGAAACTACCTTATAAACCTTTCTATTTTTCACTACTTAATAATGACTAAAAATTAAATGGAAAAAATAAAAAAATTTATTTCTTTTCCATGAAATGGTGTATAGCCAGTATGATGAAGACTACTGCAAATACTGGTAGTGCCCAGTCTTTTCCTGACCACCATGAGTAAAGGCCTATAAGTCCTCCTATTAACTGTATTGCACCGAGAATTTTTGTGTCCATAAATATCACCTCTTTTTCATTCTTAGCATGGCATGTTATTTAAATTTTTAGAACGGTATGTACGTTTCTTGTGTGTCTTCCCTTTTTTCTAGCCTGTAGTGTTTTGACAATTCCAGGGGTTTTTCTCCTCGTTCGTGTTTGAGGTAGTGTATTATTTTTCCTTTGTGCACGCTGAGGCCTTGAAGGGTGTGTTTTTTTAGGCGTTCGCTAAAGGGTGTGTTTTTTCCGTTAACGTCTATAATCAGGTTTTCTATTCCGGCAAAATTGAGGCCTATATCGACGTGAAAAGTCCCTCCTGGGCGTAGTATTTTGGAGAGGTTGTCGAGCAGTTGTATTTTGTTCTCGACTGCATAGAACATGCATCTGCAGGTTATCAGGTCAAGGCTTTCAGGCTTGAAGTGTTTCATTATGTTTTGTGCTTTGTCATATATCCATTGAACTTTCTTGTAAGCATCTGGTTCTGACCCTTTGGGCAGGATTTTCATGAGTGTGTATCCGTGGACGTTCTTTTCAGGCCAGGCGTTTGCTATCTGGACTGCTGCATAGCCTAGTCCGCAGCCGAGGTCGAGGATATCCTGAACGTTTGGTTGTTCTATTGCCTGTATTATTCCGTTGAAATCTTTATCATAGTCTTGCAGTGTTCTTTCCAGGCAGTATTCGCCTATATTTGGCAATCCCCGCTCTTCGTCTATATCGCTTAATGCTCTTCCTAAGAAGCAGGTATCAGCTATCTCTTGTAAAGAGGTGTATCTTTTGCATTCCTTCCTTTCCAGAAACCAGCTAAGGAATTTTCGGTACTGTTTTTCTGCTGCGATGCATCCATTTTTCACTTGTTTTTTGAGGTGTTGAACCTTTAAAAATCTATCTCTAAAACACGTAAATTTGTCACTTTACAGTAGTTAAAAACCGAAAGCTTTATAAACTCTAAAATCATTACTTCATAGTACTAAAATGGCAGAAATTACTCTTTGCGAAAGTCAGGTGCTTGAGCCTCAGGGTATTAAGGTAGGTCGCAGGCTGGGTTCTGCAGTATTTGATGCAAAGAAAGATGACGGCACTTCAGTTGTTTTGAAGGCAGGCAGCAATTTGCCCCTTCGTAATGTTCTCGTTAATAATGAGCATGCTGTTTTCAAGTCTATTCCTCCTCATGCCAACATTTGCAGGCCTTTTGATTATTTTATGGCTAATTCAATCTCTGGCGAAATTCCTGTTCTTGCTTTCCCTTACATTGATGGTAAAGGTTTGGATGAGGCTGTTTTGCTTTATTCTTGTGAAGATGACGGTGACAAGAAGTTTTTCAAGGCTTTGTCTGGCGGACTTGCTGGTCTGAAGCACATTCATGATAATGGTTTTTTGCATCTCGATATCAAGCCTCAGAATATTATGGTTGATAATTCAGGCGCTGGCATTTTGATTGATTTGGGCGGTTCAAGGCGTATGAATGGCGACTGTCCTTCTGACCTTGCAAATATGTCTTATGGCACTCTTGATTACTTTCCTCCTGAGCTTGTTGCGCTAAAAAATCTGTCTGCCAGGTCTGATGTTTACCAGTTTGGTGCCACTATTCTTTCCTGTCTTTGCGGCAAGACTTTTTATCCTCTTTCAGGTATTGGTGGCTGTATTCTGCCTGATTACCACCGCCCTTTTGATTTGAATGATGTTTGCCCTTCCTTGAAAGAATATCCTGATTTGAAGGTTTTTCTTCAGCGCGCGCGTTCTAAGAATCCTGAGCAAAGGCCTTCTGTTGATGACCTTTCAGCTCTTGTTAATGAGCATGCTAAATATTTTAGCGCTCGTCCTGACCACGCCCGTTTGCTGCCTAAGAATACTTATGTTCGCGGCCAGTTAGAGGATTATGACGAGGACGTTAACATCTGATTTTACTTTGTTTTCATTACCCATGCCCCGTCCCAATTTGCAGGCGGTTCTTTCTTGAATGTTTCGCATCTTTGTGTGAACTCTTTTGAAGCAAAATCGTCGAGTTTGCTGAATTGTTTTATTGCTTCATTCCATTTCTGGGATAGGTAGAGCTCTAGTCCTTTTTCATATATTTCTTTCTTTTCTTTTTGTTTTTCTGTCAGCTCTTCTGTTTTGCAAATCAGTTCATAAATAAAAATGGGTTTTTTCTTTCCTTTGACTGCCACTAAATCTAGTTTTCTTGTTGCAAACTTATCATTAATTTCTTTGTGCGTGAACTCGCTTATTATGATGCTCACGCCGTATGCTTTTGTTAGTCCTTCAAGTCTTGAGCCCAAATTTATTGTGTCTCCCATTGCAGTGTAATCGAATCGTTCATACGAGCCCATGTTTCCTATTACTGCTGGCCCTGTATTCAACCCTATTCCTATTTTTATTTCTGGGAATTTCTCCTTTGTCCAGTTGATGTTCAGCTCTTTGAGTTTTTTAATCATTTCGAGCGAGGTCAAGCATGCCAGTTCTGCGTGGTTTTCTTTCTTGATGGGTGCTCCCCAGAATGCCATTATTGCGTCTCCTATGAATTTGTCAACTACTCCTTCATGTTTCATTACTATGTCTGTCATTGCTGTTAGATACTCATTTAGTATGTGCACGAGTTTTTCAGGTGTCAGACCTTCTGATAATGTTGTGAATCCTCTGATGTCTGAGAAGAATATTGTTATTTCTTCTTTTTCCCCGCCCAGTTTTAGTTTTTTTGGGTCTTGCATTAGTTCGTTGATGACTGCTGGAGAGACGTATTTTGAGAATGCTCCGAATGTTTTTTCTCTTTCTTTTTTCTCTATGTGATAAGAATATATCACCTCAAATATGTATGTGATGGCTATCGATAACGGCACATATACCAGGTTCATTATTATTCCGTAATCAAATGCGTAGATTGCAAGGAAAGCATATCCAATTACCAATGCTGGCACTGCTATTGTTGTTGTTTTTATTCCAAATTTGATGAGCAGTGATATCAAAATTGATGCTGTTAATATTGCGAGCATTACTGCCCATTTTGGCTGGTCTGTAAGGAAATCTTTGTTTATGATTGTCTGTATTGTGTTGGCGTGGATTTCTACTCCAGGCATTGCTTTTCCTTTTGATGTGGGCACGAAATAATCATCGTGCATGTCTGGCGATGTCGATCCTATCAAAACAAGCTTGTCTTTGAATTCTTCTGGATTTATTCTGCTGTTGTAAACATCTGTTAGAGAATAATATTTGTAGCTTCCTGGTTGTCCTGCAAAGTTTACCAGGAATCTTGCTGGTTTTTGTTCTAATTCTTTTTTCCAGAAGTGTTTGTATGCTGCATGGGCGAAGTTGTTGTATTCATTGCTTATGTCCATGTTTACTGCTCTTGTTACTCCGTCTTTGTCGGTTACTATGTTGACGTATCCTGTTTGTGCTTTCTCAAGCCCTGGCGCTGGCTTCAATAATCTTTTTCCTATTACTCTTCCGTTTTCTTTCGCAAAGCTTGTGAATTCTACGGGCATGATGATTTTTTCAGATAATTGATTTCCGAGAATTTCGTCCTGTTCTGTGGGCTCAAAGAATGCTACGTCTATTGCTATTGTTTTGCTTTGGTTTAATTTCTGTATTGTTTCTGCAAATACTGTTCTGTTCCATGGCCATCTTCCTATTTCCTGCAGGCTTTTGTCATCTATTGCGACTATGGTGATTGCATCGAGCGGTGTTTTTCCGCCGTAGAGGTTGTCGCTTAGTTTTAGCTGTATGTTTGAGAATACTCCTGCATAAAACAATAAAGAAAGAACTAGCGTGCATGCTATTGCTATTAGCACGCAGTTTTTTGTTTTTATTGTGTTCATCTAAGTTCTTGTATTTTCTTGTTTATTTCTATTATTTTTTCTGTGAACTCCTTTATTTTGTAGACTGACTTGATTTTCACTGGTGATTGCTGTATGACTTCATTCAAATCATATTCCCCCCTGTCTGCTCTTTCAAGGTGTTCTCTTATGTCTTCGTCTGTTATTTTGTATCTGTTCTTCATCTGTTTTGCCAGTATGGGGTGTTTTTCAACTTCTTTTATTCTGAGTATTTTGAGTGATTCGATTGTTTTCTGCATTTGTCTTGCGGCTTCTGCCTTGTCTTCTGGCGTCATGTCTTCTATGCTGATTGTTTCTTCTTTTATGACTGCTTTTTGTCCTTGTTTCAGTGTGTGTTTCTCTCCTTTGTATGTTACTTCAACGTCATTTTCTGCTGCGAGTATTGTGTCCATTTTTACTCCGAAGAATGTTCCTCTGACTGTTGCGACTGTTGTTGGTGTTTCTATGCTTAGTTCTTCTACTCCTGCGAGGTCTGTGAATTTGTTCCAGGTTGTTCCGCTTTTTTGTTCTATTTTGAGGTGTTTTTCAGAAAGGTCTTTGATGTAGACTTCTGTGTTTGGATCAAGATTTATTATTGCGCTTTCATGGAGTACTACTGCTGCTTCTGTTTCCTGCAGTGTTTTTACGTGGTCGTCTAGTGCGAGTTTTTGTCCGTCTGTTGCTGTTGTATACCCGTTTCCCTGGTCTACTTGTGCTTGTCCTGTGAATATGTTGAGGAATGCTTTTGTTGTCGGGCTTCCTGTTGCTGCGTAATAAGCATATCCTCCTCCTGCCAGCAGTATGACTATTATTGCTATTATTATGTATATTATTGCGCTTTTTCCCATTTTCCCACCTCTGCTTTTTTTGTTTTGTTTCATTTTTTTAAATGTTTCTGCTTTTCTCGAAAACGACCATTATCTTTATAAAGGGGTGTGTTGGACCTTGGCAGTATAGCGATGGAGTGATAGTGATGAAGACGATTGATGATGTTGTTAAAAATGCGCTCGGCGAGTATCAACTTAATTCTTCATCCCAAAATAAAAAAATATATCGCACTTTTTTGAAGGAAGAAACTGATTCCAGGGGTTGGAAGTTCTTCCATAGCAATAAACAGGCTTCTAAGTTTTCTTATTTGTGCGCAAAGCTTTTTCTTTTTTCTGTTATGGGTAAAATGACCCCTGTTAAGGAGAATTATATGAGTGAAGCTGCGATTCTTGATGATATGGGTGTGCTCAGCTGCAAAGGAAGCTCTAGTCACTGCTGGCAGGATGAGCGTTTGTATAAGGCATTTGATGTTCTTTCACATTGTTCAAGGATTCTAAGGCTTCCTAATTATGTTGACACTATTAATGAGCTTGGAAAGCATCCTTTTGTTGTTGAACGCTGGGATGGTCCTGTCCGTTATACTGCTCATTACAATCGAAGGCCCAACCGCAATAGCTCAACTCTTCCTGCGTGCAGGTCTTATACTGTGGGTCGTTTGCGGACTCCGTTCATACGCAATTATTTGCGTGATTAAGTTTTTTCCAGAAATTCTTTTACAATCATAGTTGCCCTGACGTCATCTTCATTGTAATCGAGTATTCTTTGCATTAGCGGTTTTTCTTTTGTTTCCAGGAATTGCAAATACAATACGATGCTTTCCTGCGCGTCTGCCATTCCCCGGTATTTGAAGCCCAAGAACTTTGATACTTCTTTCAATGACATTGTGAGCGTCGGCAGTATTACTGTTTTTTTCAGCACGTACAATACATCAATCATGTTTTTGATTATGTTTTTCATGTCGACTTTGTATTTTTCTGCTAATGTAGTCATATGCGTTCTTTCATACGGTCCGTAGTGGTATATTGGCACATCCTGGTATTTTTTCATAAACGCTAAAAAGTCGTGTATCATTCTTCCTTCGTCTGCAAGGTTTTCAGCAATGAATGGTTTGTATTTTGCTCCTGTTTTGTCTTTTATCAGAAGTCCTATTAAATAATCCACTTTAACCATTCCTTCTTCTGTTTGCATTTCGTCTGTTCCTTCGAAGTCAAGGAATATTTCTGTTTCTGATTTTGGTAATTTCGGCTTCGAAATAATTGTCGGTTTTTTGTCTGCCCATGCCTGCGCGTATAGTTTTATTTTTTCTATTGTTGCTGGTGCGATGTCAAGTTCTATTGGCTGGCTGGCTAATTGTTGGACTGTGTTTATTCCCATTTCGTTCAGTTTCTTTTTCAGTGCAGGTCCTACATTCGGCACTATTGATATGTCGTCTTGTTCTATTGCTGTTCTGTTGCAGTATGCTTCCCAGGGCCATTTGCACGATTTTGCTGTTGGTGTTACTTTTTTTCCGTTGAATATTTCTTTGATGTCTGCCATTATCTGTTTTAGTTCTTCTTCGTATTTTGCATACTCAAATTCGAATTCTTTTTGTTCCCTGTTGATTAGGTAGAATTTTTCCGGTGTGTATCCCTGTATTTTTCCAAGTACGTAATTATAGAATGCTGTTTGCATTATGTATTCGTGCTTGATATTCTTGGCGCTTTTGATTTCTTTTACAATATAATGATATTTTCCGAATATGCTTTCGTGTGAATCATTTCTTTGGAGCACGTCTGTTATGCCGTAGCTGTCTTCCGGCAGGTAGAATATGGGCGCTCCGGTCATTGTTTTTGTTCCTTTTTTGCATTCTTCAAGGATTTGCATGAATGCGTTTTCAAAGGATATCAGGGGCACCTGCACTGCATCTGCAAACATTGTTTCCCTGACTTTTTTTTCGTGGTCTATGCCTCTTTCGAACAGTAAGTGCATGTATTTGTTTTCAGGTTCTCTTTCTTCTGGCGGCGCGAACGCGTCGCACCATATTATGAACGGGTTTATTACGTATTTTACGACTGTGTGGCCTGTTATTGTGAACCTGCTTCTGTGTTTTCCTGATGTGCATTTGTTGAATAATTCCTGCATGCGGTATCCTCTAAAGAACAACTTTATAAACCATTGCTACTTTGATTGTGTTGAAAAGAGATGAAGCATCAGTTTTTGATATTTGCGACAGCTGGACTTGTTGTATTTTTTGCTTTGTTAAACGTGAATATGCCTTCTATTACTGGCAGGTATGTTCAGGAAAGTCATGTTGATGTCCGTGCTGTTACTTTGAATGATATTGTTAAGGATTTTTATGGTGTGAGATATATTGATTTTCCTGCCGGCGGCTGCGGTGATGTTGCTGCCAGCTTGTATGATGATGTTTTTTTGAGGCCTGTGGATGATACTGCTGGTTTTTCCAGTGTGGGTGCTGAGCGTATTGCTACTGTTAATTTTGTTATTGACCGTACTGAGCGTTTGGGAACTCTGGATATGATGCTGAAGTCCAATGGCGGTGAGGATGCGATTTTGAATGTTAATGCAGAGGCTGTTGTTGTGATTCCTAAGCAGACTCGTTCAACTTTTATGTTGATGGATTTGTACGGCACTCTTGGTGACCATTTCTATGTTACTCGCGGCAGGTTCTCTATTCCTTCGCTTGACTGCACTTTTATAACAAATGATGATCAGACCATTTGTGACTGTAAGGTTCACAGCATTTCTGGCATTTCTGTTGCTGGCATTACTTCTTCTACTCCTCCTGCTGATGTGTATGAGTTTTTGAGGAAGCGTGTAGAGACTGGCACGACTGTTCGATGAACAAGGCAGACATTCATCCGGATTATCGCAAGATGTATTCTATTGTGAAATCTTTGTTTTTGAAGACCAAGCATTTTTGTCATGGTCCTTATGATGAGACTTTTTATTCTTTGATGGTTTATGAGACTGCTAAAAAGCTGATAATGCATTTTCCTGAATGTCATAAAACTGAGATTCTTGTTGCTGCGATTCTGCACGATGTCGGCAAGACAGAGCTTGATTCCGAAAAAATATTTGGTGGTTGTGCTAAGCTCGGGACTGCGGATGATGAATGGGATAAGCATCCTGCGCTTGGCGTTCCTATTGCTGAAAAAATTATGAGAAAGCTTAATCATTCAGATGAATTTATCGAGCGTGTTTGTTTTTTGATTGCCAATCATGCTAAAAGGGGCGGCAAGATGAAGGATAAGCCTCTTGATTTGCAGATTTTTCAGGATGCTGACCTTCTTGCTGATTGGGGTTTTCCCGGTTTTTTGCGTCCTTTTCTGTATTGCGGCAAGTTCAGCCATCAGAGCATTTTTGGTGCTATTGAGTTCAGTCTGCACGGCTGGGATCCTGCAAAAGATACTGCTTTGATTAATCTTGATGTTTCCCGGAAGATGGCAAAAAAGAAGCTTGAATTGCAGGGCAAGCTTATGAAAAAGTTGTGTAAGGAAGTCGAGAGTGATTTGTTGTAACGCAATAATTAAATAGGTCTTCTGATTTACACCAGTGAATAGTGACGGAGTTTTACAATGCCCGACAGACCTGAGCTTAGGCTTGCTAATATGGAAAGTATTCTTGCTTCGTTTCAGAATAAGTTTGGCAGGGGTTCTTCTTTTTATCTTAAGTTTCCTTGTGTTGAAAAGCCAGGGGCGATTTAGGTGGGTGTTTTAAAGCCTAAAATTGAATCACACATCAAGCTAGTTGATGCAGTGAAAGATTTTATTTCTGGCAAAGGCGGACTTCCTGATTTCGGTCAGGGCAGGTTTGAGCATCAGGCGTACAAGTATGCTCTTGTTGTTGATGCTCTTTACGATAAAATCGATCAGATTATTGATTCAGGGAAAAAAGAGGCTGGGCAGAGTGGATTTCCTGTTGCTTGTTCTGCTGGTTGTTCTTATTGTTGCAGTCAGCCTGTGCAGATGATTTTTCCTGAGGTTTTTCTTATTGGTGAATACTTGAATAGCAATACTGATGTTAAGGCTCGTTTTATGAAAAAATATCCTGAGTGGAGAAAGAAGGTGGATCCGGCAGCTTATGAACTTTCAATGCAGGCACTGCGAATGCAGCACAGAATGCCTGCTGATAATGAAATGGATTCCATTATTGGTCTTTTTTACAAAAGAAATGATCCTGTGCCTTGTCCTTTTTTGGAGAAAGATATGTGTGATATTTATCCTGCGAGGCCTATGAATTGCAGGCAGTTGATGGCTTCTGGGAATCCTGAAGATTGCAATAAAAAGGTTCTTTCTAATATTGTTCGTTTTCACTCTCTTGACGATTTTGTTAATGTGAAAATGTCTCCTGCAATGCATGCTATTTCCTTGAATCTTGGTTTGGATGCGATTGCCATGCTTGATTCTGCTGTGACTGCCAGGGAGTATGTTGTTAACGGTCAGAAGTATGTTGAGTTCTATGTTAGGAACGCTTCTCTTGCAGCGCAGAAACCTTTATAAATAAATAAAGTTATCACCTTCTCAGTAAAAGAGGTGCATAGTATGAGATTTAACAAAAAGGCAGCTCTAGAGCTATCTATTACTGCTATTGTGGTTCTTATTATTGCTATTACGGTTCTCGGTTTGGGAATCGGCTTCATTAAGAAGCAGTTTGGTGCTAGTACTCAGATTCTTGACAAAGAATTATCTAACATTAAAGAGCAGATGAAAGAGCAGGTCAGGACTGGTGGAGAGTTGCTTGTTTGGTCTAATCCTGATCAGGTTTCTATTGGTAAGCCTCAGGGAGTGATTATTGGTGTGAGGAATACGCTGGCTAACCAGGAGACTGGCAAGGTTTGTTTTGTTGTTGAAGTCAGGTGTATTCAGCCCTTTACTCCAAATACTTTCTGTGATCCTACGCGTCAAATGAACAATATTGCAGTTGGCGGTATTGATTCGGAAACTTGGACTCCTGTTAGCGGCAACACTAACTGGTTTAAGAGCATTCTTGGCAAGTTCGACCTTAAGAACTATGAGGGTGATGTTTTTGATGCAGTGATGCTTGTTCGTAGCATTAAGCCTGATGCGTATCAGATGGAGATTAATGTTTATGGTGCAAAAGCTCCTGATTACAAGGACTGCAGCCAGTTTGATTTCCAGGATGCGCGCGAGCAGTTGTACGCCAGTAAATCATTTATATTGCAGGTGGTGTAAAATGGAAAAAGTCAAGCGTCGTTTGGCAGGTCATGAAGAATTTGATATTATGAAGATGGTTTTGGACAAGTTCTTGTGGCTCGGCACTGCTTTGATGGGCTGGGGTCTTTACAGGAGCATTGCTGTTGATTACACTGATGGCATCTGGTTTATTTTTGCTGGTGCTGTCGTGATGCTTATATTCACCTGGATTATCGTAAGGGAGTTTGAGCAGATTCGTTAAAATGAGGAATTTTTTTGTAATTTTTGTTATTCTTCTCTTTTTGTCAGCTTGCGGTGGGGAGTGCAAGAAGGATGTAGACTGTTCTCCCCGGCTTGCTTTCAGTGTTTCCTGTATTGATAAGGTGTGCGAGTATACTGCTATTCCTAATCAGTGTGGCAATCTTCTTTGCGAGCCTCCTGAGAACCGGTGTTCTTGTCCTGCTGATTGCAAGCCTCCTTGTGTTGGTAAAGTTTTAAATTCGCAGTTTTTGACTCAGCAGTGCATCCAGAATCAGTGTTTGGAGGATGTTGCTCCAAATCTTGTTAAGCCTATTTCTGTTTCTGCTGAGCAGACTGGTGGTGGCGACCGTTTCAAGTTTGATACTCTTTACAATCAGCCGTTTAATATGAAAAAGGATACTTTTGATGTTGTTCTTTCTCTTTCATTGCTTGCGCCTCAGAACCGCGACCATCACATTATTAGTATGGAATTGACAGGGACAACCAGGGATGGCAGGACTATTACTATTGCCCAGCAGCCTGTTGATAAGTATTTGTGGAGTGCTGGAAGTTCGATTGAAGAAAATCTCATATTTGATTTTACTACTGCTGAATTGGAGGGCGAGCTGAGCAGTATTGTGCTGAAAGTGCAGTATGAATATTCTATTGTGCAGGCTGGCAAGAAGACTCCGAGGCAGGCTACTTTGCAGAATAGGTACAAAGAAAAATTGGTTTTTGTGAATCCTTCTGCGGTTTATCAGTGCCCTGCCAGTTGTGATGATAAGAATGCAGGCACTAAGGATTCTTGTGGTCCTCAGACTGATTACTTCTGCAGGCACGAGCCTATTCCTAATGCTTGTGGTAATTTCAAGTGTGATAGCAATGAGAACAAATGCACTTGCCCGCAGGATTGTGGTGTTTGTTCCGGCAGTGCTGGCGCTTATCTTGATTTTGTTTGCAAGTCTAACAAGTGTGTTGCCCAGTTGAAATCTGGTGTTCTTGTTCAGCCGAGTTTTATTTTTGATGACCGCAGTTTGACTATTGTGCAGTTGAATAATAATTACAAGTACAATAATCCTTTTGATATAACGAAGGACAAGTTTGAGCTTGACTTTAAGGTTTACAGGCAGGATCCTTCTGTTTCAAAAGTAACTATAGAGACTGTCAGGCTTCTTGAGGGCGCTCAGCAGATTGCTGAGTTGAGTGTTGATCAGGAGCTTGGCTCCCAGCCTGTTAAGATTTCTGTTCCTGTTCCGGGTATTGTTGGGCCTGAGGAGGAGCATCAGATTACTCTTGCTGTCTGGTATAAGATTGTGCAGGATGGCAAGGATAAGCCTGGCAAGTTTGAGAAAGCCTTGGGTAAGATAACTTTGATTAATCCAGAATGATGAACAAGCGCGCTATGGAGATGAGTGTTGGTCTTATCGTAATTATTATTTTGTCTATTGTTATTTTTTCTTTGTCTATTTATTTTACTTTCAAGTGGTTTGGCGAGGCTGAGACTCTTAAGGCTGAGATTGATAAGCAGACTCAGGAGCAGATTACTGATGCTTTGAAGACTGGAAACAAGCTTGTTGCTATTCCTTTGGCTATTCAGGAGGTTAAGAGGGGTAAGAGTGCTAATTTTGGTGTTGGTATTAGGAATATTGGCGTTGATAGGCAGTTTAGTTTTGCTGTTGCTTTTTCAGGTGCGTACACTCCTGATGGCAAAGAGATTCCTGTTAGTGTTGATTATATTAATAGCAATTGGCTTGGCGCTTTTTCTGCTATGAATGTTGGTAATGTCAGGAGGAATGAGCAGAAAATCATGCCTTTCCTTATCAGGGCTGATTTGAATACTGGTGCTGGCACCACGTCTAAAGGTGATTATATTTTCAATGTCTGCGTTTATCCTGCTCCTTTGGATTATAACTTGAGGTCTCCTGTTGAGTGCAGTGTCGGACAGTTTAATGCTGGCTCTGATCTTTTTTACACTGGCAAGATTTATCAGGTTACTTTGAAGGTTGTTTGATTCTGTTGTATTTGTCTTCCAGTCTTACTATGTCGTTTTCGTCGAACTGTCCGAAAGAAATCTCAAGTATTTTTGCCGGCATTTCTTCTGTTTTTATTCTGTGTTTTGCCTGTTTTGGTATGTAGAACTCGTCTCCTTCTTTTCCTTGTTTTGTTTCCTCTCCTATTATTATTGTGGCTTTTCCTGTTATTATTTTCCAGAATTCTTCTCTATGATTATGATACTGTAAGCTTAATTGCTCGTTTGGATTGACGTTGATTATTTTGACTGTGCAGGTTTCGTTGTGGCAGTACTGCTCGAAATCTCCCCATGGTCTGTTTTCCTGGTGTTTTTTCATCTGCATACCTTTTTGTGTGCAGAAGGCGCAGTTCTATATTTCTTTCTCAAGTATTCCATGTCAGAAGTCGCCTTTGTGACAGTCTCTTTGTCTTTAGTCACGTTTCTTAGTTGTAGTAATCTTCGTATGACTGTTGCGTAACTGTCTTTTTTTACCATTTTTTCTAGAAGTGGTCTTCTTTTTGTTTGCGGAAGTTTTTTGCTCCAGCCGCCTAGTTTTCCGCCTTCAAAATGTGCCCATTTGCGTATGTTTTTCATCTAAAAGTTCCAACCATTATTCCTTTGACATTTTCGTATGGCACTAGCCAATCATCAGCTCTTTCATTTGCTATTCCTTTTGTTACGTAGTTTGTTTTTCCGTCTTTTCGTATTATTTTGATGACCATGTGCAGTATTATTGCGTCTGTTTCAGGCTCGTAGAATGAAATAATATCTCCGGTTTTTATTTCGTCTGGTGAAGTGGGTTTTTTTTCAAATACTATTGAATCGTGTGTCAGTAACGGCGCCATGCTGTCTGATTTTACTCTTGCGTACTGCAGTCCTGGCTGCATTATTCTTACTTCATCTGGATAAACTTTGATTGATTCGAATGATATGTGTGATGTGCTTTCTACTGGTATGTCTGACAGTGCGTATCTTGGTTCTGCTGGTGGTGTGCCGGATAGTATAAATCCTAGTGCGAAGAAGATGATTAAAATTACCCCCCCTTTCATCCTTAACCCCTATGAAGTTGATGCAAACCCGTGTTAAAAAAGTTCAGTGTCACCGAAGAGTGAAAAGCTATTGAATCCCAAATCAGTATACAAAAGAGTAACTTTTATATACTTATTTCAGTTATGAGTGTTTGAGGGATAAAGAGTGAAAACGCCAGCCTATTTAATTGGATTAATGCTTATAGCATCGTTTGTGAGTGCAGCCAACGTTACTTTGCAGCCTTCTGCTGTTTATGAGACTACAACTGCGTGGATTGCTTTGGATGTGAATAATTACCAGGGCAGCGCTATCGTCTCGAGAGTTGTTGTTAATTCTCCTCTTTCTGTTGGCGATTCTAAGAGTTATATTGGCTGGACTAAAGTTTTGGATGGCAACAAGGTTGAGTGGAAGGATGGCTCTATTGAAACTAACGTGAGAAGTGCGTGGTTTGAGTTCAAGATTTCTGCTCCGAATGTTGCTGCTGATACTGTGAAAACAGTTCCTGTGATTGTTGATTCGTCTTCCTCTGCGCTTAATCTTACTATTTTGAATGATGCAACTGCTCCTGTTATTTCTGATGTTAGGCCTTCAGGTTATGCTCGTGCAAACAATGCTGTGCATGCTGTCAGTGTGAACGTTGTTGATTCTGAGACTTTTGTTGATAGTGTGATTTACAGCTGGAATGATTGCAACGGAAGTTCCACAACTGAAGTTCTCGTTAAGAGCGGTGATGTGTATAATGGGATTGCTGATTTTTCCCAGTTTGATGAGGGTGACAAAGCTTGTTATGTTGTTACTGCAAGGAACGTTCCTGGCGAGACTTCAAATGTGAGTGGCGAGTTATTGTTTGATGGCACTGCTCCAACTTTGAATATTGTTTCTCCGACTTCTTATGCTACTGAAAGCACTGATTTCGTGTTTACAGCTTCTGATAATATTGCAGCAATGCTTTCCTGCACTCTTTCGCTTGACAGCGCTGAATTAAGAACAATTAATGTTTCAAGCGGTGTTCAGGCAAATGTCAGCGTGGACTTGTCTAATTTCTCTCAGGGAAGCCATACGTGGAGTGTTACTTGTCTTGATGGTGTTGGCTTGAGTGCTACTCATGCTCAGGTTATACAGCTTGATACTGCTCCTCCTGTTATTAGTTTGAATGCTGCGTCGTCTGTTCCAAGAACTCAGTCTTTGGAGTTTGTTGCGACTGTTACTGATACTGTTAGTTTGGGCGTTGTTAATGCTACATTTGATGGTGTTGCTGTTGCTTTGACTCAGGATGGCGACAAATACAAGGGTTTGATAAGCTCTGATGTGCTTGGCGTTAAGACTTTGGTTGTTCAGGCTGTTGATTCTGCAGGTCATGTGGCTATTGTGACTCAGACAATTACTGTTGTTCCGAATCACAGGTTGTCTCTTTCATTGTCTGCTGATACTGTGAAGCCGGGTGATTCTGTTGCCGCTTATGGTACTTTGACTGCAGAGGGTAATGTTTCTGCTTCAACTGTTACTGTGAAGACTCCTGGTGGTGATTTTGTTGTTGATTTGTCAGGTGATGATTATAGTAAAACTTTCACAGCTCCTGGCGTTGGTGTTTATGTTGTTTCTGTAGAGTTTGCAGAAGCCGGTCATGTTTATCGTGCAGATGCAACTTTGACTGTTAACAAGAATGCGCCTGAACAAATGCAGCACAGCAAAGGCCTTGATGTTGCCTGGAGGTATAGTGGTTATGTTAAGCCGGATGAAGTTGTTCAGGAGCCTTCTAGTGGTGAGTTGGTGACAGAAGAGCCTGAAGTGCCTGAATCTGTTCCTCAACCGGTTTATGAGCCTTTGGCTCCCGTGATTCCGAGAGAGGCAAGGGTTGTTCCTAAGGCTACTGGTATGTTTGACTTGGGCAAGACTGTGAAGTGGAGTGCTTTGCTTTTGGCTTTGGCTCTCATTGGAGGTCTTGGTGCTTATGCTTACAGCAAGAGAAAGCCTAAGGATGATTCTGGCATAGACTGGGACGGTTATTTCAAGAATGGTTCTTGAGCAATTCCTTGATAGGAGGATAGTTCTGCGCCATTTTTCTTTTGTTTTTTTACTTGGTCTTGTTTATGTTTTTGTAGCGTATGCTGTTCAGGTTTTCTTTTTTCCTGATCAGAGTCTTGCTGCTGTTTTGCTTCTTACCATTTTGTTGCTTCCAAGCCTTCATCATGTTATTATAATTGAGGAGAAGATTGAGAGCAGGGGTAGTTCTCATTTTTTTAGAAGGCATAAGACAATTTTGAAGTGCTATCTTGGTGCTTTTCTGGGCATTCTGGCAGGCTTTCTCATCCTTGGTTTCGTTAATCCTTCTGCTGTTTCTTATCAGATGGTTCAGCTTGAGCAGGACCATTTGCATTCTGAGCTTATTGTTGGTTTTTCCGGTCAGCCTTATGTTCCTGAATTGGGTAAGGTTGTTGCTCTTTTTTCCCATAATGTGTGGTATATGCTGATTGGTTTTGTGCTTTCGATTTTCTATGGTGCTGGCGCTATTTTCCTTGTTGCTTACAATGCCTCTTTTTTTGCTGCTTTTATTGTTGAAATTTTTTCCAGATGGACTTCTGCTTATTCTCTTGCAGGTATTTCTCTTGTTCATATGCTTCCTGAGAGTGCTGGTTTTATTTTGACTGCTATGGCTGGCGCTTCTTTGTCCCGCGCATTAATTCATGAGAAATTGACTGGTGATGCTTTCAAGAACGTTTTGAAGAATGATTTCAAGCTTCTTGTTCTTGCAGTGTTTTTTGTTTTGCTGGCTGCTTTTCTTGAGGTTTATGTTACTGCATCGGTTTTTCACCTCTTGATTTAGTTTTTTTTATCGTGTGTTGGAGTTTTTTTTCGTTAGGTTTTTCCCTAACAATTTCAGATATTATTTATAAGTGGTGTTCTTTCCTTCTGTTATGAAACTTGTTTTGATTTTGCTGTTGGTTGTATTGCTTGGCTGCAGTGCGCCGTTGCCTAGGGCTGATGATAGTGCTGCTACTCCTGAGAAGGTTGGTTTGGTTGTTGATGCGAATAACCAGTTTGCTTTTGAGCTTTTTTCAAGGCTTGGCAATGGCAATGTGTTTTTCTCTCCTTATAGTATTTCTACTGCTTTGGCTATGACTTATGAGGGTGCGAGAGGCAAGACTGCTGAGGAGATGCAGTCTGTTTTTCATTTTCCTGAGGAGTCTGTCCGTAGGCCTGCTTTTGCCAGTATTTACAATGATTTGAATAAGAAAGATAAGAAGTATGCTCTTAATACTGCTAATGCTTTGTGGGCGCAGAAGAATTTCGGCTTTCTTGCGGATTATCTGAATATTACTGGAAGATATTATGGTGGCAGGGTTACTAATCTTGATTTTGTTAATGCTGCTGAGCAGTCGAGAATTACTATTAATGATTGGGTTGAAGAGCAGACGAATGATAAGATTAAGGATTTGTTGCCTGCAAGCCCGCCTGTTATTAATCCTATGACTCGTTTGGTTTTGACTAATGCTATTTACTTTAAGGGTGACTGGGTGTTGAAGTTTGATAAGAAAAACACTTATGAAGCAGACTTTTATGTTTCTCCGGAGAAGACTGTGAAAGTGCAGATGATGAGTCTGACTGGTGAGAAGGCTAAATTCAATTATGCTGGAACAGAGGATTTGCAGGTTATTGAGCTTCCATATGCTGGAAACGAGCTTTCAATGCTTGTTTTGTT
>Ga0105099_10000107_pt1 | contig 51309 bp, 81 predicted proteins | sample PPLLak3cmMay2015_2_FD_79138 | JGI IMG/M metagenome (GOLD analysis project Ga0105099, IMG submission 79138) | Freshwater sediment microbial communities from Prairie Pothole Lake near Jamestown, North Dakota, USA - PPLs Lake P8 Core (1) Depth... | ecosystem: Environmental > Aquatic > Freshwater >... | reverse complement strand
GTCACCCGCCCCACGGGCGAGAAAAAAAACACGTTAGGGGTGGTATGCCGTTGGCGTTGATAAAAGCGTTGGGGGTGGTATGCCGTTGGCGTTGATAAAAGCGTTGGCTAACTGCTTGCCCTTCTTCGCAGGGCTCGCAGTAGAGTTCTGTACTGAACGTATGCAGTTAGACATACGCATTGTCTCTAATGAGCGAGGTGTACCATGTTAGAAGGAGTTGCGAGAGCTAGACAAGACAATCAGGGAGTTGAGGTACTCAGCCTCACACGCAGCATCGAGGACTTCGAGTTGTTGCTTGCATCAGCCAAAGCCAACGGCAAGACGAAGATTACTATCAACGTCGTAGCGGAAGGGTTCAAAGCTGGTGAGAACAGCCAAAGCGCAGGCCAAGAGTTCCATAGGTATAAGTTCAGTATGTGGACTCCCAAAGAGAAGAAAGCCTAACAATCCGTCCTGAGCAAGACGTTAAACTGCTCACTGTTTTTTTTCTTGCTCTGGGTTAATAACTTAATAATTAATGTAATAAACAAGGGGGACAACATGAAAAAAGTATTATGCCCAAAATGCCTCACCAAAAGAGCTGTTACTAAAAGGCTTTACACAGGAAAAGGCTTTACGCTCTTGACTTGTGCATGTGGGTATAAGTTAAAGATGCCTAATGTTCTAAGACTTGGAAGTTTCAAGAAAGCCTAACAATCCGTAGAGTAACAGTCAAGTCGGCTCTCCTGTAGTCGTTGACGAACGATGAGAGACTGCAAAGCTGGCAGGCGGAGAGTCGATTGATTGTTCTCTGCTCGCTTCTTGCTACGCGAAGCTCGCGCCATAAAGGGGGATTATATGGATAAATTTGGTAACAACAATTACGAAAGGGTAAAGAACAGAGAACGTTTTGCTGAACGGTTTACAACCGATGAAAGCTCGGGTATCAGCAAACTTACTTCATATGGCTGCATGCAGAGACATAAGATAACAAAGGCCGAGATGTTTGAGAGTGATGAGCGTAATGCTGAGATGAATAGAGAACTGAGAAACAGAGAGGACAGGGCAGAGGACAGATTACAGATATTAGTACTTAAGTTTCTTCAAGCTGGATATAAGTTAAAGGCTGATGAGACACTTGAAGAATATGTAGAAAGGATACAGGAAGATATGAACAATGGGATTTTATGATGAGAGTTATGAATATTCGGTTAATAGTGACCTTAGAGGGGTTCTCTCCATACAAAAACGCCTGTAAGAGGAACTATCGCCAACAAAGAGGAGGTGCTTATGTTATTCGGTGACATTGATGTGATGATACAGGATCATACACATTACAACCCAGAGACAAGAGAGAACGAGAAAGAGTATCTGAACTTGAGAGGCGAGCTGAATGATTACTTTGCTGACGATTTGGAATATGACCAGTTGTCGCCTGACGCACAGCAAGTGCTTGCTAATTGGGAAGATGCCATGGCTGAATTGTGTGCGAAGGTTAATTATGACGAACAGCCTGAACATTTCTAAGAGGAGGGAGCGATGAAAGAAGGAACAAAGAAGATACTTGAGATGACTGGTTTCGGTAACTTAGTGAAACTTGTGGAGCAGGGGATGTGCCCGATATGTGGGAATAAGGTGGACACAAGCGCCTTCGATGAGCTGGGGCTCAAAGAGTTTAACATATCAGGCATGTGCAAAAAATGCCAAGACGATGTGTTTGGCAAGGATGAATGACATGGATAGAGGAGACTGGGCAGTTTTAATAGGGATGATAGTAATAATACTTATCTGCATGTATGCGGATAATAAGGGGTGGCTATGAGATGTGAAGTTTGTAATCAACCAAGTCAGGAGATAATCTGCGACAAGTGTTCAGATACTGACCAGAATGACGGCCAGCAGGTGATGTTTAATCTGCTTACAAGCAAGTGGAGGAAGAATGAAACCGAAAGAAAGATATCGTAATGCAATAGCAACACAAGCAAACAAGGTATACGTTGTCGCTTGTCCCTATAAGCAGTGCACAGCGGCAACCGTATTACAGGCAGCACACAAAGGCGATATCATACGCTGCTTTAATTGCAGGAAAGAATTTAAAATAAGCAAAGTGGTATCAAGATAAGGAGTCCTATGGAAGAATTAAGCCATGTAGGGATGAGTTTATGTTTCTTATGCAACGAGCCAAAAGAAATACTGCTTGATAGAAGATTAAAGAACAGCCTTCCGCGTCAAGCAGTATATAACCATGAACCTTGCGACAAGTGCAAAGGGTTTATGAAACAAGGAATAATACTGATATCTGTAAGAGATGGTGAGTCAGGCGATAACCCTTATCGCACTGGAAATTGGGCCGTCATCAAGGAAGAAGCAGTACAAAGATGGATGAATGACAGCAACAAGGATAAGCTTAAAGAAATAATAAAAAGAAGGGTAGCGTTTATCGATGATACAACATGGAATTACTTAAGACTGCCAAGAGGAGATAAGTGATGGGTAATATCTATTCAAAAGTTTATTTCAAATGTCCTCGGTGTGGAAGTTTAAAGTATAAAAAGTACGGTAAGCCACAACAGAAGATCTACAAGTGTACTGATTGTGGAACACTTAGAAATAAGGGAAAGGAGGTGAGGAAGGATGGGATTTGATTTGACAGGCAAAGAACCGAAACAAAAAGTGGGTGAGTATTTCAGGAATAACTGCTGGTATTGGCGTCCGCTTTGGGAGTTTGTGGAAAAGACATGCTCGGACATCATAACTCCAGAAGAAGTAAAGAGCGGTCATTACAATGACGGCATGCTTATCACTAGCAGTAAAGCAATTGCTATTGCAAAACGATTAAGAGAAGCGGTGGAAAACGGAGAAGCATTGCAATATAAACAGGACAGAGAAAAGTTTCTTGAGTCGCTTCCTGATGAAGATTGTTTTTGCGTGGAAAAGAAACTTGAAACAGCCACGTGCAAAGCGTGCAACGGTACAGGAAAGAGGGAAGCGTGGGCAAAAAGCTATCCGTTTACTGTTGAGAATGTGACAGAGTTCGCAACGTTCTGCGCCAACAGCGGGGGGTTTGAGATATGGTAATAAAGAAAAAAGTAACCAAGGTTTGCACAGCATATGTTATTGCATGCGATATATGCCAAAGGCCTCTCAAAAAAAGAAAGATCAGAGTAAGCATGCAGCGGGCTACGAAAGGGCTCAACGACAGAAAGGAATGGTCAACAGATAAATCTATTCTTTTTTGTCCAAAATGCTGGAAGGAGGTGACTAATGGCAACGCTCTTCAGATTAAAGAAAGAAGGTGACAAGCGGGCACATACCTGCGATGCGCGATGCTACAACGCTAAAGGCACAGAGTGTAAATGCTTCTGCAAAGGAGAAAACCACGGTAAAGGATTTGCATTTGCATTAAACAATTGTATCGCCAACGTTGAAAAATTCAAGGTAATGGGTTGTGAAATGGGAAAGACATTGATCGAAGCAATTGCTAAGACAGTAAAAGAACTAGGAGGTAACAATGGAGATAGGAGAGATTAAAAAGACTAGCGCAGTAGTGACAAAAATAAGGCTCACTGAGTTCAAAGGACGTAACTTTCTCGACATCAGGGATTTCTTCAAGCCAAAGGGCAGCGTTGATTTTACACCAACGAAAAAGGGGATTGCTCTTGAATATAATAAGATAGCGGAACTTATATCACTCATTGAAATAGCGGAGACAGAGGCCGCTAAGGCAGGACAAAAATGAAACTTGTCGAGTGTCTCGGGTGTGGTAAAATGCTTAATCCCAAAAAAGCTAAATTCAAGGAAGAGAACTTTGACGACTACACAGGCGGATACTATCTTTGTGACCAGTGTTTTAAAGAAGAGTCATTACTGGAACAAAAGGAGATGTCAGATGTGTAATTGTCCTTATTGCGGGCGCCAGCTTTGTATTGACAAGTTCGATGAAGAATGGGTCAAGTGGTGCCCGCACTGCGGTAAAGAGGTGGAAGATGTTACTATCGAAGAATGGCCCGAAAGCGAGATTCCCAGAGCATAGAGGAAGCTTGGCTGGCCTGCGATACCCGAGTTTTGCCGAAATAAAATATGACGGTGAAGCAATGGTGATCGTCTACCAAAGAGGCGCCGAGATATTTGCTGCTAATAAGCATGGGACAATAAGAACAAAATGGGATAAGCTTGTAGAAATAGCGGACATCATGCGGACAACCAACCTTGAGTATGCTTATCTCTATTGTGAATTGTTCTATGGCGAAGGCAAGAACCAAGCTCTCTATCAACTTCTCAAACACAAAGACTCCGATGACCTTAATTTTATCATCTATGATATGGCAATACGCGGAGTAGTTGACACAAGACCACTCGTAGAAAGAAAAGAAATGATCACAGAATTGTTCAGGAAGAAATATCTCGGGCAATGCAGGTTAGTGACCAACGCAACTGAAGCACACACTTACGCATTGTATGTGATGGGACAGGGATATGAAGGAGTCGTGGTTAAATCATTGGACTCAGTATTCCAAGTAGGGCCGTGTCCTTGGGTAAAAATAAAATGCAGAGACACTAATGTCTACGAAGTGCACTCTATCTCAAGCACACAGGAAAGAATAGAGATAATAGTGCCGTTGCCAAACACAAGCGGACTACCATCACCAAACAGTCACACTCTCGGCATATCATGCGGAGTAAAGGTATCGGCAAAACACAAGAAAAACCTGAAGGTAGGAGATAAAGTGGTGATACAGCATCTTGGAGTATTGGATTCAGGTTCATTAAGAAACCCAATTTTCATTAAAAAAGAAGGAGAGGAGGAATGATGCCGCCAGTAGACAGGGTAGATGACAAGATATTATTAGCGATCAGAGATGAACTCGCTAAGACAAATGCAAAAGTCCGCGCGTGGCAGATCAAAGACGCGTTGAAAACCCAGCACAACATAGAGATGGACGACTCGACAATACGAGGCAGATTCATAGAGATGGGCCAGCCATTAAGCAGCGGAATAGGAGAACCAAAACAAACAGAAGAAGTGACTACTAAGAAAGAAACAATCGCGGTGAAAGAATATCAGGTCAGCGATGAGATGAAGCGTTTTATCCCAGTCGAGGAAGAATTCTCAAACTATGTCATACGGGACATAGATAAAAGGCTCGCTCATCATCTTGACGCAAGCAGGGCAGGACATTGGAAGTATCCCTTGTGCCAAGGAAAGCAGGGGACTGGCAAGACCTATTCAATCATGTACTATGCGCATGTAAGAAAGCTTCCGTTCTTACTTTTCTCGATGTATGAGGATTTTAAATTGCCAAAGTTATTTGGTGATAAGACCATACAAAACGGCAGTGTGATGTTCCAAGAAAGTACATTCGTGAAGGCTGTCCAAGGGCCGTGCCTGATATGCTTTGATGAGATCAATGCCCTTTCAAATGCAGGTACATTTGATTTCCATGCGTTCATGTGGAACAGAGAACTGTTTATCAAAGACGCTGACGGTGGAAAAGGCAAAGTGTATCGGCTGCATGATGATTGCAAACTCGCTTTTGCCCAGAACCCGAAGAGCGCAAAGTATATCGGCGGTAATATCAAGGCAAGTAATTTCTTAGGCAGGTGTACCTATCTGACATTTCCAGAGTTCAGCGTAAAAGAAATAAAACTTGCAATAAGAAAGAAGTTCCCGCAACTGCACAGCGATGACATCGAAAGGTTTACCAAGTTCTATTTCGCCTGCTTGCAAACTATTGAGCAAGCCAATATCCCCGTTGACATCAGCATACGGCAGCTTAATAACTGCATTGACTTGTGGATACATGGTATGCCGTTGCAGCACGCTATCGAAGATGGTATCACCAGCATCATGGAAGCAGTCAGTCAGCCTAAAGCGAAAGAAGCTTTCTTCAGGCTTGCCCAAGCAGTATGGAAAGAACTGATGCCACAAAGCGAAAAGGAGAGAGTAGGAGAATGAATGGTCAACGCCGAGGAGCACTCACGGGACAGAGAGCGGAGCGTGCCGTGATACTTGCAGAGAGAAGGCAGGACAGCAAAAGAAAGCAGGCAAGATCACGGCTGCGTAGCGTTCTGTCCCGTGTAGCGCGACGAGAGCGTTGAAAGGAGACGATGTATGCAAAGAATGACATTCGAACTGCTTGCCAAATGGTGCGCCTCTAAGCATAACGCAAAGGTTATATTTGACGCACAAGCACAGGGAGCAAGTTCTAACCCGACAAAGAACGAAATATATATGCCGTGTGATCTCAAGGAACATAATGTATTGGGAGCATTAGCCTTGCTGATGCACGAAGCAGCCCATCTTAAGTTTAGCGGTGTCATACCGAAAGAAGTATCTGACGGAAGAATAATAAGCCATAATATATTGAACGCTTTTGAAGACCTGAGAATAGACCTGAAGAATTTCAGGATGCTTGACAATATAAAAGAATTTTATGGAGAATTATTAAAGCAACATGTTTATCCCAAACTTGAGGAGATGAAGAAAGAACATCTCATGACACGTTGCCTTATCAACGGCATACTTTATAACGAAGGATTTCAAACGTTGAATGACACGGAAGCATTAAAGTTCAATGAAGACAACAATATATATTCGCTCATGCGTCAAGCGATCAATGATATTGAAAGCAACAACTGGGAAGAAGTAAAAAAAGCTATTAAGAAAGTAAAGGAACTGTTCAAGATCAAAGACGAAGACGACCCGCAAATACAAGAGATGCAAATATCAATTCAACAAGGAGGGGCTGATGAAAACAAAAAAGAAGGACAAAGCCAAGGGCAAGGTGAAGGCGGCCAAGAAAAAGGAAGTGAAGGCAGCGGATCTAGTCCAGCTGGACTTGGTGGCAATGAAGATGTGCTACACATTGGCGACACTAAGCGTTTCCTCAATCCTAGCTCTGCTTGGGACAAAGGAAGCGGTATCAAAGGAGCAAGCAAAGAAATTATTGGAAGCGCAGCGTTTCAAGAGCTCACTAAGAACTCATTTAAGGAACTATTAGCGGTCAAAGAAAAGAGAATGGTATTCGAAGGAGCCAAGCTTAACACAGAGGCTATCACTTCATTCTTTACTGGAGACATAGAAGAATTATTCCACGAAGATGACATAGTCAAGGTAAAGAAAAGTAAGATAGCTTTCTGCTTGGACGCATCAGGCTCGATGTCATCACGGATGATCGATGGAAGTGACAGGAAAAAGGTGGTAGTGCGTACGGTAAGAAGCATCATCGAGATCTTAAAAGACATACAGGAACAGGAAGGGCTTAACATAAGCTATGATGTATGGAGTTTCGACACAAATGCTTATAAGCATGGTGATAATTGGGAGAAAGAATACTCCGCTAATAGCGGTGGAACTGACCTTTACAAAGCGTTTATGAAAGTGCAGGCTGACATACTCAGCAATCAGGAGATAGACGGTAACAAGCTTGTCGTCCTGATGACTGACGGTTATGTGGGGAAAGATGAGATAGACAACCTGCGCGTGCAGATCATCAAGCACGGAGCTGAAGTAAAATGTATGGTAGTAGGCATCGGTGCTGAATTAACAGGAGCTTTTGTCCAGACTATAGCTGGAGAAAGTAATATTATAGCCGATGAACACGCTGACATGGTGATCATGGAAACTATCAAAACAATGTTAGAATGAAAGGCAGAAACGAAAGACTGCACCCTGCCAGCAGCGACAAAGATAAGAAAGAGAAGAACAATGAAAAAGCAGCCCGCAGGGCTGAACGAAAAAGAAGAGTGCAAGCGTATGGCTTGGGTGCAGAAGGAAAAAAGGAGGGATCATGGCTTACAAATTACAGATCGCCGACACTAATCTCGGTGTCAGCATGAATGTGCGGTATGAAAATCTTTCAAGGATGGAGCGGCCAGAGATAGTCGCAAAGACTCCCACGGGGAAGATAGCTAAAGAGAAAAGCGTTGTCAATGGTGTAGTGTTACAGCAAGGACAGCTCACAAGACAATGGGTCGATGATGACGGAACCATCTATGGTAAATCAGAACTCACGTTCTGGTACAACAATGAGCAAGTCAACGAGAACTCACAGACAAAAGTGATGCAGCTTACAGGGTATCAACAGCTTTCTAATTACACGGACAACTATGTGATAGCATCTTATTATGAGATATTCCCTGATGACAATGGGATGAAGAAAGACTTCGACAGGGATCAGGCTAAAAGGAATAATCTTTTCCAGATGCGCAAGCTTTGGGAATATCTTAACGAGAATAAATTAGTAGCACGTGGTGAGTTCTGCACAAGCAGCAGAGGTTTTGTTGCCAGTGACGGTTACATAAGAGCGGTATCATTTGAGAATAAGTGGGGCTTGGAAATAGGTGTGTTCAAAGAGCAAAAAGTATTTGAACATCTTAATGAGTCAGTACCTGAAAAAGTAGCTGCTCCAGTAGCAACAGAAAGAAAAAAGATCAAGATGATCTAAGGAGGATTATGAATGATCGAGAAAAAAAGTTAAAGATTGTAATCCATGCAGCAGTAAATGTTTACGCACAAGCGTGCGATGCGGTACATGAAAACTCAAAAGACTCAATCGCTGGATTGTTAAGTGTGTTGACATCAGAATTAACCCAAGCCTTAGCCGCCACCTTTGCGTCCAGTAATGTTGACAGAGAAAAATTCATAGTGACTCTTACTCAAATCACCCAAGACATAAAAAGGTTCACAATAAGCAAGTTTGACGCAATGAGGGAGGACTTATGAAACCTAACCCGTGCCCGCTATGTAATTCTGATCCCCACATATCCAAATCATCTATGTATAGAGAAATCTTAAAGATGGTAGGGTACCCTGATGTCCCGCCTAAGTACATAGAAAACTTAAACAGGTGGGAAGTTATTTGTATCTATCATTGGGTAAAGAAGAAGGCTGAGCAAGCGAGCGAAGTTCCGCTCGAGGAAAAAAGAGGATGAACAATGAGGACAAGAAAAAAGAACTTGCGAAAAGATAAGTTCTGGGAAGATACTCTAAGGTACTGGTCTGAAACATTCGAAGCAAGTATCATCATCAGAACTTATAAAAGCAAAACTCATGAAGCTGAGTATCACATAATCCAAGCTAAAGACGGTACTTATTATTGTGATTGCTGGCAATGGAAAAGAAGAAAAACTTGCTGGCATCTTACTGATTTCCTCAAGAGCAAAAAAGATGATATAGTCACCGTCATAGAAGAAGTAGTAAAGTCTATCCAATCAGCATGAGAGGCATTGCTAACGCCGTCATAGCTCCTCTGCCACACTCCTCAAAGTCAGCATCTTCAGCCCAGTCCACAATCATCACTGAAACAAGCCACATGCCCACCGCTAAAACCAAAGTGTGGACAATAAAACCTATCCAATGACCAGTTATTATCACGCAACCAAGTTTAGCCAAACCGATGACAAGACCATGAAAAAAGAAGTTGTCCTCGCCGAAGAGAGAATCCCAGTACGTTGTCAACGCTGCGAATGTAACCCCGAAAGTTATTAGATATATAAACCACGGCATCACGGGATGGCACAACAGCAACCAAGCTATCGTTGTCAACGCTATGCCTATGTCGCGGGCCTTTGTGTTGACTAATGCTTGAGGATACCACGGGAATTTCTTCTTTGCATCTTCTTTGGAAAGACCGCCAATACGATACAGGAAAGCATTGAGCAACGTAAACAAAATCGTCCAGACAATAACCATCATACCTATGCTCCTTTTTTAAAATCAAACACCAATTGTTCTGACTTTGGGTTAGCAACGAATTTAAAATCGTACAACTTGTATTCAGAACCGTCATACCTGCTTTTAAAACTTTGAGGATTAATCGAGAACAGCTTGTCACGTGAAAGTTTCACTGTCATCAGCTGCCCAGCATACGAGATGTTAAGAGGCTCACCGTTGGCCAAACACTTTTCAATGATAGGGCTTCTGATGCTTGCATAACCGTTGAATAACTTTTTCACCTTAACAAACATCTAAATCTTAACCTCCTTAGCTACCTCAGCTATCACTTTATTCAAATCCTCTTGAGTTGGCTCAGGTTCTTTACGGTGGAGTTCCTCATCCATCTGCTTCATCAACGCTACATCAACAGCTATTTTAAATTTCTTGCAGATCCTGATGGCCGAATCAACGCCAACGTTCAAGATCAGATTCAACAAGCCTATCTTTCTTGATTGTTCATCTTTCGCATTCACTGTAGATACTGTAGATACTGCATCATCCCATGAAGTTACTGCTACAGAATTAGGATCATATTGTAACCATTTATTAGGGTCTGGAGTAGCTATTTGTGGCGGTGGCGGCGGGAGTGGTGAACCCCATTGATATATTGGATTCGCCAATTGCTGTAGTTGATCTTGGTACTGGTTCGCCAACTTTTGCTTCTGTTGTTGCATAGCGTTGATAATCTCTTGCTTAACAGCAGTGCGAGGGTCTTGTTCCCAAAGCTTTTCGACATCTGTGCCGTTTACATAAGTAGCTGTGTTCGCCACATAAGAACCAGCACTACCAGCAAGACCCAGAAAATCTTCGAGAGCACGTTTGTCAGTAATCTCGGGAGCTTTTTTCTTTTTCCACATCAGAACCTCCTTCCTTATGGCACTTGTCACATAAGGTTTCTAAGAACAAAGGGTCGCATAAAAGATATTCTCTTATCGCCTTAAAAAGTTTATCCCAATTAAGGACGCCCTCTTTATGGTGTATCTCTACATAAACCTCCTTGCCTTTAGCTCTGCTTTGTTTAGCCCCGCAGCAACGACAGGTGTACTTGTCACGCTTGAGAGCAGTGCTGCGTTCCCTTGAACGCAGAAATAACCTGCGTAGCGCAGAACGAATCTTACTATTAGGGGTATAGGGTAGTTTCTTCATTGCTCACCCTATTATACTACTTTTGTTTCTTTTTTAAACGCCTTAGCCAAATCCACATCCTTTCGTTTCATACATAAACCCTTTAACATCTTATCCAAGGTCAAGTCATCAACTTCATCTTCCCAGTCGGCGATAAAGTAATACTTGTCTGAATACTCAAGAGTCCCAAAAAGAATAGGGTCTTTTTTCCTCTCTTGTCTTTCATGCTCGGTCTCTTTGACTGATGTACCTCTATCATCTACATGGAACACCACGAACCCATCGAATACATGTTTCGCTATTATTTCTTTTGCTATCTTCGCAACTTTGTCAGGGATAATCCTTGAAAAGTTTTTAAGAGGAGTGATCTTCAACGATGAATTCTTAATCCTGTATTGATATTTTTCTGCATGTTCTTTCGTTACATAATACTTGATACCATAGGCCATCATCTCTGCTTCCTTAGACAAGGTAATAAAATTACGGACGGCTTCATCGCCCATCGCAGTTTGCCCTGTCCTATAAAATTCTTCTGACATCTTTTCTAACCTCTTAAGCCTATCTTCCAAAAACTTATTCTGCATCAATGTGAAATTCTTCTTAAGATACTTGAAGTAAAGAACTGGATGTATTGCACCTTTCGAATCCTTTTGCACTTTCATCTCACTTTCAACATTAGCCGTGTTCCAAGTCACTGCATAACCCACATTCGCAGTAGAAGCAGTAGAAGTCCATGTCCACTGATTACCATAATTCTCATCATCACTCAATCTCAACCTCCTCTTTCTTCTTGCCTTTTGGCAGATGGATTATCCCACTCATCACGTAATTTATTAACTTGCTCTTGAGCATCCTCAACAGGCTCACTTTTGTGCTTTCCAAACAAACACTCATTACAAAATCGTATAAGACCTCTAATCCTTTTTCCACAACCCTCACTAATCTCTTTTCCACAACCGCTACAAGTAAACTTTGGCATTTTCAGCCTCCTCTCGGTAAATCTCTATCTGGGTCTACAACTTCACCCCCGAACATCTCAACAACTTGCTGGATAAACCCGTCATCGCCAACGCTCGGAGTCGGAAGAACGAACCCGCGGTTAGCTGGGATCTCCTCGAAGCGATAGAACTTCGGCGTATATAACAGTGGGTGTATACCTGTCCTTCCGTTACGGTTCTTAGCCATTATCACAGTGTATTTACTGTCGACAATGTCTTTATCCTCGGTGGTCTGACCCTCCCAATGCAGCAGCAAGACTACATCAGCACTCTCCTCGAGAAACCCAGACTCCTTCAGCTGTGATAGCGTAGGGCCTTTGGTATTATCAGCGCCTCTGTTGATCTGTGAACACAGGATACCAGCAAAATCGTTGGCGATGGCAAGATTCCTGAACTGGCGCAAATATTCGTTAATAGATTCTCTGGTATCCCCAGGCCGTGTCGATATATTCTGGATATAATCAACGACAACCACATCGGGCTTCTTTTCACCAACGATCTCAAGCATCTTGCTGGTCTCCCCCCATGTCTTGCCTATATCACAAGTTATCAGCATTTTCAACGAAGCTATCTTATCTTTAAACACCCTCCACGAATTCCTTATTTTCTCGTCTTTGCTGAACTGCCCAGACAACACAGTAAAGTTATCTATGCGTTCCACATGACAAAACAATCTCTCTAAAAGGCTCTCTACATCCATCTCCAACGATAAGAACCACACGAACTTACCCTGAGAAGCTATGTCATATGCCAACTGCAATGCAAAAGTACTCTTACCCTGAGAAGTCCTCGCACCTACAATGGTCAACGCTTTCTTGCGCAGTCCCCACAGCTTCTTCGTCAACGCTGGCAGCGAGATGAACCCAAGCTCTGGAGCCTCCCCTCTTTTCCAGAACTCATCTTCAAGATTCTTTGCCCAGTCGCTTAACTTCCTCACTCGCGAGAGTCTTTCTGATTTCATGTGTTTCCTTTCTTAGTTGTTTGAGAAGCATAGTATAAGTATCGTTTAAGTCAGTAAAGAGATTCTGTACACGCGACTGTTCAAAGTGTTCAATGTCATTCTCAAGACAACGCAACTCATCTTCGAGGTCTCTTAATTCTTCCTGACGCATGGCCGCGCGCAATTCTTTATCAACGTAATCAGAGAAGTCTTTAAGGCATTCGTCTAACTCTTTAATCCAATCTTCTTTTATGTCTTTTTCCACTGTCCGCCCTCCCTCATTACTATCCCCTCTATGAACTTGTATTCTGGCAGCTGGGTTATTTCTCCATGAACATATCTTAAAGCTGATTTTATAGTCTTATGCCCTAATAACTCCCTAGCTGTTTCCAAATTACAAAACAGCCTCCCCACTAAAGAAAGATCTAGCTTCCTAGCTACCTCGTTTCCTAAATCGTCTTTAAAAACTGCTTCTACATCATCCATCTCTACCTCCTCATAGATTTCCAAACTTATAAACTTTTGCATTAACAAATATCACTCCCTTCTTGAGAGACCCTATCCTACTAAAAGCTTTCTTAGAAAGGTCTATCCTTGTCGAATACTTACGAGCTGTCCTGTCAGTGACTTTAACAAAAACAACTTTCTTATTACCGATGTTAGTAATCATAAGATGTGTACCCAGAGGAAATAACCATGTGGCACAAGTAAAATCATTGGTGAACTTAGACCCGTCAGCGCATGTGCCTGCCTTATAATACCAAGATGCTTTATAAACCCTGCGTTGTTTCTGGTAATCCCGAGTCAATAACCATATCGATTTTCCGATTACCGCTATAAATATTATGACGGTTAGTATTTCTAACTTTGTCATCTTCCTCTTCCTCCTTGTAAGCGTGAATAAAACAATATGAGGTTTTATTATGTTGTGAAAGTATACTACCGCAAAACTTACATCTTCTTGTTCTCATAGCACCCTCTTTAAATAACCAGGGGTATCATCAACTTCCTTCGCACCTACCACTCCTTTCCTGTCGTAAGCTATGCTAAGCCAGTTCGTGATTGCCCTCTCCCAATCTTTGATCTTACGTCCCTTATTGGTGTGCCAGTCGACACACTTGCGTATTTCACCCTCAACATCGAGCATGGGGTAGATTTTCTTTTTGCTGTCTAGGAAAGAGTTTTTTAAGGAGAGAGTTGCTACTTGAGTAATGTTCTCATCTTTTTGTGCAGATGATGCTGCATTTACGTCATTTTTATGGCTTATATATATATTATTATTTCTTATCTTATCTTCTCTTATCTTACCCTTTACGTTAGACCTTACGTAAGGCTTACGTAAGGCATTACGCCTGTAATTACTCATGTACTTGCGGTAGTGTGACTTACGTCTGTTAAGATACTCAACATCTTCCAACACTTTGTCGATAATCAGATCGAGTTTTACACCACATTCAGCACACCACTTATCAAGATTGTTTACGTTTTCATTACCGTAACGTTTACGTAATGCATTACGTAATGGCTTACACTCTGTAGCAGCAACATAGGACATGACTAATATCCATGTTTTAAAAACTTCAGCAGGAGCGGAAGAGAATTGATATTCGATGTGCTTTATTTTTACTTTAATCCAATCCATACTCAGCCTTTATTTTGTATATCATTGATACGTATGTGATACACATGTGATATATGTGGGCCCACCGAGAGGCAGTTGGTCTGCAACCTTACATATAAGTTAAACCAGATACATCCAGTCAGGCTACCACGCCACTCTCGGTGAGACACAATTACTTTACAAACGATGGAGCATCATCATCGTTGCTGATGGTTCCCTCACACTCGTCGTCAACGACAAAGTCATCTATTTCATTACGTTCTCTGCCCTTGTTGTCAACGCCTTTGCTCATTTGCCAATAGGTAGTCCTGCCTTTGCATGCGTCTAATACCCTAAAGAACGCAGGAGAACCAACTTCCATAGACCCTGCTTCTTTCAATGATATACCGCAAGCCTTTACTAAGCGCGCCAATCTCCATAAACTCTTCTCGGTAAGAGCCGTATGTGTAGTTACAGGCCCGTTGACATGATCTTGCGGAGCGATCACTACACCTCTCCAGCGTATTTGCTTAGTGCCTGTGCTGGCCGTGGTCTCTTCATACCCAGTAATCTTGATCCTATAAGTACCCTCTGGGTAAACACGATACTCAACGTCACCTTCTTTTTCCCAGTCTATACGCATTTATCCTCCTTTTCTTCGAAAGGTATAACCTCTATCTCATTAAAACGCTGCAAAGCGTTAGGTTCTGTAGCAGTAGTACGCGCGGGATACCAACCTTTAGAACCATATTGCTCTTTAACATATGGCCTACAAAGGTAATGTATCTGTGTGCCACCAGAACAGGTGTCGGTGAGAACCCCTAAAACTTTGAGTTTTAGACATTCACCAGCACCTTCCAATTGAAGCCAATCTCCTACCTTGTACCTTGGGTTCATAACACCTCCTCTATTCGCTCCAGAGCGTTCGTACACGCTGTCTGGACAATCAGAAAGGGTAGACCCATGTCTAACCCTTCCCCAATCCTTAAACGCTTTAAATACCCCCCTAAAACCCATCAAAACGGGGTGTCCTGGACTATCGCTATGACGTCTCTTGAACGCCCTAGGATGACCTTTACGCCCTTATAAGCGTAAGTGTTAATATATCCAGTCAAGCACACCTTGTCACCGATATTAACAGTGATAGGGTGTTCATCATCCCCAGACCCTACGGCAACGACTTCAAAGATGTCATCGCTGCATGCTTCGCTGTTCTCTGGCAAGGCTATTGAAGTCTTAGCCATAACGCGTTCGATAACAATGTAGTCACTAAGCGGTTTAAACGTAATCATTCTCCCACCTTCCTTAACCATGCGTAAAAATCATAACCTCTTTCTTTGGTAACCTTCTGCGCGCACGAAAGTATTTCCTTGATCTGGGCGATGTTGACTTCTTTCTTCTTGCCCTCGATGGCAGCGATAAGCTGAGATAACTCACTTACTTTCATTAGCACCCTCCTTTTTTTGTCTTTGACTGTAATCATAGCTATAAAGCTTATCTAAGATAAACTTCATGTCAGCAGGTTCTCCGCTCTCAAGTCCTTGAAATTGCGATTTTGTGATGTATTGGTCTGACGGCCCGAATCTCACCCAGCGTTTTCCAGTCTTCTCGTACACTTCAAGATGGCCAACGATGTCGACTATGCCGCAAGCTTGAGGTGCAAGCTTCTTGCCTATCATGGGAAATGTCTGAGTGATCACAGCACCATCAACATTCTTGATCTCAAGCGGTATTTCCCATGCGTTGAAAACCACAGTGATGCCTTGATAGACTAAATCCCTGAACAACCTTACCCACTCTTTCATCTTGAAGCCAACGTCTCCGTACTCCCTCAACTCTGGAGTATCCTTCTTTCTGCGCATGGTCAAGTTCAGCAACAGCTGCTGCTCAAGCTCACTCATGTTATCAACGACAACATACTTGAACCCGTGCTTTTCAGTGCGAAGATACTTATACAGATTGTCAACAGCTTCTTCTATCTCGTAATCTTTGACAGCATTAGGGAGATTAAACAACACATGGCCAGTTCCCATCAGCGGCCCTACTCCGCCTTCAACGTTGATGAAGATCGTTTCGCCAACGGGAAGCGTTGAGGCCAGCGTTGTCTTCCCGACGCCTGGATTGCTATAGATGATCATGGCAACCCCGCGGTCAAGTTTGCTGGTGACAGTTTCTATGTTCAATGATGTCGATATACTGTTTGCTACTTTGTCTGCTATCCTTGTGACTTTATCCATTTAACCTCCTCATTCTAAAACTTCCCTGCTTTTCTCCACTTTTCCCATTCTTTAGATAACTTCTTGACCTCATCAGCCAGCTCAGTAACGGCTTTAGTGAGCTCTTTAAGAACATCAGTGTCAGTCAATTTTTCCTTTTTCTCCTCCGACATCTTCTACCTCCTTTTTTTTATTGAAATAAAGTTTTAATGTAAGCGGGTCTGGTTTTTCTGCGAAACAGATGCTTGCATATGGGCAGCATGAACCAAAATTCCAACATTGGTCTGTGTTGCGGTAGAACTTTTTTGTAGCGGTAGTTTCTATGATATCGTCAGCGAGCGCCGTAATATCATCTTCAAAGTTTTTAAGGTCTATAGGAGAACGGTAAGAATAGTAGCGGTTGTAGTAGAGCTTCTGACGCATTTTATAATCGTTGACTATCCTCCTGCCAAAGTCATCTACAGATTCAGTAATTCCCTTACGCAGTAAAGGTTTTTTGATGTAGTCATAAAGTAATCCTTTGACGTCAAAGCCAAGTTTCTGCATGCCGTACACATAGCCTGTACCTTGTGCTGACGTTTCACATCTACCTTCGAATTGCCGTTGGCTTAAACCAGTGGTCTTTAATTCACGCACCCACCAGTGGCTATTGACGAACGCTCTTCCATCAACCCGACCTACAAATTCAAAATTGTCCATCGGTATCGTGAACTCTTCCTCAGAAGCGATCATCTCAAATTTTTCACTCTTGTAAGGATAATGAAGCCACATGCCCGTGGCGATGTACTTAGCTATTATGAGATCTTCCTGGTCAGAAGCTTCCTGCTGCGATATCGCTTCATTAAACTTACCCGTGATGTGTTCCAACACCTTAATGTCAGATGTGCCCTTGAAAAACAAATCGAATCCTTCGTGTAAGATAGCTCCAGTGATAAGAGAAGGAAGCCTTACTATAGGTTCAAGACGCTCGATATATCTCCAATAATACTTCTTCTTACAACCTCTGAACGTACTCCCATTGTTATAGGATATTCTCATTATACCTCCCTTTTGATATAAATCCCACCGCCAGAGGCCTTGGCGTAGATGTCTTGTAGTTTCTTTGATTGCGCTTCTGTAAGTTCAACGCGCTGTGAAATACCGTTTAAGAAAGAATGTTCCCAGTTGTTAGGCTTATAGTTTAGCTTTCTTATTTCAGCGAGGAGTATCGATACGTCTTGTTTTCTCATTCCAACTCCCAGAAGGGTACTCTGACTTCTTCGTAAAGAGCTTCTACAATATAGTCATTCTCTTTTTTGGGAAAGAATTTCTTACCCCTCTTGCCGTCCCAGTAACCTTCCAAGACTATTTTTTCTTTCCCCTGAGAGACTTCCGTCAGCCTGAAACCTATTAACATTTTGCGTTTCTTAAAGAGCCAATTCATTTTTCCACCAAGTCTCTTACTGCTTTGTAAACTTCAATGAGCCAAGCCTTCCTCCATGAATTATAGTAAGGGCTGCCATCCAAAGCTTTACCTTCGGGCTTGAGCTTAAGCAATTGAGATATTTGCTGGCTGTACCATATTGTGTTATGCGGACGAAAAGATTGACCGCAATGCTCACAGACTATTTTTTCTACCTTCATCTATACCCCCTTTCCAGATAGCAGGAGACTTATGTATGTGATAATGCCCGATTATTTTAATCACATAGAATAGATCTTCTGGCTGCTTGTCGGTAAGCCTCTTAGCTTCTGTCTTAGCTGACTCCAATGTGTCGTGCAGAAAGCTAAAGCCTTGAAATTTTTTCTCAAGGACATTGTATTTAGCTACTGCAAACTTCATTCAGCTTCCTCCTTAAAATAGATCCTTTCTTCTTTTGGAGACCTGTAATTGTAAATGCGCTCAAGTGCATCCAAATACATATGAGAATCTGGGCATCTTTGTAGAGGATACATACCAAGCTTATGCAGCATCCTTTTCTGTGAGAAACCTTTCGTGCGATAGACCTTAAGGAAGGCTAAAACGAAACCCCTCGAAATATAGCCATTGTTAGGCACAATGTTTTTGTATTCTTGTATCGCTTCAGCAACAGCCTTTGCCTCTGCTATGCTCGCGCGTACTTGAAAATTGCCAGCTCTAAAAATAGGAAAGGTCTGGTGATGTCTGCCAGAAAGTATTATCAAACATTCGTTGATACCAAAACCCCACGTGTTTTTATAATCAAGGAATATCTGATAATCTTTTTTACCTTGTGCTGCATAAGAGAAAGCAAAGTCCATGATGCTCCAATTGCGAGTATGCTTGTTAAGCTTTTGCGCAAGCTCCAGGTTACCAGAGCGCACTAAACACGGAACAGATTTGTAACCTAATTCCAAGGCAGCAGTCACTCTGTGTTGTCCATCAAGTATCTCACCATTTTCATTCACGATGATAGGAGCCTCGTCTAAAAGATTTTCTTCTGACATCGCCATCTTAAGCTTATTCAAATGCTTTTTATTGACGAGCCTATTCCCTTCGAGAAACTTTAAGCTCTCAGGCTTGACATTGATCGCAGAACCTATCTTGTACATAAACACCTCCTCGAAAAAATAAAAGACCCCGATGGCAAGGTGCCTGCGGAAAGCCGAAGCTTCCCTCCTGCCAAACGGGGCCTTTATAAAAGAAAAAGAGCAACCTCTTAAAGTTGCTCTTTGACCTTCTTACTCTCTCAACGGTAACCGACCAAGCACTGTCGATATAATTCATGAGAGCAATATACTACCCGACAAAAAAACTGTCAAGTTATTTTTTCTGGAATTGTATGGTTGCTTTTCTATTTCTCTTAAAAAGATCTAGTAACGGAGTACGGGTGCTAAGAACTATGTTTTTTATCTGATCGAAAGTGAGCCCTAATTCACGACGAACCTGCATAGGATCTTGCCCCTCATCAACAATACGCCTGCGTGCTGTATCCAAGATATAATCTCTCATCTTGCCTGGAGCTTTTATCCTATCAACCATAGACATCGATTCCCCTGGGCCAAGCGCAGGGCCTTGCCGCACGGTTACACCGAACAACTGTGCTGCCTTTAACCATTGATCCTCACCTTTATATTCTGGTTGTCTTTCAAAACCCATAGCCGTAAAAGCTTCGCTCATTTCCTGAGCGGCATCGACTAACCAACCTGCCTTACCGCCTTCGGTCAGAAGAGGAACGTCACTGTTCTTAGCCCAATATTCGAAGAAAGTGAGCAGCTGGCTAAGGCCTACGTTTAATTTATTTTTTGCTCTCTTAACTTTATAATCTATAGAAGTAGGCCCTAGCATATCATAAAGAAATTGCACCTCTCTCATGTACTGAGGTTCAATAAGATGCGTCCTATTGCTTTCGTCCCTTGCTCCTCCCCAGATAGAAAACTTATAGCCCTTCGGGTTATTAAACATCCACTTGTCATCATCTGGGCCGCCACGCAGACTCTGCATCATGTATTGAACGAACGTATTGACCGCTAATTTAACTGCGAATACTGAAGCAAGCTGTACAGCATACCTCTGCCAAAGGTCATCCAATTCCTCAGGTGTTTTTTCTCCGTGCGTCAAAGGAGTAAAGTAGTGCGAAAGAGGGCCAGTTTTGAACTTATAAAAACTCTGTATCGTTTTCTCCGCCTTAGTACCCTTTATGCCTGGAAGCTTACTTAATCCATAAGCAGCACCAGTAGCCATGCGAACAGGTGCTGTGATCAAATTCCTTGAATAAAAAATGAAATTATAGATCTTACCAGCCTTGGCATAGACAGCACTGGTAGGGATCATTGAAGCATCGTTGACGAAGCTAACCGCACGTTTCATCGCTGCCTTATCAGACAAGTGAGGTTTTCTTTTCTTAATAGCTTCATATTCCACTTTAGTCACATCATATAAAGTCCTTGAAATTATCTCGTTGAAAATGGTCGGACTGATACCACCAGCAGTTATCAAATAATCATAAAGATTAGTCACTACTCCGCGCGCGCTGGCAAACTTACCGAGATCCATATTACTAAAACTCGCACGTAATGCTGATTCAAATCTATACCCCGAAAAACCAGCCTCCATCATGAGAGGCAATAGATCAAAGTTTTGTATAGGATCTTCGTCATACTCACCTCTGATCATGCGCCTGGCTGTAGTGATCGGAGCAGAAATAACCTTCGGAAAAGCACGTCCAAGATTACGGATAAATGTCTTATAGACGTGCGGTTTAAAACTTACTAGCATCCTGCCCAGGTAAATAGCGGTAGTATCAAAAGGGTTCCATGTCTGCACGCGCCTTAAGAAATTCAAGAACCACATGGTCGGACTCTTTCCTTCTTGACCGTACATATTAGTAACAATGTCAGCTACTGAATCATGTACCCAAGGCTCCTGGAAAGCTCCACGATACCATTGTACCAAGCCTGGAGCTCCTTTAGCTTCTACATAATGATTAGCTTGAAGCCAGTTCTCAACGCTCACTCCTGCCTTCTTGGCCAACGGTTCTACATCATGCCTATAATAAACAGCTTTTCTATTCGGTGCTATCTCAACATCTCTAAGCATTTCAATAGACTGAGCCTGGTCTATTTTCTTAAGGCTGTCTTTAACATATTCTTGGAGTTGTGCGACATAATCATCAACAGGGAATAAGCCTCTGCCAGTGGCTGTAAACTCAGGGGGAAGCCCTAAAGGATCTCTACTGGGAAGCCTCCAATCTCCAGCAGCAAGGAGATATTCTTCGTTGGTACGATACTTGCGAGCCTGTATAACCTGACTTTCTGTAGCAGCATTACCACCACTTGTAGCTCTTCTTCTTTTCTTTTGCGTATCGAGAAAGTCAAACACCCTATTAAAATAACCATCACGAATATTTCTTGCCATGTCAGCCCTGCTTAACAAGCCGACTTGCATCATCCTTCTTAAGATAGTTGTCTGGATAGATTGCCCGTAAGCAAGTATCCTCTGAAGCATATTATCGCTAGACACATTAGGATGCGCTAACATCTTATAGAAAAATAACTCTGGACGAGTCTTAGAAAGATATTTGATCACAGTCTGGTTAGCAGGTATAGAATAAGTCTTTCTCAACCACTGCTCATCTATCTTAAAGAAATCTATCATCCAGGTAGCCCGTTCAATAAAACCTTGCGCCTCAGCTTTCAGGTCACCGAGATAAGTCCCTGGTCCATGCTGATGCTGCTTGCCTACATCAGTGACAGCAATGCGGCCTGCATCACCTTCTTTCACGAATATCTCAGAAGCAGCAGAAGATAATAATTTCTTCACTGACTCAATAACGCGGGGAGTACTCTGCTTGATCGTCATCTGAGAGTTCTTATGATCCCTTCTCACAGTATCAGCGATCTTCCTATCTATGCCATGCAGCATAGAATAGGCTAGAGCGTCAAAATACGAGCTTCTATTCTTCTCATCATAAAGGACTTCGACTATCTTCTGGGGATTTTCCACCACCTGCTTGGGAGCAAAGAATCGCTGCGTTGCCCTCACTACCTCATCAGGTAACTTCTCTTTAGCCCAGCCTTTTAATCCTTGAGGAGCAAATCTCAAAAGATCAAGAACAAGTCGGGCAGACATAGTGCGTTCCATCTTAAAGGGATTATCAGGTTTCTGGCTGTTCTGCCCTACTGGACTTTTACCTCTCTTGGCAGCCATCTGCAAGCCCCAATAATCTATCTTCAAAGGCGCCTCGTCAGTCTCTTCGGCAAGCCGTTGGTTCTCACGAAGCATCTCTTCAAACTGGTCTCTTGTCAGATCGACTTCATCTATGCGAAAACTCTCAGCAGTGCTCACAACTCCAGACAATACTTTACCGTCTTCCATCACAGACTGTATCCTATAAGTACCTTCCAACGTCTTGGTCACAGGCTTACCCTGGACTGTGCCTTTAAGGATATAAGGCCTTGTAGCTGTCACAGAAGCGTAACCACCGCCTAACTCTAGTGTTCCATCATCAATGCTCTCGCGATAAAGCTCTGAAGAATTGCCCATATCAACAGCATAGCGGGCGTCATCGCTCAAGTTGTTATACATCTCAGTAAGTCTCTTATCGTAAGCCTGTCGAGTGATCTCCTTCTGCTCTGACTCATCAATAGCGTCTTTAGCTTCCTTAGCTAAGCTTTTATATTCTTCAACCGCAGCAACATCTTGAGCATCTAAATTGACTTTCTCATCACCTTTATCAACAACTAGACCAGGCTCTAGCTCTTCTTCAAAATATTGAGCATATTTTGCCCTGCGTTCTCCGATAAGATCATCGACTAATTTAACTTCTTTATTAAGGCCTTTGTTCTCTATGTCTTGTATTATTCTTGAGATCTGGGCAGCTGTCTTCCCGCTTACCAAGGCTTTCTCATAAGGAGTCATCTGTTCCAGGTAAGCATTGAGTTCATTTTTGTACGCTGTATTTATTTTAGACAATAAAGGAGCTTGCTGCTTATTTGCTGTCTTGAGTATATTGCTCAAGCGAGCAATTTCTTTTTGCGCAACATCTATTTCTTTTTTCAAACGAGAAGGACTGTTGACATTCATCGGCCATGTCATTCTGGAAACTTCCTTGTCTATTATCCCTATCTCGCTGGTTAATCTCTGAGGAGTACTCTCCAACATAACGCGTATTTCTTCTGGTATAAGATCAGGAAGATTTTGAAGAGCCTGCGCCATCTTGGTGCGGTCTCTATTTAATTTGACATTTAAAAAGTAAAGTAATACACCGCGCTTTTTACGAAGCCTTGCTATTTCGTCCAGCACAGCTTGATAACGAGAAAGCTTACCGAGTTTTCCTTTAGCTTCCCCATGAAGTGTTTTATTGATATCATATATCTGACCTATTATCGTATCCTCAAGAGAACCTTGCTTCATCGCGTTCTCTTTGTCTTGAAGCGTCAATGAATAATTCTTAAGAGCATCAGAAACAAGAGGATGCTTAATAATATCCCCGCCCTCATCAACTTTCAACTCAGGTTCACGATAAAGACTTCCTTCCTGCATCTGCTCTGGGATAGCGTCTAACGATCCTCTTACCACTAATCCGCTGACTAAACGGTTTACTTCTTTCCTGCTTGATTCTATGCCGACAAAACTTTTTATCCATGCTGCAAGATTATCGAGCAGCTCATCGTACCAAGCTTCTTGTCTCACTGGTTGTGGTGCTAAATTTTCTGCCCACCTGCCTGCCAACTCCTGCCACAATTGCAATTGTCCAGCTTGGGTATTAAGGTCTATCTTATAATCAGCGACTAATTCCTCTAACGAAGTATGCCCTGTTGATTTCAACAGATCAGGAAGAACTTCCATAAGCTGGTCTTTAGCCTTTGAAAAGATATCGTATAATTCATTAAGCCCGCCAAGAACCTCAGCAGTTTTTACAAACCCGCGATGTAAAAATTCATGGGCGACCTTTTTTGCCACATCACCTTCGGTCATATGGTCAAGTGATATTATTATTTTATCCTTGGCTGGGTCATATGCGGATACTATATCCAGCTTGGGATCATTAACACTTTCTGGAGGGATTCTATCGACAAAGACTACATACTTGCTTATAGCATCTTTTACTATCTGAGGAAGTCTGCTGTCATCAATAGCCCTCCTCAACGTTTCTTCTCTTGCTCTTGATAACTTATCCTGGGCTTCCGCAGCAGCAACAGGTTGGCTTCTTTTCCATGTCCCATCCTGTTCGATATATCCACCTTTAATAAGAAAATCAGCAACCTCGCGTTCGCCAATATTATAAGGACGCTTCCTATTCTCCTGGTTATCTGTTATAAGCGTTGCTCCCGCATCAATAGCTTTTTGTATCTCACCAAAATCAGGCTTGACTCTCCCTGTTCTATTGCCTTCTGCTGAAATGAAAACAACATCAGATGGAGCATACGTCCCCATATTAGCCTTGTCACCAAAGTTTTTAGCATACTGAGCTGTAGAGCTAGCGAATGATCCTCTCCCTATAAACTTATTAGCCTTATCTGCTTTCAATTGGTCTTTAGCAAGATAAGGGCTTTTACCTGTTAGAATTACATCTGCATTAAGACGAGCTGTATCTGCCTGAGAGGACTCTTCGTTATAAGCAGAACGTTCTGCATCTGCTTCTGCTATCCCCTCAAGCCATTCCTGTATTACCTGAAGGTGATTAGGATCGTTAGGACGATAATATCCTATACGTTTACCGCGGAGATCAAGAACAGCTTGTCTAAATTCAGGATTGCTTTCTACTTTTTTTAGAAACAATTGTTTAAATCCAGCAATAGCATCTTGTAGAGTGCCTTTACCACCATTCCCTGCCCACTTAATTGGGTTACCAAGCCATCCAGGTTTACCAGGCTTCATCCCAACTGTGTTCATGTGTTCTCCCAAGGGGCCTCGCATCCCATTTATTTCTCCTTTACCTTGAGGCACAATAGTAATTGTATTCTCCGTAGCGGCAGTAGGCTCAACAGCAGATTCACTCACAGCTTTTGCTTCTTTACCTTTTGGTTTGCCAAGAATAGCTTCTATAGCTTTATCAGCCACAAAAGAACGTTGGCGATAAAACTCCTGACGCTCTTGAGGAGTCATAGTTTGTAAAGTATACTCATCTTCGCGTGTTGATAATAAATCAAGCACTTTGAGCAATTTTGCTTTTTCAGCAGTAGTCAAAACATTTTTTGTATCAGTATACTCAATTGCTTCTTCATTAGATAAAACTGTGCTACCCAACTGCCCTTCGATTATATCTCTTATAACAACTTCTTTATTCCTAGGAGCTTCAGTAACAATTTCAGGAGTAATTGCAGATGCTTGCTGTTGCGTTGGCGAAGGGAGAGCAGTATCAACTTTTTTACCCTTGAAGAACTTAGAGAGCGCTGCGGTGTCAACCTTGGGCTGTATCTCAGCTTTAATCGGAGACGGCTCTTTCGATTCGTCATATGCCCTAACGTTGTCAACGACAGCAGCTGCCTCTCGAGCATTTCGCTGGAGCTTTGCTTGTCTGTTAAACTCTATCTCTAATGTCTTATGCACCTGCTTGGCTATTTCTACCTGGTCCGCGCCTACAAGCTGATGGACACTGGCCTTCTCAACAGGGATACCTTCTCCTACAAGATATTGGGCTATCCTTGTCAAAGGAACTTTAGCCATGAATGGTGAAAAATAGATCTCAGTAGCAGGATTAATGGCGGTAAATATCTGCTTGCCTTGCCTTTTAACTATCTCAGATTTTTTATCAACACCAGACAAAAATAACTGTGGAGAATTACGGAGTTCTTGTACATAGTTAATAACATCAGTCGTTTGTTTCTCTTGCGGCTGATCCTTGTTCTCAAACAATATGTTGACAATGTTATCCTTTATGGTTGGCTCCATCTCATTGAAATGGACGATATGAGCTTTAGGGTAATGACTTATGATCTTTGCATCCTGGAGGATAGAAGAAGCCATGGTGTCCATCCGAGTATTTTCATCAGCAGTAAAATTCTCCCTGATGTTTTGTTTCGGTGCAGACTGGATAACAGTGCGGCCTTTAGCATCTTTTTCAACGCTAGTAGAAAATATCTTGTTCCCCGTCATCTCCGCCATAGTAGTAAACTTTACTGTCTTAGGGAATACAGGGACTTTAATATCACCTTCTGCTCCTTTCGTTATCCCCTCTTCTTTTGCTCCTTCCTTTGCTACCTCTCCCTTTGACTTTGAATAGTCTAATGCTTTCTTTGCAAGAGCAGCGCCTACACCTGGAACAGAGAATGAGGTTAACTCGACAGCTATTTGTTCTGCGGAAGGTAATTTCCATTCATCAAGACCAGTCATGGCGCGACCGACATCAGCTACTCTTTCTTCAAAAAACTCCCCCCACACTCCATGCCATTGAGTAGCTTCAACGACCTTCTTTAAACGCTCATTATTAGCAAGAGGATTCGCCTTCTTTAAAGCTCTAACAATGGCACTATTTATATATTTTTCTGGAATGTATTTAGCGGCCTCTCCTAACAAACCTCCGCTTCTTTCAGAAACAGTCTCTATCCATTGTGAAACAGCAGCATCTTTGGCAGCAGGAAGCAAGTCTTGTCCACCACTAATACTCCCATCAAGATTTATCTGAGGGCCTGTGCGCTCTAAAGTCCCTTTGATAGTCCTTAACGCACCAGCAGGCAATGATTGCACGCTACCTGCAACCAATCCTCCAGCTATCTTTTTTGCTGTACCAGTAAGGAGTTTTCGAGTTGCTGTTTTGGCCAACGATTTTGTAAGAGCTTCTCTTGTAGCCGTGCTTAATATCTTTTTGCTGGCAGCCTTTGCAGTTTGAAAAGCTGCGGCTTTACCTGCTGCGGCCAAACCGCCTGTAAAATACATCTCACCAGCGAACGCAGGTATCTGGGCAACAACATCAGCAACTTTATAGCCAAATGTTTTAGGGCGGGATTCTTTATCAAGGTAAGACTGTACTAAATCGATATCCTCCTGAGTTGCCTCATCCTTTTGAAGCCTATCAGCTGCCATCTTTATCTTGGCAATATCATATATATCAGCAGCTGTTCCCGCGAAAGGTGCAAGTTCAACAGGACGCTTGGCTGTCTCGCCCATACGAGTCCACACAGTATCGTATGAGCTTGGTTTACCCTGAGGCGTATCCTCTATCAACGTAAACCCAGGCGGTAGACCCTTGCCCTGGGTTTCTTCTGTTAGCTTAAATCCTGGAGGTAAAGGCATTAGTATTTATATGGTTTATTGTCTTTATCAAACCAGTTATTATTATCATTAGAATAAATAATCTCTCCCCTATCATTAGTTGCACTGAACTTGAACTTTTTACGAGGCTGTGGCTGCAAAGTCGGAGTAACAGGAGCAAAAGATCCTGGCTGCCTATTGAAAAGGAACTGCGCTTGTAGTTCATCGTAAGCTTGTCTTTTTTCTTCTATTGTCATCGGAGGCTTACGCTCCATTGCTCTTAACTCATCCATCTCTTTTACTGCGTTCATGATTTGAGTATTAGGGAACAATACATTGTGAACTTTTTGCAGATCACTGAGGTCTTTAACATTAAATTGATATAATCCTCGGTCAGCTCCTGGTAAAGGCAATTGAACAGGGTATCCTGCATCTTCACGAGCAGCAGGTACAACCCTCCAAGGGACTACCTGGTCACCGATCTTCATGCCTTGTCCTTCACCAGGGGCATATTCTATTTGCTTTTGCGCAGCAAGCGCAGAAGCCATAGACTTGAAAAGCTCCTGTTCATAAGCCCTTTTCTTCTCAGCCTCAGCTTGCTTCCTACCCATAAAGTTAGTCAAGAACTGAGCAGCATAGTCCATGAATCCTGGAGCTGCCTGCTGCGGTACGTTATATCTTACTGATTGAATATCAGCCATGTTTCCTCCTTTAATATTGTCCCCAATTGGAAGTAGGGAAATATGATTGCGAAAGAAGATTTGAATACGTCCCTGTAGGAACCTTCCCAAGAACATTAGCATAAGGATTGCTCATCGGTGAAAAGCTCGATGTGCTTGCTGTTCCAGCAGAGCCTGGTTTAGGAGCGAATAACTTTCCCCAATCTATACCACCTGCTATAGTCCCCAAAGCAGAAGCCCAAGGAGAAGCTTGTGCTTCAACCCCAGGAATATTGACAGGCATAACTTGTTGTGAATAAGGCTGCGACAATCCTAGCATGGCCTGGCTTCCAGTCTGTTCTCTTTGCTGCATAGCCTTGGCTCCTTCCGAAGCCAAAAATTCTTCTATTGCTTGACTTCCTGTTAGCCACTGATTCTGTAACGGCTTAAGGCTTGCCTGTGTCCTTCCTCCGCCTAAACCTGTAAGAGCACCTGTCTCTAATCCAGTTGAATATGCACCGTATCGATTACCAGAACTTCCGTAAAAAGCTTCTTGCTGCCCTCTTTGCAACTTACGCTTCATCAACTGCTCATAATCACCATAGCCTCTCCACGGCTCTCCAGTAGCAAGGCCCTGCATGGCTTTAGTCCAATAGTCAGCCATATACTTGCCAGTGCCAGACTGTTCCCCTATGGAAGGAGGAGTAATAATATCATACCCCATTTGTCCTGGAGTACCCTTATTCTTCTTATTAGCATACATGCTTGTTCCAACGCTGATTGCTGTCCCTGCCAATGCAACCCAACTCATACTATACCTCCAACTTAGGTTTATCCTTATTAATTAACATATCATTTTCATCTACAGCTAATCCTACTTCTTCAAAAGAATTAGCAATGACTTCTTCTTCTATCTTGTCTAAATCTTTTTCTTTCGTCACATGAACAGTCGTCCAAACAGTCTCTTCATGTATGTATAAAATACGTTTTGTACCAGCTGGGGTTACACCTGAATGCGGGGCCTTTATCCTCTCAACACCATTCTCTGTAAGTACAGATACTTCTCCCTTCAATATAAAATAAGGATGACACACCTTATGTATCTTACTCGTGAGTATTGCTCCTTTAGGCATAGTTATCTCTCTTACATATGCACCATCAACAAAAGTATGTTTAAGAGGAAAGCAATCACCGCGCATGATCCCGTCAACCTGACCAAGCCTTTCCTCAAATTCGAGTATCTTACTTCTTACCGTTTCCTTAGAAAGTGAATTTTTAACTATTAAATCATTCATAATAATGTAATATAGCCTACAAATCCTCTTGCCGTCTTAAAATATAATCTTCTTGTGCAATCATCATCGAGAACGACAATCTTGCCGACATCAGCAAGACTTGAAGCTTTCGAAGCATCATCAGTATAGATTATTCCTACAGCGTTATTATGAATGTTGTCAAGAATACGCTGCATCGTATTTAAATCTTTGCTTTCCATCGAGGGCAACTTAGTAATATGATCTATCATAATTGTATTGGCTGAGGAGCATATGCCCCTTGGATTTCTTTAAGTTTAAAAGAATAAAGATCATTCTTATACACCTTTATCTTGATCTCTTTACCCATAGCATTAGGCGGGAAGAAACTGTCCCACCTCTTTGGCTTACTTACAAGATTAATGACGAATGAACCAGACGCATTTTCTGTGTCCCAATAAATAGTAAGCGAACCTTCAGTACCATCATGACGAGTGACCAACTTCTGAAATATCTTATCAACATCAGGAAGATCAAAATGCCTCACGCCTATATCATAAATAAATTCTACTGCTGACTCTGCGACAACCGCGCCCTTAGAATAAGAGAACTTAAACAAATAACCATTGGCAGAATAAAGCTTCGGGTTGCTTACAGTAGTATCTGTACAGGAGAAAGAGACTCTCACTTGCACCCAGATATTGACTGTGATCGCATTTAACTGTTGGGCATTAGGGTTGGTATAACCTGCCACTGGCTGCCAAGCAGCAGCTAAACAAAGAGCCTGCGTCGCTCCAGTCCTCATGTGAAACAGCATGTCATCGGTGCCCACTAAGGATTCATTCCACCACAAAGTCTTTAATGTATCAGGAGATAATTGAGCAGCAGGAGATATCCATGTCCCCGCCACTAATCCAGGAGTCTCCCACGCAGAATTATAATCTTTCATCTTGCCGAGAACTTTACGAAACAAACGTAAAGTAACTGCACCAGGAGCAGCAGAATTCCCACTTGCTACCGTCAACGAAGTCCAAGGGTGAGTATGATGAGAGTCACCGTCAGCAGGATTCCCGCCATTACCTGCGTGACCAACGTCAGAACCAGAAGTCCCTGGGCCAATAGTATGAGTGTGCGCAGCGTTGGCCGCAGCCCCCGTAACCAGATCTCCTTCACCTAGCTTAATATATCTTCCTTCATAAGTTGCGCTTACTTCTGACCAGCCATTGCCTGGTGCTCCAACAGTCCAATAAAAAGCATATGCGTATTTTACAGAGCCATCCCAGGTAGAAGTCTCTCCAATACGTTTTATAAAATGAACAGCTACATAATCAAGTTCCCAACTATCTTGTACGTCCGTAGAAGTATCTCCTGTGACCATATGATGATGTGTCCAGTTGGCACAGTTACCACCAGCATCACCCTGACGATGATTGTTATCTGGAGCAGACTGTCCATTGAAGCTATGACTATGAGAACTACTTACCGTCTCCCCTAGACTAGAAGTCCCAAGACGCAAATAATAACCAGCATTGTACATGCTTACATACCCTTCAGGTACAGCAGCCTGATCCCACATAATGATAGAACCTACAGGGAATTCATACTCTGTAGTCGTGGCATTTTTATAAAACAATCTGAACTTAACACATCGAGGATAAGTATTGGAAGAAGCTGAGGTGATGTTTACAGCATGTTCACCATGCTCTCTGGTAACATCATTCTGATACTCACCAGACTTAGAAGCCCCAGCACTGATCGCGTTTAACTTACCAGTTATCCCGTGCGTATGGCCAGTATCCACAGTCAACGTACCTGCGGTAATAGAGATCCTGACAAACTTATCGCTCCATGTAGTTATTTCTGTCCACCCAGTTCCTGGAGTGCTATCTTCAGCGTCCCAAAGAATACAGATATTAGTAGGTATTGCCAACGCTGGCTCAACAGTCCCGATCTCGATATAGGGATTGCTCTCAGTCCCACCTATGAAGACATCACTAGAAGTACCGTTAAGGGCTTCAGTCTTATTAGTAAGTTTATAAACGATATCCTCATTCACAGCTTTATAGACATATCCGATCTCAGAAGATCCATAATAAAGTTCTCCTGTCTCCTGGTCTCCTCTCTTTGAGGCAAAACAATTGACCTTTATCGTGTCATAAGACAAGGTCTTACGCTTAAAGTTATACCTCATCACCCTATCGTGGACTTGAGAGCCGTAATCTAAATCAGTATATGCCGCTATAAACTCTGTATTATCCCAGAAAGAAACAACATCATAGTAATTAGCAGGAAGTATTTTATTCGTATCAAACTCATCTATAACAGGCTGCGCATTAGAACCATCATAAAGATACCAATGATCCCAGCCAAGATACATGATGCCATGAGGAGTCTGACATATCGACCATGCGGCAGGAGTCCCAGAGAAAGAGAAAGGATCTTCAGCATACCAATTGCCGACAGGCCCCAAAATAAATATCTTCCTGATAGTGTTCTTCTTGATACAGACTATATTGCCCATGACTACAGGTATTCCCATGATTTCATCATTGTCCTCTGGAGAGATATCAAGAAAAGTTAACTGTGTATCTTTCTGGATATAATGCGGAGTATAAGGGTCAGAAAAGTATATCTTGCTCGGGCTAGTTGGATCCCTCGTCACGAATAATCTTTCACGGTATATTTGCAGCTCAGCACCACGCGGCATGGAATCAGTAACTGCTGGCATCAAAGCGCCAGCAGAAGCATCAGCCGTAGAATCTGTATATGTAGTAGCAGTGTTATTTGCTATAGTTGCTATCAACCTATATCCACCACCAGTCTCGCTAGACTTACGATATATCTTACGATTCGTCGTACCCACTGGCCCTAAAGGAATGTTAGTCAAAGAAATGTTTTGGTTAACTACAGCTGCTATCGTATTAGAGACAGCACCAGGCACATACCAGTCGTCATCCCAGGTTATCTTATAAGAAATGTCAGTACGAGTTATACCGACTCCAGCACCAACCTCAGCCCTGCAAGAACCAAGTTCCCAGGTGATATTGTCTGAAGAACCGTCATAGCAAAAGATATTATCGTAGCCTGTAGAACCGATGAGAATGTCTTGATAAGTAACAAACGAACATCTCTTTCCTGTGGTGGTTAATGTCCTGATCAAAGTGAATGTCCCTGTAGCATCATCGCCAACGTAGACTCCAGTACCGCTCGTAGCTATAAACTTAGTGATGCCTCCAGAAGTGTAGTAACGATATACTGACATCATCGGGTTCGCATCGATGGCGACAGGATTAAAATAAGAGATCGGTTCACGTTTAGACACTGCTCCTGGAGTAGGTTCAAACCTGCAATTCTGAGCTTTCTCAGCGTACTTTTCCTGGAGCTCTTCAGTCTCAACCTTATTATTCATACCAGGCAAAGACTTCATGTAAAAAGCAACTGGAGTATTTGATAAACTCATATGTTCCTATAATTCTTCATGATTATCTCTTCGTCTTCTTTCTCACGATGACGTTCCATACGATAATCACGTATCTTGGTATAATACTTTGTCCAAGCGTCATTGGCCTTATCGCCCCATCCACGCTGATCATGCCCTGTAGCAACAACATAGTCAACGATTGCTGGCTGCAAATACTCTGAAAGCTGTGGTGATTCACCATCTGCGTTCAAATCAACGTGAGCCTTTTGAAAATACATCTCACCGTAATCAGTACCAGCATTAACAGTATTAGGCTTAGGGTACAATCCGAAGATAGCCTCTTCTCTGTCGAAATAATAAAATAAAGGAGTACCTGCATCATCAGATTTCCAATTAGGGTACTCAGTGTCTAATTCAGTCCTGTTGATAGGATCTATCTTCTTCCAGGTAGTCCCGTCTTGTAAGTAATAGACCTCAGTCAAGCTGATGATGGCCGTTGCTATTAAAGCAGAAATGACATATTCAGAGGTACCAGCCAATGTAGAGAATTTAGAATTGCCAGGAAGACATTTAGCTCTAAACGCTAAGTCTGTGCATGCGTCATTGATCCATGAATTAAGTTCAGCGTCTTCCCAAAACGCAGCAGTGGTCTCTCCCAATCTTCTTCTGATCTGGTTTCTAATCTCTAAGCGAGTCATTCTTCTCCTTCAGGAACATTAGCGAATATCTCTGGAGCGTCTTTTTCGTAACCTAAAAGGCAATGGCAGCGCTTACACATGATCGCATCGCCGACCTTATAAACATCGATGATAGCATCACGCTTAATGTAAGCCTGTAGAATATAATAATTCTTTGCGCACCCGTGACAAAATACTGCTTGATGTTCCTTGTCAATGTTCATTTCTTTTTTTTATTGTTCCCAAGATAGCTTCTATCTTAGTCAACCTATGTTCAACCATAATACCGAAATCTTTATAATTAGATAAATGGTTATTAAAATAAGCATATTGCTCTTTCTGGATGCAAAGTATCTTCTCATCCAGTTTTGCCTGATTGTTGATTATAAGACCCAAGATAAAAAGAACCAGTGAGATAAGCGCAGGAGTAATAAACCTAAACATTGCACCCACTTCGTCTATTCGACTTTTACGCGAGGTTAAGCCTCCAGATTTCATAATGACTACCTATTCCTATGATATTAGTTTGAGCACCATTAATTGTCAGGCTAGTAATATTATCAGCAGTGTTATTCCAGCAAGTTCCATATACACCACATCTTGTTACTGTAGTCCCCCCTATCTGGTTGCCAAACTTATACAAAGCAACCCTCACATATCCTGACTTCACATAAAGTAAACTTCTTTCCCAAGAACCCTCACCGAGAGCTGACCCATTACCTCCCCAAGGATGAGCCGTAGAAGCAGTCTGCCTTCCAGCAGTGAGAGTAGAACTTACGCCTTGAAAATACTGCCTTCCATAATTAGTACCAGTATCAGAATTAAGAGCACAATTTGCTCCGCCTGTACCACTATAATTACTAACAAAATAACCAAGAAACATCCATAAAACATCAGTGTTCCCATCAAGACTGCTAATAGAAATGGTTGTGGCCGCACTCGAAAGTGTATTGTCATAGATCTTCTGCCAGCATCCATAAGCTTTACCAAGCACATTAGTCGTCCCTAATCTCATACCAGCAGAATCATTCTTCTTCAATACTATGATGCGTGAGCCAACCCCTATTCCGTTAGCTTGATCAGAAAAAAAGACAAGACTTGTTAAGTTATTAGCTGTGTTGTTCCAAACGCATCCGCTCGACTGACTTGTATCAATAGTAGTCCCTGTGGTATCAAACATCAATTGACCAGTGATCGTACGGACAAAACCTGACTCAGCATGGATATGGAACTCACCAAAAGAAATCCTGTTGCTTGCTGTACCATAACCAAGCATGATCGAAGTATCAGAAGTGCTTCTTGATGCAGAAGCAGTAGAGCTTTGTCCTTTCATCAACTGTGTTCCATAATTACTGCCGCTGTCATTATTAAGTCTCAAATACAAACCAGCAGTGCCAGAATATCCGTTGATATGCCGAGCGATCACAATGTACTCTTCATCAACGTTCCCATCAACAGTGACTGTGATAGTCGTAGCAGCAGAAGAAAGTTCTCCGCTGTCATAAACAACGCTAAATAAAGGATCGATTAAATTAGGAGTACCAATATTTCCATATCTCATGATGAAACTCTTCTGTAAATAATGATCTGTGTCCCTACGCCTAAACCGTTCGTCTGATTACTTAAAAAAACTAATGAAGTTATCTCATTGGCAGTATTATTCCAAACAGAAGTGTATTCATTCTGTTGCGTTACTGTAGTCCCAGAAATAGACATCGCATGTTTAAGAATTAATAACCTTCTATACCCACTAGCAACATGAAATAATATTTCACTGATGCAAAGATCTCCAGAAGCGGCACCTTCGCCAATGACAAACCCAGTAGCAGAAGTATTGCGAGAACAAGCGATCGTACTACCGTTACCCGTAATATTCTGATGCCCATAGTTACTCCCTGAATCATTATTAGGGCGTAAAGAATAAACGTTCGCCCCAGCATAACCATTCACGGCCCGAAACAAAATCCTATATTCTTTAGCTGTATCCCCAGTCAAACTACTGATCGTCGTAGAAGTAGCCGCTGCTGAAAGGATAGTCTCAGTCACCCTATGCCAATAATTATTTATAGTGGAGTTCAGTAAGCTTTTACCGCGTCTCATATTTCATCTACCAAAGCATCTATGATAGTGTCCGCAGCGCACGTCACCTTTAATAACTCGTTCGCATTGCCCTTCTTATTTACTAAGTACGAACCTGTTGTCCCGCCAGAACCCTCTATAACTACTCCTGAATCTGAAAACTCTATTTTATAGTCACCAGAAGAAGTAACTATAACGTTCCACATATAACACGACTTTCCCGAAGCTGGAGTAAAAAGAGTAGCGTTACTTTGAGAAGAGCTATATTCCTGATGAATAGAAGTTAATTGTCCCATAATCCTCCTTATGCTATATATCCGTAGCCCCAGGTACCAGTCAATGTCCCGTAAGAAGTCAGATCTACGGCCACAGAATTGGTAGCCCCAGTCACTTCATCAGGTATGATCTGTCTGTTATTATTATCAAAAATAACCACCATTACTGAATACGGTGCAGCTAACCCAGCACTATGAGTGATCGTCAAAACCCCCGCAGCCAAATCACCATTGACAAAAGTAGCGCGAGTAAGAGTAGCCCCGCCAGTGGCACTCAACGTATGAGTAGCTTGAGTATAAGTCAAATTAGAACCAATAGTCACCCACTGGACTGAACCATCAGTGTCGTCCCACGCCATCAATCTATTAGCATTAGGATCGACAAGAGACTGTATCCCAAGATGAGAAAGAGAGATCGTCCTATCAGCAGTAAGATCGCCGCCTCCAGTTAACCCAGTGCCTGCGGTGATATCTATAGTAGAATGGTCAACATGTTCATTAGCAACGAAATTATTTAAAGAGTCATGGTCAACTCCAGCAGGCAAGACTACACCTGAGATCTGCCCAGCCAAAAGAGTAAGATCGATACTAGCAGTATCTGCCACAGTATTAGCTGTAACAGTACAATCAAGAGTAGTGCCAGTTATGGTAAGCCCAGCACCAATAGTCAGCCATTCAAGATTCCCAGCACTATCGTCCCAAAACATAACTCTATCAGCGTTGGGGTCAGCAAGAGTTTGTAAGCCAAGATGAGACAAAGATATAGTCCTATTAGCTGAAATGTCTCCACCGCCTGTTAAACCTGTACCAGCAGTAATCGTCACAGCAGTATGGTTAATGTGCTCATTCGCTACAAAATTTAATAACGCATCATGATCAACCCCAGCAGGAAGAACAGCTCCACTAATCTGTTGACCAACGATTGAAAAGTCTATAGAAGCGGTATCTAACACAGTAGCAGCAACATGCCAGTTCTGTGCTGCTTGATAAACATCTTCAGCCAATACTGTCCTATCATTGAGCAATCCTATGGTACTTATCAACAGACCGTTACCATCAGTATTGATCTCAAAAGTATCAGCCGTAGTGCCAGTGATATTAGTACCTACCGCACCAATAATAACACCTGACACGTTAAGATTCGGCACATAAAGAGTATCTAAAGCATTGTCATACCAGAAGAGAGCATCCGCTCCCAAATTGGTCGTATCATTAAACTGGACAGTCCCTGGCCCGCCAGCCATAGAAATACCTTGAGAGATATCTACGAAGGTCAACCCATCATTAGACATCTGCCAACGATCGGTAATATCGTTGTATCTTATCCTCGGGAGATTGATGTCCGCATTGCGAGCAGTCAGATCGCCCTGGAACTCTAATGCGCGAATAGGCGCGTACGCATCATCAGCAGCGTTAACTATCTCACAACGGGTGGGATTCTCGTCATCAACCTTATAACGCGCGGAAAGAGGGTTAACGCTGTTTAACTGAAATGTCTCATAGATAGTTCCTGTATCAGTATGTTGAGTATGTTTTTTAAGAACAGCGTCAGCAAGATCTATTTCCAATTGTGTGTAAGAATCAAGTAACAATTTATTAGCATGGCTATGCCAATCAGTATACATCCCCGCTAACTCTAAAGCTGTAATGCCATTAAGATCCTCACAGGTTAATTCAGCACAAGCAAAATCAACATAAGCATTATCAAGATTGTTCCTTACAGCAAAAGCACCGCCGACCTCTTTTATCAACGCGCCACTCGCGCCATCAAGATAAAACGTGTCACTTGATGTCCCAATGTCAGTATTCTGAGTATGTTGCGCGCCTATAGCAGCAGCCAAGGCGTCTAAACGTGTACCCACATCAACATAAATGCCTTTAGGATTAACGCCTAATTCAGTCTCTATGGCAATCACTTCAGCCGCAGCTTCGTTATGAGCAGTAGAATGAGTACCAGCGGCAAGAGTTTGAGTGCCAGTACGATTAATATATGTGTATATTGCGCCTGGATAGATAGCCATAAATCCTCCTACTTGTTATAGAGAAATGTCCCACAAAATCTGCAACCTCCGACATAAGTTTCTCTATCAATATAATATCCGTCCATGTGGACAGTCAAACTATCAAAGGTTATCACAGTATCATCCATAGTGATTTCACTGCCATAGGTGAACCCCCAGCCAGCCCTAGAATTAGGCGGAAGACGGGATTCTCTATCTAAATTATTTATAAAGCCACATCGAGCGCATCTAACATTTCTTTCGTCACGGTACGCTCCTCTATCAGCATTTCTTCCAGTATGTATAGCTGTTGATCTCATGGGATAGTTGTTATTTTTCTATATAGGCCTTTACTCATTAGAACCCATTCAAAAGAAGGTGTCGGAGGCTGCTCATTAGCATTACCCAGATACACCTTATCACTGTCGTTGTAATAGACTGGCTTTACGGTCACGCAACTTGAGAATAGCAAAGTTGATAACAGTAAGGGTGTCAGAATCATTATCCGCAAGAGCCTTGTCGCGTTTCTCGTAGAGACTATCAAGCTGTCTATAAATATCATCGAGTTCAGCATATAGTTTTCTTTTTGGGTTTAAAACCCATGCCAAGATCGTAGAGATTATCCCTACGACCCCAGCAATGATGGTTGTTAACATCTTGGTTTTTTCTTTTTTTCTCTCATTTCATGTCCGCCTTTCTTTGAAACGGCCTTTGCCCATCAGCCCAAACTGAATCGAAAGAGAAAAGACCGAACAAGTTAATCAAGTTCTTAGAATGTTGTTCTGGCCCTATACCGAATAGCCTCCTAGGACGAATAGACTTAGTCATTTTAGCTAAGATCTCTTTTACTATTTCTGACTTTTCAGCCTTAGACAAAATATCATCAGGAATAGCTAAAACAGTCTGTATAAGATGACTGCCCTTCTTATACATCTCAGTATCTGATAACCCTAAGTTGCCAAACATATAAGACGCATTAGCAGAGGCCACTCCTTCAGTTGCTCCTGTAGAAGGAAATGCTATGGCTACACTTTTTATTGTCGAATTGTCCTGCACATCTACTTTGCCTACAGCTACCTGGCCTTGACCTTGTCCCTGCGCTGCTATAGCTGCTTGGGCTTGTCCCTGTAATTGTCCCTGAGCTTGATCCTGGCCCTGCAATTGTCCCTGGCCTTGCTGCTGGCCTTGTCCTTGCAATTGTCCTTGTCCCTGTTGCTGACCCTGATCCTGCTGATTGACATTAGAATCAAAAGCGGCATAACAACCAAATACCAAAAGCATAGTGAAAACAACTGGAATGAAAAACTTCATCGAACTACCTCCTACTTCACTACCTTAAAGATAGCGTTCTTAATAGACTCAAACCAACCATCGATCATATTAAACCAATCTCTTATCTTCTGTATTTTCTCGTTCGGTACAAAAGGAAGAGCGGAGTTAATGATCACAGTCAGTATTTCCTTGATAGCCTTTACAGTCAACTGTACCAAGTTGAATACTGTAGCTATCGTCTTGATGTTGATTAACGGTAGCAATGCCAATATGTTCATAATGACCTCCTATACGTACGAGTATGTCAAACTAATACTTACCTGGGCACTAGCAGTCGTGCAATTAAGAACTAAATTCTCTCCAACAACTGTTTCATAAAGCCAAATCCCCTGATAGCCTACCCGACTGTAGTACGCAGCGGAAGGGCTACCAGATATAGCACGATAGAACGTTTCAGTGACCGCTGCTCCAGCTGTTCCATTCCGTAAGTAGAAATTAGTTCCCCCGATATTAGTCGTTGCCGCTATCGCATATATCCGTATCTTCTTCCCTGTCTGCCCCGCAATTACCGCAATGGCCTGATTGCCAGCCGTAGTAGAAGTATATACCGCAGTCTTAGTAAGTACACCGACTTTTGGAAGAAGATCCATCGAACCCATCATGTTGTCACCTTTTCTAAAAATACGGTCAAAGACCCAGAAGACGGAGCTTCCGCGCACTGAGCTTTTAACCTCCAATAAGGGATATAACTTTCACAAGTAGCATAATTATTTCCAGCAGGCATATCAAAAGTAGCTATAGTAAAAGCTTGAGAAAAATCACTACGAGCTGATCCTTCACAAGTGAAAGTTACCGTTTTACCTAACCCATTCTCAATGATAAGCGTTTTTATTGAAAACCCAATGTTTTCTATAATCTCGCTTGTATGAGCACTGATATCCCTGATTTCCAAAGCATCAAACACCCTATCTTCTTTAACTACACTCATGCTGTAACCTCCAAACCAATGATGATGGAAGCAGTGATCTTATTACTAAGGCCAGCTAATTTATAAATCCTTACAACCTGTCCTGCTGTAGCCTTTAAAGGAACTACATAAGTAACTTGATTCATCCCCCGCGCTCCCCCAGAGGTAGACGTATTTATCATGGCATCTTTATCAACACCGTTTATTTGCAACACATATGTACCATAGCTGTTATCACTCACAGCCCACTGATAAATATACAGATTCTTTCCAGCAGTAACTGTATAAGAAGAAATATAATCTCCCACATCAGAATCAGAATCATATTGATACTGATGAACAGGAGTCCCTATACCATAAGGCTCTGGAGCAAGACGTATATTTGCATCAACATCAAGACGCTCTGTTGATCCAGTGGTAGTAATAGTGACGGCTTTGTTTTCGTCCTTATTCCAAATACTCACATCTTGTGTACCGATAGGTGCGTCAGCGATGATAACCTCCTATTTTTCTTTGATCACGTTAATGAGCTCAACAAGATTCCTGTTTATCTGAGCTAACAACTGAATGGTCAAAACATCGATGTTCCCTGGATCTACCTTAACTCTGCTGTTATCCACTGGAGCTGGTTGATCAACGTTCCCAGGAATAGTCGCGCCTACTGTTTGGTTAACCTCTTTTGCCATTACTCCTCCTCTTTAGACATCCACCCCCCAGAGGAGGTGTCCCCTGGGGGAATGAATGAATTTAACTATACGTCATCACCTATGATCGTGCTATACACATCCATGCTAGCACCTTGCCTATTAGTCATTACCACGCGCACTGTACCCGTGCTGGCAACAGGAACTTCTATCGGTGGATCAAAGAAAAGCTGTTCTGTACCACCTTGACGGGGGATAAAACCAACTGCCTTTGTCACCAATGAAGCTACAGGGCCTACCTGGATCTCAGCTTTCATGCCGCCAGATGCAGCAAAGATCACACTTCTCAGCAAGAAAGTTGTCGCTGTTACAGTGTAATCATTGTTCACTGAAGCGTCAGAAGAAGCTGTACCAGTGCCGTAATCCTGTACCTCAGTAGTGCTCACTCCTGCACTAACCACAGATACGTAAATAGGGTTTCCAGAGCTGTTTGCAGCTGTCGTAGCAGATACTGGCACTGCGGTGACACTCACTGCCGCTAAGTCAATTTGAGCATGACCAGAAGCGTCAATGTCCAACCTATTCGCGTCAGAAGCTCCTACCACTCTGGCGAGAAGCTTTCTGTCAAGCGTCATGCGCGGGATACCAATGTCACCTTCATCCACAGAGTCAGGCGATGTCTCATCAGCCATTGCGCCAATAGCTCCTACTTTATCAGTAGCAGGAGTGTACGCAGTGTCATCAGTGTACACGTTAGCAACGCTAATAGCTGGTAAAGACAACACGTCAACTTGAAGTTGTCCATCAGCGTCAACAATAGGAATGTAATTAGTACCCGTGCCATCCTTAGCTGTGTTGGCCCAAATACGCACATTATCTTGCGTAGCTGCTAAATCACGGATATCTAAATTAGTAGATGACACAGTTACTGTACCGTTAACATTAACAGTTAAATAACCGCTCGAATCAATGGCAATAACGTCCGTTCCGTCAGATAAATTAACGTAAATCGGATTAGCCACAGCATTGACATCGCGGTCTTTCGAGATTAGTGTAGGAAACGAACCATCAGCCATAAGACCTCCTTATAAAGTTAAAGCTCGCCCGCTGTAATTCTTCGAGCCTTAATCTCCTGTAACTCTAATTCAAGAAGCATTATTTTAGCTTCTAACTCCAATATTTTACCCTTCTTAAGATCCTCAATATCCTGTTTGTATCGTGCTATCCTGGAAACTCTTTCTTGTATCTGGACTTCCACCCACTTATCTTCTATCTCCTTAGTAGGAGAGACTAGCCAAGTCCCTGGTACATTTACATCACTCATCAAACCTCCTGGTATCCTAAAACACAAGCTTGGAAATCAGATGACGCATCAGGCCCATGATGCGTAGCTTTTACATCTATCACAGTCGCAGCTTCGACCTTCAAAGGAACTGGAAAATCAAAATCAACATTTCTATCAGTTGTTCTCTTAGTCATCTTTCTAACAGAATTTATATAAACATCCCATCGAGCATTTTCTTCTCCAGTACATATTATTTTAGTGATATATTTAACTCCGTTAGCTGGAACAGTAACTATCGTAGTCAAAGTGTCAACAGAAACAGATGTCTGCTCACCACTATAAAGAACAGCATTATTGCTTAATACCTGCTCGATAGAAACACTTCCTGTAACATCTGCAAGCGAAGCAACTCTCCCTTCGATATAATTCGGTAATGGCATTATCCCTCATCAGACATTTTTACCAGCACATTAAATGGTTCGTCAACAGACGCACTCCCAATAGTAATAGTCCAGTCTTTTGTAATGCGAGTAGGTGTCATATCGTTAGAAACACCTGTAGCTCCAAGGAATTGCCTGACTAAAACACCGTTCATATCTGTAATAAATACGTCAAAGGTAGTTGTGGCCGTAGTGGACCTCACAAGTATCTGATTAAGAAACCTGTCACGAGGACATAGTGAATACTCAGAAGAAAGAGTATAAGACCATGTACCCGCGACAGGTGTCGGTGTCTTGTAAATCTGATCAGGGCAAGTTCTCCCAGCGGCTATATTTCTACTTGGCATATTAATCAACCAGTACTATAAGCACACCAGCAGCATTACTAAGCGTAATACCAATGCCTTCTATAGGGACACCATGTAAATCTACTTCCAGTATATCACCAGCAGCTCCAGGGCTTGTGAGTGTCATAATCGCATTCCCTCTCGCATCAGTGATAGCACAGGTGTCAGCTGCTGCCCCAGCAATGAAAATAAACGCACACGTTCTTGTCCTGAATGTAGTTATAGTTGTAGCATCAGTTCCGCCAGTAGCCCTCAAACCAAACGAATTGCTTGTTACTGTGGCTAAAGCCATATTACTTCTCCCTTCTTAAGTTCTCAATGGAACGAGGATCTTCAGGATTTAACACCCGTTGAAGATAACGATACCGTTCTATGTTCTGGGCATTTTTCGTGCACCAATTCATATGCTTGCGAACTGCTCCAGGATTCCTAGCAGGGTATCTCATCTCATCACGAGTGGGCATACCTTCGCGTATTGCAGACTCCAATGCTTCCACTTCAGAGGCCAAAGCATCCTTCTGAGATCCTTTGACCTTAGGAGGCTCCCTGTCAGCGATAGCCTTGTCTATACTGTCTATCTGCCTTTGCACCGTGGCTTGGTTGATCTGCTCGGCAGCAGTACCTTTTCCGTAAATGACAGCTTCCTTCAAGGTATCCTGTAACTCCTTCTTCTGGTCTAAAAGATTTTCTTTCTCAGACGCGCTTAGCAACTCTTTCATCTTTCCACTTCCTCGAACCATACCTTCCTCCTTTTTAAAAAGCGGTAAGGGGTGAAAGGTTTAGCCACCCTTTTCCCGCTCTTATGTTAAAGCGACTCCACCCTCACTGACCACGTTCCATTTTGTCAGGCCAGCCACAAGGACTAATGCTTGACCAACGGCAGACCATGTGCAAGTTGTAACCGCACTTCCACCAGCACAATTGGCAAGAGACAAAGTAACATCGCCATTGTCGGTAGTCATTTCAATAACCTTTATTTTACCAGTCATAGTGGCAGCAGGAGCAGCTAAAGTCACAGCTCCAGCTCCGACAAGAGCTAACCGAGACAAACCAACAGTGCCCGAAAGAGCACCCGCAGCAGCAATAGTCTCTGTATTAGCAGAAACATCCAAGTAATTTAATTCAGCGGCATCAGCTGTTATGGAAGTTCCGCCGACAGAAATATTTCCGCTAGCATCAGCCAGTAAAGTCTCTGAACCCTTTGCTCCAACATAAACTCCCTGTTGACCTACTACCTTTGAAAATCTTGTGTAACCCATTAGCACCCTCCTTAAGAGAGCAGGGAGGAACCGCTACGCGGATCCCCCCCACTAATCTTTTACGCTACATTGTGACCGTAGATCCAAGTCCAGTCAGAGAAACCGTAAGAGTACCGAGTATAGACGCTCCACTTCGCAACATATGTCTCGAAGTCTTTGTCTTTGTTAAACTCAGTAGGGATCCTATTGAACCACTTCAGATACATCTTAGCCATACGGCTATCCATCAAGAACCAGTTGTTGCTGTCTGACAGATAATCCCAAACGACTATTCTGTATTTTCCTTTGCTGAAGTTTACGTTGTTCTCTGCTGAATCAAGTTTCTGAATAGTGTTCACGATCTCATACGCTGTCTCTTCCAAAGCTGGAGGAACTATAAGAGTGTCTCCTTTCGCGGTGAGAAGGTTGTCTGTCTCATCCGTAAACTGTCTCATAAGCAAACGAGTCGCCTCTACTGCCGTTTGAGAAAGCGCGGTTGAACCAGCATTACCTACTACCGTAGCAGTACCCACGCGAGTATGGGCAGCAGCACAAAGCGCTAAGCCATCTCCACCAGCAAAAATAGTGGTGTTAAACGCATTATTGAACACTGTTGCTCCATGTTTCTCTTTAGTCCTCTTGGCCACTAGAGCAAGTTGAGCAGGCCTCTTGTTGATAACTGAATATTGGTCATCATCCACAAGCTTCCTCTCGACTTTCATACCCTTCACCCATTCTTTATGGGTATAAGAGATCCTGTATTGCTGCTTGAAATCATCATAAGGAATAGTTCCTGTGAATTCTTCCAAGTCACCAATACCACCGATAGAAAGGTCATACTCAGTAGCTTTTGTTGACGCTTCAACGCCGAACAAATTGTCTACCTGACCCTCTGGCAATGCATACTCATCCATAAAAATTTTTCTTAGGCCTGGATCGAGTAAATATCCAAAGCCCTCGCTTGTTACTATACCCATAGCTGTTCTCCTTTAATTATTAACTCTCTTGTGTTCCAAAAATATGATCCTTAAGAATGATCTTATAGAATATTTTTGGCCCATTCCCACCCTTTACCAAATGCAGGTTGTTCAAACCGTTGTGAGCTTTAGGCATAAGATTCTCAATCCCGCCGTCCCTGTCAATCATAGCTTCTAATATACGAATATTAGTTGCTGCATTGTAGGTCGCTTGGCAGTCTCCAGAACTTACTTTTAAAGAATCAGCGGTAAGAGGCAAGCTGTACTTGTTAGGAGCAGAAATCAATACTACTGTATCCGCAGCCGTACCATTAACAGTTAAAGCTGAATCCATTGTAGCTGAGCCTGCCGCAGAAGCGGTAAGCAGCCTAAATGAACCTTTAACCCCAGTCGCACTTAACGGAAAGTAAACAAAGCAACCATCGATGTCATCTTGCAATGCTGCTACTGTAAGAGTCGTGCCTGCTGTCGATGTAATAGCCACGTCATTAGCGGCATCAAGAGCTTGTTCAACCATGTACACAGCTGAAGGGTTGATAATAGCTTTCACGTAGCAAGGGCCTGTGGTCGTTGAATAAGCGCTTGCAATACTGGGAGATGAGCTCGTAGTAGCTGTCTCTAAAGAAATCCCCAACGCATCGATAGCCTGATTAGCTGCTACAGCGTCATAAGCCGTAACAAAGCTAATAGCTTCATCATTAGCTGAATCGGGGTCTGTAGTACCTTTCATTAAAAGTTCACCTTGAACGATTGTTGCCGCATCATACGCAGGAACATCGCGCACGATAATTTCAGATTCTGCAATGTCATAACTCCACTTCATAATTCTCCTTTTTTATTTCTCCCTATAAGCAGAAGACTCTACGATCTGCTGCCATTTCGCTTTTTTGAAGGCTGCATACGGATGATTGAGAGTGCCAGATATGTCATACTGAAAAGTCAGTCCACACTTACGGCAGCGGTACCGCAGTCTATGGGCAGTAACGTTTTCAACATAACGTATTGCCTGACTCTCGCAAACAGGGCACTTTAGAGTACCCCTATACGCACCTGGATTATTATTTTTATTAAATATTCCCATGTTACACCTTTATCCATTTAGCGTACTCAGCCTCAGTGACCCTCATAGCTGCCGCTGCTTTTTTCTGATCCTCAGTGAGCACTATCGCCCCTTGAGGAGCAGGAGGAGTAGACATAGACCCTGCTGGAAGATTCGAAGCAAGTTCTCCTGCCTGAAATTTTCTTAAATATTCAGCTTCTAATTCTTTTTGTTTCTGAGCGATGATATTATCTACTCTCTGCCCGCGGACAAAGTAATATGCAGCATCAACCATTCCAGGTTTGTCTCTTTGTTCTAAAGGCATAGTTCGTATATAGTTCATCACATCAGAACGTATAGAATTAAAATCAGGATACTTGGCAGAAGCATCATTTGCCTGCCTCTCAACATTAGCGTCAAGCCTATCTCTCCATGACATAGCAGCATATATTTCAGTCTGTACGGCACGACGAGGATCTGTTTCCCAGAGTTTTTCTAACTCTTGCTGATAGTTGTTTTGAGGAGCAGGAGCAGCTGGTTGCTGCATCACGGGATTTCCTTCAGCATCAAAAAGCATGTTGTTAGCCATGACTTTTTTCAAAGCCTCTAACTGCGCTTGCATCTGCTGACGTTTTTCCCTCTCCTCATGTAACGCTGAAATGGGTACTTGTGTCCCCTCTTGCGCTGGGGCTGGCGATGCACCAGGAGTTTGCGCAGCTGGTGTCTGCGACGCAGGGGCTGGAACGTTCGGCTTAGACGCCGCCTGTGGATCTTTCGCCGATGCAGGAGCGGGTGCCTGCTGTTGATTCTCCGCTGGAGTTTTTGGATCTGGCATATTTCTCCTAACAGGAATGATACGGTCATTCCCGAAACCGAGCAGGGATTTTTAAAGGTTCCCTGGAACCTTATTCCTCCCGTTCGATAACATCGAGAGGAAGTCTCTTTACTTTTTCCCAGAGCTGTATTTCAAGTTGTATCTTTTCAAGATCACTCACAGCACAACTTCTCAAGCGCAGCTCCAGTCCCTTTATTCGATTATCAACTTCCGCGCATATACGTTCCCACAACACGGAAGAATGTATCTCTTTTGCCTGTTCAACATTCATCATCCTTGACCTCCTGCCATAGCTTCTTCAGCAGGCGGCGGCCCAAGCATTTCTAACTTGATCTGGTCTGGCGTAGCTCCTTCAGCTAAACGCTGCCTGATCTTGTCCTGCTGCATAGGATCAAGCCCTCCTGGTTTTACGATAGTAGGCTGCGGAGGACTTAACAATTTATGTATATCCTTAAAGCCCATAAGTTCCCCGATCCTTCTGTTTATCTCTACTCTGTTCACTGTCGGATCATTAACAGTCAGCTCTTTATATCTTAACAATTGTCCTATCTGCAATTCTTTATTCACTGTCTCAGAAACACCAGTAGGAATAAATTGTACTCTCGCCTGGATTATTTCTGGACGTACTTGCACTGGCTGTTGTGTCCCGTTAGCTCCCGTGATCATGATCCATTCTGGAATTATCATAAACTGTTGCAACATAGAGAGATACAAGTAAGCCATATGGGATATAAAATCAGTCTCAAGCTTCTTGAGCACTGGTTTGAATCTTACTCCTGCTGCGCTCTGCAAAAGATTTATTCCCATCGCAGTGCGATGCTGACCTTCTTCAGTAGGCATCAACTGCACCACGGCACCAGTAGATTCTCTAAAATCCTGCTTCGCTATTTCTTCTTCTTTGTAAGAAGATGTGGTGACATCTGGAATATCCATCCAGCGTATCGAAGTGCTCGTATCAGAGACTTTATGCCACTGCCCAGGCTTGCTTATCTGAAGTTTTTTTGTATTGATAAGAAGATCGCCGCCATTATAAAATCCCTGTTTGTTCAAAACAAGATCAACGTTATCCAATCTTTGGTTGACTATTTTGTTTATTCTTTCTTGGGTCGGTTTTCCTATCGTCCCTATGCCTATACCAAACCAAGAAGGATTTGGATCATCAAACAAAGTCAACTTGCAAAGCGGAGGAAGCTGATGGTTGTAAGGATTAGGCATCTTTCTTGCAAGCACACTCCTATTCACGACTATTATCCAATGAGGGATTATTTTAGATTTCGCGTTAGGCTTATCACTCTCGTATTCATAATTCCCCCAGTAAGCAAGCAGCTCATATTTTTCTTTATCTTTAAGATCCATCGCCTTGCCGTTAGAATCGAGAATAATACTCGTATTAGAAACTATCGGCTTAGAATCAAGAGCCTCCTGAAGATTAGTAAAATTATAGCGCGGGTTAAGAGAGAGCCTCTTGAGATAATCAGCATCACAAAACTGCCTGCGTATTAAAGGCAGGCCGTCACTCATGTGTATCTTTGCTGGGTGAGGATATATTTCAAAAAAACTTACAGTCTTGCAATCTGGCCTATTAGCAGTAATTGCCTCATAACGCTCACCAGTAGTAGGATCTATCTGCCAACCTCTTTCTACTAGCCACGAAGCATCAACATATCCAGTGCCGAATAAAGTACATTGCGTCAAAGCCCGCAACGATTCGACAGTGACATTAGCCTGCCTGAACTTCTGTTCTATCAATCCCTTGATGGAAATACCCTGGTCAGGAGTAGCTGGGTCAAATGTGAGAACTTCAAACGGAGCGTCATTAGGGAACAACGCTGAATGAAGTTTAGGAGTTACTGTCTGCTCACCTTCCAAAGTCACAGGGACATGGACAGCATTTTGCCAATCCCAATCGCGCTTAAAAGGTTTATTGCACCAGTAATCATAGATCTCTTTACATTGATCAAAGCGATCCTTGCAGCCCTTTTCATATCTTAAGAATTCTTCTGTGATGAAATCAACACACTTTTTATTTTTATCCATTGCTATCCCCATACTGGCCAGTGTATCTGACCTTATAAGGCAAATCTCTATTGATGGGCCTGCCAGTGACCACTGACATACCAGTCTTTTCCTGCGCTATCTTAGCCGCTTCTTTCGGCGGTTTGCCTTCTGAAATCAACTGTGCATAGATCTCTTGTACTGTCATTTTAACCGATTGTCGCACTCCTCTTAAAAAAACAAAATGAATATACGATCGTCATACCAAAAAAAAATAATATCATTAAAGCTACAAGAACAATAAGCTCTATAACTGCTTTTAAGAAAGTAACCAATCCAGTAAACATATCTACAACAAGAGAACTTATCAAAATTTACCCCCTAGATGTATCAATAACGCTGTCCACATTAATCCCATTGACACCAACATTATAATAGCTTTAATTTTATGCTGTTTAGAAAATTCCCAAAAATATTGGCTGACAGTTTTACCCGTCATCTTTTTGCTTACAACTTCAATCACGCCAAAAATACAATTAAAAATTAAAAGAACCCAAAATAAAGGCCATATCTTAAACGCTCCTGCCGCTACCATAGGAGCTAACATTATTATTACAAATAAAATATCTTTCAAAAATTACCTGCTCTTTCAGTAAGCGTATAATAAGAACCTGCCGATGGTTTGCTCACTGGATACTTCGTATATTCTCCAGCATATTGGACATCTCCACCTTCATCTTCTTCCCTCACGACATACCGCGGAGCGTGATTATAGATATAACGCAGACAATCCATAAAATGATCGTTCTTCTTTTTGACCTGTTCTTTAAGGCCGTACTCATCTTTATTACGCCTGTAATTATCCCAGATGTAATGCTGGAACTCATAAATAGTCTGCGTACAGTGGCGGGAAACCCGCAACTGAGGGATCTCTGTCTTTACAAGAGGGGAATACCGTGGCTTTAAGGCTGAACGTATCCGAGACTTCCCCAATTGCGGGTCGCTGTTAGCTCTTTCGCAATATATTCCATATTTCATCAGTTCTTTTCTGATGTTCATGGAAGCAAAAGTGCCTGGGTCTTTGTCGTTGTGGGGGTCGATAAGTCTGATGTTTGCCTTCAGGTCACCCTCTTGTACATTGATGGCATGCGCGATCGGCTCGATATCCATATCCTTGAGCCAAAGTTCATCATAGATCCAATGATTATCGTGGTTATCAACGGCCAGCCATAATACGGCAGTGGGCATCCTTTCATGAGGGTCTATAGCCATGTAACGGCTCCATGATGGCTTGATAGTAACAGCCTCGCAAATGTGTATGTTCGGATCAAACTCTTTATAAACAAGCCCAGTGAGGTGAAGGAAACGGCCGTGTAAGCGTGCTTCTTTCTCTTCTTCGGTGAGGTTTACTTCAAAATCTCTGATAGCTTCTTCAGTAAGATGGGGATTATCTCTGATATCTGTAGTGACAACGCTTATTCTCTTGTTGTCGGATGAGGTATATATTTCGTCATATATCCAGGGCTGGGTCAGCGGCGTGAGTGTAAGCCATGCTCTCCCCTTATAGTCTACTAATCCACGTAACGTGGCAATATATCTGTCTCTCGGAGGCGGTTCATCAAACCACGCCACATGACCTTTCCAGCCCTCGAATGATTCAACTGCCTGCTCATACGTCAAAATATCGAAAACTGAACCGTTCTTCATATACCACTTTATCGGGATACCCAGCGCATTACGCTGTTTTCGCTGTATAAGGCTATTATCGAGCCATTCTTCGAGAAAGGGGATGATAACCTCGCCTACGCCCTTGCCGTAGTCAGTAGCCACTATCCTGCCTTTAATCGGATATGCGTAGCGGGCCTCCTTGGGATACCAATCTGGGTAGGCTCCTGTGATATGAAACAGGAACTCCATGCCGCCAGCAGTAGTCTTCCCAGACCTGTTACCGCCGAAAATAGCCCTAATCTGGCTCGCGCTCAGGTGAAAGCTCTTCAGTTTCGGGTTCGGCTCGTAAAAGAGAATCTTTTGGCTCTTCCTCAGCTGCAATTCCTGGTCGAGAAGCCATAAGTATTTCTCTTGTTCTTCGCGGGGCAGAGCCTGAAACTGGCTTTCGCTGAGATGCAAGTCCGCTAAGTCGTTTAAATTCTGCATAAATATCCTCTGGACTCAAGCCTTTTTGATACGTAAAGCTGCCTATTTCTACGTTGGGCGTTGATTTAGACAGAGCGTTGGCAACGCTGACTAGCGTTGACATCATCTTTGTGTCAACTTTTTTCTTATGCTTCTGGTCAGCAAGCCAGTTGTTGATGAGATATTGCGTGGATTTTTTGTTGTTTTTGACTAGATCGCGGATTTCTTTATCGAGGCGGCGGGATATTTCGGTGAGTTCTTTCGAGAAAAGCTCTTGTACTCTATCGTTATTCTTGGCTTTTCCCTCAACGAGATCGTAAAAAGAAGCTTCCCCTATACCACAAAGGCGGGCCACTTCTCTATACGAATGGTTACCCGCCTCTATAAGCTGTAAAGCTTTACGATATTTCTCTGGGAGAACTTCTAACTTTTGTCTCATAAGCGAATAAAATGGCCAAAAATAAAAAATTAACCAAGTTTAATTCGCTTGACTTACATATAGCACTAATCTGCCGCGGTGTCAAGAGTTAAAAGCAAAATCGGGGGAAATATCTATCACGGGTG
>Ga0105099_10000106_pt1 | contig 51604 bp, 45 predicted proteins | sample PPLLak3cmMay2015_2_FD_79138 | JGI IMG/M metagenome (GOLD analysis project Ga0105099, IMG submission 79138) | Freshwater sediment microbial communities from Prairie Pothole Lake near Jamestown, North Dakota, USA - PPLs Lake P8 Core (1) Depth... | ecosystem: Environmental > Aquatic > Freshwater >... | reverse complement strand
GAAGGAGGATAAAAAACAGGCAGACGCCGCTCAGGATCGAGAGGGGCAAGACGGCGTTTTTCACCCCATGGGCCGAGCGCAGCAGCACGACCAGTAAGACCGCGTAGAGAATCACCAGAAAAAGCCTGACTTGTCCGGGTTTGTAAGTTATCGGTTTCATTAGTCTAAGGGGAACTCCTTCATCCATTCTTCATCGACGGCGATGAATTCCTGCTCCTGTTTTTCGATCAGGAAGGTCTCCAGCACCAGGTAATCCATATTGGTCCGCATGAAGCAGCGGTAGGCATCCTGAGGGCTGTTGACGATCGGTTCGCCGCGCACGTTGAACGAGGTGTTGATGATGATCGGGCAGCCGGTGCGTTTGTGGAACTCGTCGATGACCGCGTAATAATAGGGGCTGACCTCCCGGTTCACCGTATGCAACCGGGCCGAGCAATCGACATGGGTGATGGCCGGCACCTCCGATCTCCGGTTGTAGAGCTGATCGAGCCCCTTCCGGTCCTTCTCCGCGGCGGTCAATTTCCGCCGGTGCTCATCCTTGAGGTGGTAGACGAGTAGCATGTAGGGGGAGGGATGGTGAAAATCGAAATAATTCCCGGTCTCTTCCTCCAGCATCGACGGGGCGAAGGGGCGGAACGACTCGCGGAATTTGATCTTCAAGTTCATCTTCGACTGCATCTCCGACGAGCGGGCGTCACCGATGATGCTGCGGCCGCCGAGCGCCCGGGGGCCAAACTCCATCCGCCCCTGGAAGAAACCGATCACCTTCTGACCGTCGATCAGCTCGGCCGCCTTCCTGGCCATCTCCGGCGGCGGCAATTCGGAGTAGCGGATGTTGTTCTCGGTCAGAAAAGCGAGGATCGCGTCCCGGGAATAGGCCGGACCCAGGAACGATCCCCTCTGGGAATCGGTCCGGTCGTCGGCCCGGCGGGGATTCTGCAAATGGCGGTACCAGACATCGAGGGCCGATCCCAGCGCGCCTCCGGCATCCCCGGCCGCCGGCTGGATCCAGATGTTCTTGAATATCTGCTTCTTCAGGATCTTGCCGTTGGCCACGCAGTTCAGGGCCACGCCGCCGGCCAGGCACAGGTTATCGGAGGGGATCAGTTGCCGGGCATGGCGGGCGATCCGCTCGACGATCTCCTCCAGGACCACCTGGATGGAGGCGGCCAGGTCCATGTCGATCGGCCGGATCGGCGTCTCCGGTTTGCGCGGCGGCACGCCGAACAGGTCGGCGAAGCGGCCGTTGGTCATGGTCAGGCCGACGTGGTAGTTGAAGTAATCGAGGTTCAACCGGAACGATCCGTCCTCTTTCAGGTCGAGCAGTTTTTCCAGGATCAGGTCGCGGTACTTTGGCTCACCGTAGGGGGCCAACCCCATCAGCTTGTATTCCCCTGAGTTGACCTTGAACCCGGTGAAATAGGTGAAGGCGGAATAGAGGAGGCCGAGGGAATTGGGGAAGGTCAGTCGTTTGACCACATCGAACCGGTTGCCGGCGGCCCGGGCAATGGTCAGCGTATCCCATTCACCCACCCCATCCAGGGTGATGACGGCGGCTTCGGAGAAGGGGGAGGGGAAAAACGCCGAGGCGATGTGAGCGTCGTGATGGGTGGTGAAGAGGATCGGCACCTGGTCGTTGCCCAGTTGCTCGCGGATGATCTCCTTGATGAAGATGCGGTGCTTGGTCCAGAGGGGCACCGCCTTCAAAAAACTTCGGACCCCGCGCGGGGCGAACTGCATGTAGGTGGAGAAGAGACGGTCCATCTTCAGGAACGGCTTCTCGTAGAAAACGACCCGGTCGATCTCCCGGGGGGTTACACCCGTATAGGCGAGACAGTTTTCGAGCGCTTTTTGGGGAAATTCGGAATCGTGTTTCTTGCGGGAAAACCGCTCTTCCTGGGCGGCATACACCACTTCGCCGTCCCGCACCAGGGCCACGGCGCTGTCGTGATAGAACGCGGAAATCCCGAGTATGATCATTGTTTTTCCTTCAATACGTACGCTTCTGAGGAGTCGATTGATCCGCAGGGATCATCTTCTGCTTCTGGATGACTTCCGCCACCCACCTGGCAATGATATCATGGGCGGCGGCATTGGGGTGATGGTTGAGCGGCGTCGCCCACCAGGAGCTGTAACGCTTGAATTTCAGCCGCTCCCAGATTTCCAGGAAGGGAATACCGCTCCGGTTGCAGGCACGATTCACCAGTTGCCGCCCATGCTGGTAATAGGCGAGATGCTCTTCCTGCGGCGAGGCGAAATAGGGGAAGAAGAGGACCATCCCCTGCCGCTGGGCGATCAGGCCGGTCAATTCATTCAGGGCACGTACCATGTCCGGGAATTGATCGTTTGTTTTTTCCTGAAACGACTGGTTCAGCCAGGTCAGGTGAAGGTTTTTTTGCTCTCCGAAGAACTGAAAAATGGTCCAATCGGTGAAGCGGGCCAGAGCTGAGAATTTTTCCAGGTGTGCAAAAACCTCGTACTTATTCTCTTCGCAGGCATAACTGTTAATAAAGGTGATGGTGTCGAAGGGGGTGCAGAAATCATTGAGCACGAAAGCGAAAACGATGATATCGGGATCGTATTTGAGGACATCGGTCTTGATCCGCTCCAGGTTATCGAAGATATTGGAGGCGCAGACGCCAAAATTGAATACCTCGATCGCTTTTCCCGGATAGCGGTGCCTCAGGTAATTACCGGTCCGGGTGGGAAAGATCTGATCCCATTCCACCATTTCACCATATGTATATGAATCGCCGATAAAGGCGATACGGGTGGTGCCGGCCGGTTTGGCCAGGGGATGATCGACATCCCGGAATCCCTCCCGGTTCCTATGGTAAGCGGGTGCTTTGGGAAGGCTGCCATAGTAGATCCGTATACCGATTTCGGCAATGACCAAGCCGATAAGAATTCCAATAAGGATCACGATTGTCCTGGCCCAGAATTTTTTCATAAAATATAATCCTTTGCCATTGCGATCACAAGGTACAAAAACCGGGGAGATTATAGCAAAAAAGAATGGTCCGTTCAACCGGAGCTCGACAGCGGAGATCGAACCGATCGCATGCAATTCAGGAGTTGCCGCCTATTGTCAGCCGGCCGGTTTCGGTCTATAGTAATTTCTGACCTGAATCTCATCGTTCCGGAGGTGCGGAATATCTATGCTGATCCAGTTGCAGGCCGACAGCCGGGAGCCGATCTATCGCCAGATCATCCGCCAGATCACAGAACTGATCGAGCGGGGGGCATTGCCGGCGGGAAAACGGCTGCCATCGACCCGGAGACTGGCGGAGCAACTGGGTATTCACCGCTCGACCGTGGCCACCGCCTACCAGGAACTCTGGTCGCTCGGCTACCTCGACATGCGGCCCGGCTCTTTTCCCAGGGTGCGAAAACCAAGGAAAACAGCCGCTTCCGGAGCCACGTCTCAGCCGGGGAAGATCGATTGGCAACGACTGGCCGCTCCGGCTGCCGAACAACTCCGGGAGACCTTCCGAACCTTCCACCCGGAGTCGAGCCGTAAAACCGACACCGCCGTCGTCAACCTGAGCCGCCTGGAGGTCGATCCCCGGCTGGTCCCCTTCGACCGCTTCCGCACCTGCCTGAACCGGGCCATGCATGCCGATCCGAAAACCCTTTGCGGATACGGCGGGCGCCGGGGATTCCCGCCCCTGCGGGAGGCGATCGCCAGGCGCATGCAGGCGCACGGCATCTCGGTCGGTCAAGAAGAGATCATCGTCACCAACGGCTCCATGCATGGGATCGATCTGGTTCTGCGCATGCTGGCCGGACCCAAGCGGCGGATCGCCGTGGAATCACCCACCTATGCCCAGATCATCCCCCTGATCCGCTTCCAAGGCCTGGAGACAACCGCCATCCCGATGAAATCGGACGGCCTCGATCTCGATTGCCTGAGGCAAACCATTCGCACCGCTCCCCCGGTCCTCCTCTACACCATGCCCAATTTTCAGAACCCGACCGGCATCACCTCGACACCCAGCCACCGCGAAAACCTCCTTGCGCTCTGCGAAGAATCGGGCCTTCCCATCCTGGAAGACGGCTTCGAGGAGGAGATGAAATACTTCGGGAAAGTGGCCCTGCCGATCAAATCCCTGGACCGGAGCGGCATCGTGATCTACTGCGGCTCATTTTCCAAGATCCTGTTTCCCGGACTGCGCATCGGCTGGATCGCCGCCGACCGGCAGTGCATCGAGCGGATCACCGCCATCCGCCGCTTTACCGATCTCTCCTCGGGGATGATCCTCCAAGCCGGCCTTCACGAATTCATCGAGCAGGGCTTCTTCGACCTCCACGTCCAGAGGATGCACCGCACCTTCCGCAAGCGCATGGAGACGGCGTTGACGGCCCTGCGGAAAACGGTTTCCCGGGAGTGGGCCGAGTGGCGGGAACCGGCCGGAGGGTACCTGATCTGGTTGCAATTGAAACGAACTGGCCGAAGCCCCATCGACTGGCCGGGGTTCTGCGCCCGGCACCGCGTCTACGTGTCTCCGGGGGACTATTTTTTCCCCGATCCTCGCGGCCGACCCTGCATCCGGCTCTCGATCGCTACCCTGAACGAGGAGGAGATCACCGAGGGGATCCGGCGCTTGGGAAACCTTCTGGAAGAAGTATGCCCCTGAGTCAATCTTGACAGGAAAGGGAAGCATAACTATAATTCGTCCATCAACCAATCCCCATTTTAATCGGAGGTTTCATGCGTACACGATTTGGCTTGGCCATGTTCATGATCATATTCGGATTCTTCCTCTCCGCCCAGACGATCGATACCTTCAGCGTCCCCGGCGTCCCCCCGTCCGGCAGCGGCGGCGTGAAGTACCCGGGGATAGCAGCCAATTCCCGCGGCGACGTCATGGTGGTGTTCCGTAACAAGAACAACAGGATGATGTACTACTTCAAGAAGAAGAACGGCGGTGGCACTCCCTCACCCGTATCGATCCCCGATTCAGCACCAAGCACCATTCATTCCTCGGGAGCCACGCTGGTCGCCAGCGCCGACGACCATTTTCACACCCTCTGGAATTCCGATGCGGCACCGTCACCACTAGGGGTGTATTATGCCGAGTTCAATATCCAGACCGAGCAATGGGGATCGGTCACCCGCCTTTCGTCCGTCAACTCCCGCGACCCGCTGCTCCTGCTGAACCCGGTGAGCGGCGATCTGGCGGCCGTCACCATCCGCCGTTTCTCCAATGGCGCGGACGAGGTCGACGTCTTCATCAAGAAATCGGGCCAGAGTCAGTGGGAGGAACCGATCAACATCTCCCAGGGAGCCTGGGTCGGTCATCTTCAAGCCTGTTTCGACGAGGAGGGATACTTGTACCTCGCCTACCGGGAAGAGATGAATTCCGAAGAGGAACTCTATTTCATCAAGGCCGTGCTGATCAAGAGAGGCAGCGGCGGCAATTACCAGAAAATTTCCTCTCACGACATCACCCGCCAGTCTCCGGGATGGCACTTTCTCCCCTCGATCGCCGCTACCGGCGGCAAGGGGATCGTTACCTTCGTCTGGACCCAGAAGGCCACCTATTATCACGTCCCCTTTCAGCGGAACGGCGATACCCTGACCTTCGACGGCAGCCACTTCATCTCGACCGCCTCCGCGCCGGTCAACCCCTGGTTTCGGTATTATTCCAAGGCGATCGCCCACGGCGACGAGATTTTCTACGTCTATACCGATAACGGGTTCTCGCTGAAGATGCTCCGTTACAAAGACGGCCAATGGATAACTCCCCAGCCGGTCCAGTTAATGGCCGAGATGTTGAATAAATTTCCCTTCCAATTGTACGCCGATCCGAATTCAGGAGTATACACAATCTGGTTCTGGGAGAATGACAACGGGGATGGCGTGACCAGTTACTGCCTCTACAATCTGCCCAAGCCGAAGATCGGCGCACCGGTCAATGTCCAGGCCCTTAAAACGATCGAGCGAAGTTTCTTCCATTCGATCCCCGTCTACGTCATCACCTGGGAGGCCAACCCGCTTAACACCGAAAACAACATCGCCATCACCGCCTACAAAATATACCGGCGCACCCGTAGCGGCGGCACCTGGACCCTGGCCGGTTCGGTGAGCGGAACGACCCTGAAATTCGTCGACAAAACCGGGATCACTTCCGCTTCCGATTTTGTCTACGGGGTCTCCGCGGTCAACGACAAGGACCAGGAAAGCCCGATCCAGCAATAGGGTCAACGTTGTCACCCGATCAGGGGAAGTTTTGTTCCGTTTGAAAGCGAATCCCGATCATTCCTCCCGGAAAAAAAGGCTTCCTCTTTTTGTCTGCACAATCGGCTCTTGGTTTCTTTATCCCCTTCATGCCGACCCCATGGGGCCCGGACCGGTTTTCCCGGTTCCGAAAAAAGCCGCAATGGCCCTGGTGTTGAGCGTCCAGGTTCCCGAGGATGTGCGCAGCGCCAGAGTCCTGGTCAAGTCGCTGCGAACCTTCGGCGGTGAATTCGCGACGATCCCCGTCTACCTCTTCGTCCATGACCCCGAAAAATCCTATGCCGATCGGGTGAAAATCGAGGGGGTGACCACCATCCCGCTGAACCTGGAGCCCGATGCCGCCGCCTATCCCTTCGCACGCAAGGTCTATGCCTGCGCTCAGGCGGAACGGATCCTGGCTGGGTGTGTGAAGACCATCGTCTACCTGGATAACGAGTGCCTGGTGCTCTCCCCACCCCGGGAATGGACGCTCGCACCCGGGAAAGAGGTCGCCCTGTGCCCGGTGTTTCTGGTCAACCGCATCGGCATCCCCCCCGGTCATCCCCTCGACCCATTCTGGGAAACGATTTACCGGGAAACCGGGACCGACCCTGCCACGATACCCACGATCCATACACTGGTCGACCAGTCGCCGATCCGCTTTTACATCAATTGCCAGATCGTCCCCGTCCGCCCGGAACTGGGAATCTTCCGCGAATGGGAGCGGGTATTCACCCGGTTGCTCCGGAATGGGGAGTTTCAGATCCAATCCTGCGCCGATCCCCTCCACCAGATATTCCTGCACCAGGCGGTCCTCTCCGCCGTCATCGGCGCCAAGATACCGCAGATGAAGATCCACTGGTTCTCCCCCGGCAACAGTTACCCGCTGCCCCAGCACCAGAAACTCCCCGTAACCCGCAAATTGGCCCGCATGAACGATGTCGTCACCATGCTGCTCGATACTCTGCCCACACAGCGCCCCGATTGGATCGATACCATGCCCTGCGACGAGCCGTTGCGGTCATGGATCGTCGCGGCCTACGGCCGGTGATTCGCTTACTCCCGCTCGCTGGCCGTTCGTAAGAGGAAACCGATTTTCCCTTTGCCGGGTGAAAAAATTGTACTATAATTTCATTTGACCTAAAACCCGATTCCCCGGATTTCCGGGAAAGGAGCCGTCATGAATTTATTCACTTCAGTCCTGCAGTTGATCACCTGGAAGCACCTGCTGATGATGGCCATCGGCGGTTTGCTCATCTACCTCGCCGTGCACAAGGAGTACGAGCCCGCGATTCTGCTGCCGCTCGGTTTCGGCACCATCATCGTCAACCTCCCCTTGTCCTCGGCGATCGACCAGATGCTCGGCGGTCAGGAGGTCGAGGGAGTGCTCTCGGTCTTTTTCCGGGTCGGCATTCTCACCGACATCCTGCCCATCCTGATATTCGTGGCCATCGGCGCCATGATCGATTTTTCCCCCCTCTTCCGCAAACCCATGCTCTTGTTTTTCGGCGCCGCAGCCCAACTCGGCATCTTTCTCACGGTACTAGCCGCGACTCTCTTCGGCTTCACCCTGAAGGAAGCGGCATCGATCGGCATCATCGGAGCCGCCGACGGCCCGACCTCCATCTACGTCGCCAGCCGCTTCGCCCGCCACCTCCTCGGTCCCATCTCGATCGCCGCCTATTCCTACATGGCCCTGGTGCCGATCATCCAACCCCCGGTGATCAAGCTCCTGACCACCCAAACGGAGAGGCGGATCAGCATGGGAACGTCCCCGGCCCGGGTTTCCCGGACCGCCCTGACCCTCTTTCCCATCATCATCACCATCCTCACCGGCCTGATCGCCCCCACCGCCGTGGCTCTGGTCGGCTTTCTCATGTTCGGCAACCTCATCCGCGAGTGCGGCGTCCTCAACCGGCTCTCGCAGGCGGCCCAGAACGAGCTGGCCAACATCGTCACCCTGCTGCTGGGGATCACCATCGCCACCACCATGACCGCCGACAAGTTCCTGCGGAGCTCGACGTTGCTCATCCTGGCCATGGGACTCCTGGCCTTTATCTTCGACACGGCCGGCGGAGTCCTCTTCGCCAAGTTTCTCAACCTGTTCCTGAAGAATAAAGTGAACCCGATGATCGGCGCGGCCGGCATTTCCGCGTTTCCCATGTCGGCCCGGGTGATCCATAAAATGGGCCTCGAAGCCGATCCCAACAACTTTCTCCTGATGCATGCCGTCAGCGCCAATGTCGCCGGCCAGATCGGCTCGGTGGTGGCGGGCGGCCTGATTCTCGCCCTGGTTCACTGAGGAGGCCACCATGCATTTCGAACTATTGCGTCAGGCGTCCCTGGTTCTGCTCAAGGGAATGGGGGGAATTTTTGCGTTCATGGCCGTTTTCTGGCTGCTGGTCCATGCCCTGCGGCGGATCCCCCCGGAAAAGGAGAAGTAAACGGAAGCAGACTGTAAGCCGGATTCTGTCGCGAAGAACCATTTATCTGGTCCCGCCATTGCTGGCGGGATCGAGCAGTTGACCCAAGAGCCTCGGCCGGGAAAGCCTCAAACGCCCTTTTTGAACCTTGCTCCGGATGGGGTTTGTCTCAGTCCCGGGCGTCGCCGTCCGGGACGGTGAGCTCTTACCTCACCGTTTCACCCTTACCGGCCGCTGACGCGACCGGCGGTCTGGTCTCTGTGACACGATCCTGTTCCCCCGCTTGGCGGGGAAAAATCCCTGTTAGGGATCATCCTTCCCTGCGGAGTCCGGACTTTCCTCCCCCCGCCCTTTCAGGCGGAAGGCGGTTCTTCATCTGCTTCCGTTTCTTCCTTGACTATTATACCCAAAGATTCCATTTTTTTATAGAGGTTGCTGCGCGGCATGTCGAGTTCGCGCGCCGTTTTGGCGACATTGTAGCGATATTCCTTGAGCTTTTGCTCGAGAAACATCCGGTCGACCATCTGCCGGAAGTCCTTCCAGGTCTTGACCGTGAAAAAGTCGATCGGTTGCTGCTCCTCCCGATGGCGGATATATGCAGGCAGGTCGATGTCACGGATCAGGTCGCCCTCGTTCATGATCAGGAGCCGTTCCACCAGATTGCGCAACTCCCGGACATTGCCTTGCCAGTCATATTCCTTGAACAATTCGATGGCCCGCGGGGAAAACCGTTTGGGTCGGTAATTGTTCTCCTCCGAGAAGAAGGCGACGAAATGATCGATCAGGAGCGGAATGTCGTCGCGGCGTTCCCGGAGCGCCGGTGAATGGAGGGGTACGACGTTGAGACGGAAAAAGAGATCCTCGCGGAAGGCATTCTTCTTGATCTCTTCGGCCAGGTTCTTGTTGGTGGCGGCGACCACCCGGACATTGACCTTCTTGATTTCGGGTGATCCCACCGGTTGCACCTCGCCCTCCTCGAGCACACGCAACACTTTGGCCTGGGCCCTGAGGCTCAGGTCGCCCACCTCGTCGAGAAAGATGCTCCCCTTGTGGGCGCTTTCGAACTTGCCGATCTTCTTTTCATAGGCACCGGTAAACGATCCCTTTTCATGACCGAACAACTCGCTCTCGATCAGTTCATCGGGGATGGCGGCGCAGTTGACCTGGACGAACTTGTTGCGGCAGCGCGCCGACAACTGGTGGATATGGCGGGCGATCAATTCCTTGCCGGTACCGCTCTCTCCCGAAATGAGGACAGTCGAATCGCTCTTGGCCACCCGCTGGATCGTATCCCGAAGCTTCAATACCAACTGAGATTGGCCGACGATTTCGTACTTCCTGGCGGTGATGACCTTGAGGTTGAAATTCTCCTTGAGCAGGGAGATCTTTTCCCCGGCATTGCGCACAGTGAGGACCAGCTTGTCACGGGACAGAGGTTTCTCCAGGAAGTCGAAGGCACCGAGGCGGCTGGCCTCGACTGCCTCCTCTATGCCCGAATGCCCCGAGATCATGATCACCTCGGCGAACGGATTGATCTCCTTGATCACCTTCAGGACCTGCATCCCTTCGATTCCCGGCATTTTCATGTCGAGAATGACGATATCGGGAGTCCACCTTTTATACAGATCGATCCCCTCGATGCCGTCCTTCGCGGTCTCCACCAGGTAATGCTCGTAGGAGAGGACCATCTTCACCGATTCCAGGATGTTCTTCTCGTCGTCGATGACCAGGATCTTCATGTTTTCCATGTATAGGTTATACCAGAAACGGGCGACGCTGACAAACACCCGTTATACTTGGATTCGGAACTGGGGTTGATCGGCCGAACCAGTCGATCGGTCGCCGTCGAGGAGCATGTAGGGCGTTCCCAGGGAAAACCGGTGCAGAAAGAATTTCAATTCCCTGGAAACCCGCACCACCCGCAGCAGAAAGGAGCGGAGCGAGGTGCGGAAAGTGAAATGGACCGGGGCACCGACCTCTCCTCCTGAAAACCGGAATCCGTAGGCCGAAAAATTGTATTCTCGACCATCACCGGCCGGGCTGCTGGGGCGGACCAGCACCACCAGCACTCCCGACCCCGCTTCTTTCAGGAGTTGGGCAAAGGCGAATGGCGACGGTTTGATCACCAGGTTGCTGAACAGGACCACCGGGTGGATCCCCTCGGCCCGGAAGCCGTTTCCGGTGGATCCCCCTGCCGACAAGCCGGACCTGAGATCACGGATCGGAGAAAGAAACACCCCCTTGTTGATGAGGATGTGCTCCCGGCAGCGAACCCCCTCGTCGTCGAAAGGGGCCGATCCGCATTGCTCGTCGAGCAGCGGTTGATCGACCAGGGTCACCTGCTGGGAAGCGACCAGTTCCTTATTTTGTAATTGGCTGAAACCGGATCGGAAATGGTCCGAAAAATGACGGATGACCGCAGCCGTAGCTTCCGGGGCGAAGAGTAGAGGCCCAGCTTCCCGGTCGACCTCGACGGCTTCGCCGACCGCTTCGAACAGATTGGAGGCGCGGGCGATCAACCGTTCCGGTTGGAATTGGCGGAAGAACGACCGGCTTTCCTGTATTTCCAGGCGGTGATGGCGGGCGACCAGGTCGAGGGAGATGGTGAAGACGGTCTTTTTATACCGGCCCGACAGACCAGCGGAATTGACAATATGAATCCGCCTCAAACCGGCCTGCAAGGCGATGTTGCGGATGCTGATACCGGAGAACGAACTCATCGCCTCGGTGATCCGTTCGGTCAACTCCCTGAAATTGACCCCTCCGAGCTCAAAGAAAAAAGGGTCGAAGATCTTTGGTTTGGCCTCGCCCGGATCGGCGGGCAACAGGGAGGCGATGTTTTTCCGGGAATCGGGGTGGACAGCGCTGCGGCACTCTGCCAGAGCCTGGCGGATCTCCCGGAGCGACGGGATCGACAGGGAAATCCCGACCGGATCGCCCTTTTCCCAAAAGGCGCGGACCGCCATCCGGTTCCCGGAACTCTCATGGTTCAGCGTACGGGCGGTACTGTGCAGGAATTCCTTTTTTTCCAACCGTTCATGGAACACATCGGCAGCGGCAAAGCCTTCCCGCCCGCAGGCCTGGATGATCGACTCAATCATGGGGCTCCTGAGCGCAATGGAGCCGATTGATCTTCACCGTCGGCTGGCCGACGCGAACCGGCAAAACCTGCCCGTTTTTTTGACAGAAGCTGATCCCCTTGTCGTAGCGAAAATCGTTTCCGATCCTGCCGATCTCACCGAGCACCTCCCGGAGTTCACCGCTGAATTGCATGACACCCAAAGGCCGGTCGATTCGTCCCTTTTCGATCCGGTAGGTTTCCTGGGCGCAAAAGGTGAATCGTCCGGTAAACGGATCGAGTGAACCGTCCCGGAATTCCCGGGCAAAGACACCGGTCTCGGTCTCTCCCAGGATATCATCGAATCCAACCTCTCCCGGTTTCAAATACAAACCGAACATACGGGGTTGCGGGGTCGAGGCGAAATCTTCGACCCGGCAGTGTCCGGCCTGAGGATTGCCGAGCAATTCCTGATGAAAACGGTCACAGACAAAGGACTGCAGGGCTCCGTCCCGGACCAGGACGGTCGAAGCAATGGGCTGCCCCTCATCGTCGCAGCCGATATCGGCGAAGAACGGGTCACGGGGATCGCCGGTAGCGATCTCCAGAGGTTCGGAAAAAACAGGTCTGCCCAGGTCATTCGGAGTGAATGGCGAGAGACCCGACGCCACATAGTCCCCCTCCAGTGGATGACCGAGGATCTCATGAAAGAACAGGGCGCCCTCGCCCGCGTGCAGTACCACCGGCAAAGTCCCGATCAATGAATTACCGGGATGGGTTTTCTGATTCTCGGCCACAGTGCGGATGCGATGAATGAGGGCATCCTGATTGAACTCCATAGTGCGGGTGTTGCCTTCGCCGATTTCCAGAAACTCCCGCCATGGCCCCGAACGGAATTGAACGCGCAGCGAATAATGACTGAACCGATTCTCCCGGGATTTCTCCTTCCCGCCGCAGACGATTTCCCGCCGCGATCGTTGCGCCCGGAACACCAGCCGCCAATCGTGAAAATCCCACCGGTTCAGCTCATCGATCAGGCTGGCATGATCTTCCTGCAGCCGCCCGCAGTCGAAAATCAGGATGGGCCGGTCATCTGCCTTTGGCCGTTTCGACAGTCTCGTACTGCCGGTTTGACCCCGGCGCTCGTGCATGCCGCATTCCATGGAACGGATTTTCCATCCTTCTTCCCAGGTCCGTTTCTGTATCCCGGATCGTTTTTTCCACAGGTTCTGTTTGATATCGCCATTTCCCAGAGTGAACTGAAATAACTCGGCCTCTTCGATGAAAATTACTTCCTGCGTTGCATTCACCACCCCATTGTACCGGAAATCGATGTCATCGGAAACAGGAAAATTGTGATATAATCTATCATTCAACTACAGGAGGCTTTGTGAACAAGAAAGAGCCGCTTCCCGTAGCCCCGGCAGAACCGCTGGTGCTGAAGAACGGAATCTTTGTCGCCGGTCATCCGCGTAGCGGCACATCCCTCGCCTGTCAGTTGCTGGAAAGTGCCGGTGTCCAGTTCCCATCCGATTTCGCAGCCGACGAATACAACAAGTCGGGATATTTCGAACTGTCCCGGGCAAAGGAACTGGAGAAAAAACTGCTCGACCAGGCCATGACCAATGAAACCACCGGGGAGATGAACCAGATCATAGAGGTACTGAATCAGACCGACGGGCTGACCGGGCTCAAGATCGTCCATATCCCCGCCCTCTTCTTCTACCGGCATCTGGCGAAAAACATGAGGGTGGTCTTCGTATTCCGTCATCCCGCCGATGTCCGGTCATCGATGCTGCGCCGCGGTATCTCCCAGTTCCGCCTCTCCTGGTTCGAAAACAACAACGCCCTGATCGCCGCCTACGAAAATATCCCCAAGAGCATCATCGTCTCCTATGAATCGATCATGGCCGGAAGACTCCATATCCAGACCGGATTCCGCAAACTCGGATTCAAGGTCGATCCAAAGCGGACGAAAAGCGAGGAGTGGACTCAAAAAAACACCCGCATGCTCATCAGCGACAACGAGATGCGACTTCATAGACTGCTGGTGAAGTTGGAAAGGGAATCGTGCCGGCCCTGACAAGGAGGAACCATGGCGGCCATACCGGATGAAAAACTCGATATCCGCGATGACCAGGCGGTCCATCTGTTCGCCAACCTGATTTCGTTCAACATCAATCCCGAAGAGATCTGCATCGGCATGGGTATCCGCGAGCTCCAGCAACCCCAGACCGTCAATGTCCACACCTATATGCACCTGACCATTCCCCATTTCCTTCGCTTCGCCGAAGCGGTCCAGCACCAGGTCGATATCCTTCTGGAAAAAGGGGTCATCACCCGGGAACCGGCCCAGTAGTTTTTTTCGCCGATCCCCTTTCCGACAAGGAAATGATTGGGTTTTGACTGAATTGATGAGCTTTCCCAGCAGGCAACGGTCTCAAGTGGCCGACAATACTCATAACAAGGGACTTAAGCCCCTTGTTTCCCAGAAGTCGCGGGGACAGTACTATCTTATCCAGGCCTCATCAAGGCAGCGGCCTGGCAAATCACTGTATTTTTTTCAACAGCTCGATCACCGGCTTCTGATCAGGAAAGACCTTGAGTGAGCTTTCCAGGACTTTCCTGGCATCGAGGGGACGGTTCAGTTTCAGAAAGGTGAGTCCCAGCGTGTTGAGAACCTCGATATCGCTGTCATAAAGCTCATTCGCCCGCAACAGGGCGTCCTGCGCCAGGTCGTACAATCCCTTGGCAAAGTAGGCCCGCCCGGTGAATGAAAAATAGTCGAATTTGGTCGCATCGGTCTCCTGCAGGGGCAGGGCCGTCTTCAGAACCCGGTCGTAATCCTTGTTTTTAAACAGCAGCGTGCAATATTCCTTGATGACATTGTAGGCACGCCCATTGATCTGCAGGGCTTTGAGGAAGGACTGCTCGGCGCGGACCGAATCGCCGAGATTCATGTATTGGGAGCCGATCATGTGATGGAAGAGGAACAGATTCTCGGCGGGGGTAATTTTGGACGCCACCGGGGGGTGGGGAACCGTCGGTTGCAACGAAACCATGAAGCTCGATTCCTCGGTTTTCAGAACGGTCCCCTTGTCGTTCATGACCTGCACGCGGGCCCGGTAATGGCCGGGGGGGATCTTACCCAAGGGTTGCACGGTGATCGGTGTCTTCAAGGTATCGATGACCGGAAAGGGAAACTCTTTCCGCCAGCGGTTAGCATCGGATGCGTCCTCGACGATGATCCGTCCCTGCAACGCCCCGGCAAACCCCTTGCGGTCGACACCGGTGAGGAGGGATAGTTCTTCGTCGCGGCCGAATTCTCCACGGACAATGACGGTCCACTCGATATCCTGGAATTTGAACGGCAGAAAGGCATTGCGGCCCAGCCGTTTCGTCTCGTGGGAAACGACGGGGCCGATGATCTCGGGGGTTTTTTCCTGGTCCGGCTTGACCACGATCTTCCGCTCGAAATAGGAGAAATCCTTCTTGACGTCGTTCTGCACCAGGACCTGCAGGGTGTACTCCCCTTCGGCGACGGGGAAATAGTCAGCAATGACCACACCGTTCTTGTATTTGACCTCGACATCGTCTTTTTTCTCAGTAAAGGAGAAATTTTTTTGATAGGAGAAAACCGATTTTTCCCCCTTTTTCAGGGCGACATCGACACGAAAATTGAAGTAGTATTGGTCTTTTTCCTGGTTGTAATCGATGGAGAGGGTCTTGGGCAAAAAGGCGAAATGGAGGAAGTTGAGACCCGACACTTCGTCGCGGGCGAGCAGGGTCGAATGGGAGACCTCCATGTAATTCATCGTGTAATCGACGCGGACCACCCCCTTGTACTTCTTGAAATTGGTGGCGTAATTGGCGTTGATCATCCGCTTGGGCATTTCATAGATCGAGCCGAGAAGCAATTCGCTGCGCAAGGTCGGTCGAAAATCACCGGGCGGTTCATCGGGAATGAGCGAAACGGACGCCATGGCCAGAACGGGGTGATATTCGGCGATTTCCTCATAGACATCTTCAGGGTCGTTCTCGTCGACCTCCATGCTGGGCCGCCTTTTCAGGAGTGAGAACGGACCATCGCTCAGCGGATTGTAGACCTTGAATTCGCCGATCTCGTCGCGTTTGAAAAAAAGGACCCAGAAGGCATTGGGGAGACCCGGACGGTCTTTTCCCGAGTAGGACCACAACTGCACCGGTTTTACCACCGCATCGACTTCGATCTTGTCCTTGCTGTCTGGCTCACCCAGTATGATATAGATCCGGCCGCGGTCGGTCATCCAGCCCGGCCGTCCGGCGTCGTACTTAAAGTATTGGTTGGCATAGTCGACCCGCCTCTGGTGCTCGATCCTGAATTCGTTCTCGGTCGTTCCCGGAGTCGGATCGCGCAGGCTCCAGAAGAGGCTGATGAAGGCGTCACGATCGCGGTCATTGGTCAGGTCCAAAAATATCTTCCGCTCGGTGTCGTGAATGATGTAGGAGACGAAATCGAGCCATTCCTTATATTTTGGACCCAAGGCGACAATTTTACCGGTTTCTTCCTTTTTTTGTTCCTTCTTCGACAACGGTTTCGCCGCTGTTTTTTGGGCTTGGATACCGATTGGCAGGATCATAACCAGCCAGATCAGGCCGATCTGAAAAATGCGGGCACTAGTCGATTGGTTGCGATGCACGGCAATACCTCCAGAATAACTGTATTTCCGTCTATTTCAAGGATTTCATAATCTCTCTAACCTGAGCGGCCCGCTCGGAGTTGGGATCGTATTTCAGGTAATTCTCGAAAGCGGCTTTGGCTTCCGGATAGTTGCTGACCGCGGTATATGCGACCCCCAGTTGGAACCACCCTTCCAGGAATTCGGGTTTCAACTCGACGGAGCGTTTGAAGTAGGTGATACTGGCAGCCATATCGCCTTTGTTCAGAAAATTGACTCCGATGTTGAAGATAGCGTCTGCATCGTCGATCTTGTCGAGGCTGAGTTTCCCGTACCATTCCAGCGCTTTTTCCTGGTCACCCTTGTTGCTGTAGGAGTTGGCGATCGATATGACCGCCTTGATGTGATCCTTCTCCGTTTCCAGGACCTTCATAAAGCTGGCGATGGCCTGGTCGTACTCCTTTTTTTCGAAATGACAGTTACCGATATTCATATGGATGATATACGCTTCCGGATTTTCGGTGATCATCTTGATGAAAACAGCCAGGGCCTCATCGTATTTCTGCTGGTTGAAGAGCTGGTTCCCTTTTTCGAGTTCGTCCATTAGTTCCTTGGTCAGCATCACTCCCTGCATCTTCTTCAACCGGATCGGTACATCGAACATCTTGCCGCTCTCGTCGAGGGAAATGGATATCCGTTTTGGTTCGAATCCGATCTTGATGAAATCGATATCCCAGACGCCACCGCGGATCCAAAAGGCTTTCCAGGAGCCGTCTTTTTCCGATTCTACTTCGAAACCCGACTGTCCATTTTCCGAGAAGAGCTTGATTTTTACTTTTTCCAGAGGCTGCCCCTGCTCGTCGGTCACGACTCCTTTCATCTTCGCTTTTCCCGCGTGTTGCGCGGTAAGCAAAATCGCCAGGACCAGTACCGCCATCCCCCAGATACACAACTGTTGCAATTGTCGTTTCATGGTCTTCACCTCATTTTAGTCAGGAATTATTATAAATCAAGGTGCAGCGGATTTCAATAAAAAAAAACCCCGCCCCGGCAAGCCGGGGCGGGGCCTTATCGATCAACCGTTAGGGTTGGTCTGGTTAGAACTGGAAGCGGACGCCGAGACGGAACACGCGTGGATTGAGGATGCCTCCGATTCTTCCGGAATTTGCGACTGAATCGGTCCAGGCGCCGGTTTTGACGTTGTAGGTGCCGTAGGTGAAATTGTACTGGCGGTCGATGGTGTTGGAGTTGAAGGCGTTGAAGAGGTCGAACATGATGTAGACGGTCTGGTTTTCACCGATACGGATCATTTTCTCGGCACGCAGGGTCAGATCGAGCATGGAGGGGGTACGGGTCGTTCCGAACGTTTCGATATTGGTGGTGATATTCTTCGAGTAAAGAGCATTGGGTGAATCGTCCACTCGCAAGGTGACATTTCGGAACAGCAAATTCCCTTCATGGGCGGTCATTACCGCGGATACGTTGATATCCCAGGGCAACTGATAGAGGAGGGAACCTTTGAGCATCCAGCGGCTGAAAACGTTCTGGCCGATTTTACCCGAAGCGCCGCCGACGTTGGGGGCATATGGCTGGTCGTTCAGCGACCAGAGGTTGGTCGGGTTGGAAGCCGTGTTGGGGTGGACATTGGCATACGCGTTCGGATCATCGTAGTGAGAAGCCTGCCCCTGGTAGGTGGCGGAGAAGTTGGCCATCCACTTGTGGGAAAGACGCTTGGTGAGGATCAGGTCGATCCCCCAGAAGCTCCTGGTGAGGCCATCTATGGTCTTTCTCATGTTCCAGTCGGTGGTCGGGACCCCGGCATTGATATTGTAGATCGGCAGGCCGGCGGCTTCGCCGGTGTCGATGGTTCCCCAGGGATTGCCCCACTTCTCGTCGACAGTGGTCGGGATGGAATTGGGGATGACCAGGTTGCCGACCTGGGAGAACATGTTGCCGTCGATAACCGTCATGGAATCATGCAACAGACGGTATGTACTCTGCAGGTTGGTGAAGGTGCGGTAGGTGCCGCCGAGAGAGACGGCCAGATCACGGGAGAATTCCTTTTCGAAGGTCAGCAGGATTTCGTTTGTCCAGGAGGTTTTGTATTGACCATCGAGCAGGGTGTGGGTGGGAAAGGTTTCTCCGCTTCCCCAGGTGAAGCCGCCCCACATCTGGTTCTGCATGGTCGCATAATCGCCGACGAAATTGCCGGCGTCATCGAAGGCCCGGACCGGGGCTTTGCCTTCATTCACCAGTTGCCACCAGTACAGTTCGTTCAGGCTGGCTTGGCCGTTGGCATTAACGTCGTTCCACCAGAAGTTCATGTATCCGCCCGTGCCGAAGTTGGCAAAATTGCTGATCGTGCCCATGACGTCGCCGGTGCGGTTATAAGCCAGCTTGAGGATGTTCTTGCCGTCGCCCTTGATGTCCCAGGTGATACCCAGGCGCGGGGAAATGACGGTCATCTCCCAATCCTTGGGTTTGGTCAGGGGAGCGGTGGCGGCGGGGAACAACTGGTCGAGTTTGGTGATGGCCGCATCCTCGAACAACTCGGAGAAAGCGGGCACGGTGGGATCGATCGGATCAATATTCATGGGGTCGACGTACGGAGCGTACTTGTCGAAGCGGGCGCCGGCCTTGATCATGAAGTTGCCGTAGGTCATGTTGTCCTGGATGTAGGCCGAGTACTGCGTGTTCAATTGGCTGAGTTTAGTGGGCCGGTTGGTGTAGATCTGAGACCATTCGGAGCCGGGGATGTCGTCGGTGCCGTCGCCATTCAGATCGAGTTCGGCCGAAGCCCAGTTGGTGTAGAGATAGAGGGCGCCGGGGCAGGCAGAGAAGACTTCCTGTTTGAACTTGGTGTACTCGCCGCCGAGCATGACCTCGTGGGAGCCGCCCAGTAGCTTATCGTTGAAGTAGGTGAGGTTGGCCGAGTAATTGTACTTGGGCCGCTGCACGTCGTAGAAGAACCAGGAACCCGTATACAGATCAGCGGTACGGTCATAGCGGAGGAGGTGGGTGCCGTCGGGATCGTTCATGGGCCAGAGTTTGAAACCGGCGTCGGAGAGGGCCCACTTCAGCGAGAGGAAGAGGTTGTTGCCGAAGGTGTGTTCGTCCTGGAACTTCAGGATGGGCGAACCGAAGTGATACTGTCCGCCCTGGCCGCGGCCCTGGGGGTACGAAGCGGAAGCGTCACGGCCTTCCTTGGTCTTGCCGCCGGCGTGCAGGAACGCCTCGAAGCGGTTGGCCTCGATCGGCTGGATGTTGATCTTGAAGGCGTAGTTGGTGAGGAGCGTGTCATCGTTGGCTCCGGTCACCGTCTTGGTCTTGATATCCTGGACGCCGTAGGACATCCAGTAGTAAGCCTTGTTCTTGATGATCGGGCCGCCGATGTTGAAGCCGAAGTCCTTGATGTTGCGGATGCCGACGATGGCATTCACGCCGCCGGTGGTGATCTCATCGGTCAGGTTGTCACCCTGGAAAGCGGAGTCGGTGACGTAGAACCGGCCGCCCAGGCTGTGACGGTTGCCGCCGCGGCGGGTCACCATGTTCAGCGTAACTCCTCCGGTCTGGGTGGTGACATCGGCGCCGCCGACGGTGACGTTCATCTCTTCAAAGGCGTCGAAATCCCAGTAGGTGGGCGTGGCGCCGATGGCCGCCGGATCGGTGACGTTGATGCCGTCCACGTTCCAGATGTTGTTGTCGTAGCTGCCCGCGCCTCTGCCGACGGAAGAAGCCTGCTGCCCCGATTCGGAGCCGGCCATGTTCTCACGGTCGGTCTGGATGCCGGGGGCCATGGCCAGGATGATGAAGGGATCGCGGCCAGTGGGCAGCGATTGCAGTTCCTGGCGGGTCACGACCTGGGACACCGAGGTGGATCGGGTGTTGACCACCGGGGCCGAAGCCTGGACGATCACCTCTTCGGTCAGGACACCGAGCTGCATCTGAAAGTTGACCTCGGTGTTTCCACCGACCAGGACCTGGATGCCAGTCCGGATGCCTTTCTTGAAGCCTTCCAATTCGGCGTTGACGACGTAGTCGCTGGCCGGGGAAAGCGACCGGAAACGGAAGATACCCTGTTCATTGGTGACAGCTTCGATCTTGCTCACCAATGTACCAGTCAATACCACGGTCACACCGGGCAGGGGAGCCCCTTCGGGGTCGGTCACCTTGCCATAGATGTCACCGGTTCTTTGCTGGGCCTGGATGGATACGACCATTGCCAGCGCCAGCACGAGCAACATAAGCTTGCGCATAAACCCTCCTTTTAGGTTTAGTTTACCACCTTCCTACATGCATTTCCGGTGCCAACAAAAAATGAGGTCCTGGCTCTTTACTGGTAAAGGGTTTGTGAATTGAGGGTTCAAATATTTGAATCCTGCGGTTCAATTCCTTGAACCGCAGGATTCAGGGGAGGGAGAGAACTATTTCTTTTCGGTCTTGGGAGCCGTTTCCTTCTCCAGCGATTCGAGGAATTTCTTCCAGCCGGGGAGGTCGGGGGAGGCGGGAAATTTTTCGATCAGTGTTTTATAGGTCGTCTTGGCCTCTTCGAGGTTCTGGCAGAGGTACTGGTAATTGCCCAGGCGGACATAGGCGTCTTCCGTTACCTGGGGTAAATTATAGGAAATGGCCTTGTTCAGCCAGTCGGCAACCGGGACTTCCCTGGCAAGGGCGGCGATCTGTTCCTTTTTCTTCTGGACATCCTGGTTCTTCACCAGGGTGACTTCATTGTCGATCTGCACCAGCTTCGGGCCGCGGTTGGCGGAGCGGCTGCGGATGATCTTGTCCCGGTCCTGTTCGATCTTGGCGAGCTTGGCTTTCGACTCGGCCGACAGATCCTCGGCCTTGATCTTCTCGGCCCGACCGTTCACCTCTTCGTAGAGGTTGACGGCAACCATGTAGCTGGCATTGGCCACGAACGGGGTCAACTGGGTATTGCCCTGGGCCTTTTCGATAAAAGGCTGCAAAACCGCATTGCTCTCGGCGTATTTCTTTTGCTGCCCCAGGCTGACTCCCAGCATGTAGCCGGAATTGAGGCCGATTTCGGTCAACGCCGGATCATTCTCGGTCAGCTTGGCCGCCCGGCCGAAATAACCGGAAGCTGCATCGAACTGCTTGCTGGTGATCTTGGCCACTCCGAGCAGGTAGAGGGAAGTGGTGAACATTTTTTTCTCGGCCTTTTCCAGGGCGGGTAAAGCAACGATCTTTTCGAGAAATTCGGACTTCTGGCCCTGGTTGGAGAGACCGAAGAGCAGTTTTCCGTATTCGGAAACGGCCGGGCTGAGATCGGGCTTGATCTGCAGGGCTTTTTCATAATTCTGCAGAGCGGCATCGGTTTTTTTCTGTCTCAAGTTGATGGTCGCCAACCCGGCGAAAGCGGCCGCGCAATCGGCTTTCAACTGCAGGGCTTTCTGAAAGCTCTCTTCGGCCTTGTCGAGTTTGTTATCGGCCAAAGAGCCCTGGCCCTTTTCCACCAGCTTCATCACCTTCTTTTCGACGTCACCCTGGCCGGTACCGGCCGCATACAGGCTGAAACTCACAAAAAGTGCGATGACACATAGCCAAACCATGGTTTTTTTCATTCGTAATACCTCCAATGAAAAAGAAAAGTTGAATTATATGATAAATTGCATCGAATTACAACATTGCATACAAAAAATGCTCAAATGCAGGCTTTCTTGACCTGAATCCCGGTTTTCTTTATAATCAAGCCCGGAAACCAAAATGAACACAACATGGAGAAAACCGATGAGACGAACCACTTCGATCATCTTCGGCATCGCCCTTTTCATACTCTCCGATATGGGAAGCATCGCCCAAGGCCAATCCCCAAAAAACTGGAACGTTCTCCTGATCACTGCCGATACCCTGCGCTGGGATCATGTCGGTTATTCCGGGTCGAGCCCGGCGCAAACCCCGGAAATCGATCGATTGGCCAAGGAGTCAGCCGTCTTCACCCACGCCTACTCCCACAACCCGATCACCCTGGCCGCCCACGCCAATATCCTCACCGGACGGCTCCCACTGGCCCACGGCATCCATGACAACGCCACCTTCCGGCTGACCCCTGACGAAACCATGATCTCCGAATACCTCAAGGGGAAAGGATACCGGACCGGCGCCTTCATCGGTGCCTTTCCGGTCAGTTCCCAGTTCGGTTTCAATCAGGGATTCGATATATATGACGACGAGTTGGAGAGCCCCACCCAGAATGTGATCTACTTCGTCGAACGCCCGGCGGAAAAGGTCGTCAATCCGGCCCTCGCCTGGATCCGCCAGCAGAAGGGGAAGTGGTTCACCTGGGTTCACCTGTACGATCCCCATTATCCCTACGCCCCGCCCCCGGCCTACCGGCAGCGCTACCCGCGCAATCCCTATGCCGGCGAAGTGGCCTACCTCGACGCACAATTGGGAAGAATCTTCGCCTATCTCCGTCAATCCAGGCAACTGGAGAACACCCTGATCGTCTTTACCGGCGACCACGGCGAAGCGCTGGGAGACAAGGGAGAAACGACCCATTCCTATTTCGCTTATGAAAGCACCATCCGCATCCCCCTCTTCATTCATGTTCCCCGGGGAAAACCGGTAACCGTCAAGGAGAATGCGTCCCATATCGATATCTTCCCCACCATCTGCTCCCTGCTGGGAATGACATCACCTTCCGGGCTTCAGGGAGAATCGCTTCTCCCCCTGATCCAGGGCGGCAAGAGAAAGGAAAAACGGATCTACTTCGAATCGCTCACTCCCTACTTTTCCTTCAATTGGGCGCCGTTGCACGGGTTCATCCGCGATGCGGAAAAATTCATCGACCTGCCGATCCCGGAGTTGTACCGCCTGGATTCAGACCCAAAGGAAGATAAAAACCTGGCTCCGAATCGGGATGTATCCCCTTACCAACAGAGCCTCGCTTTCATCATGAAGCGGAATACACTGAAAAAGATCGAAAACGCATCGCTCAAACCCGACGAACCGATGCTGCGCAAACTGCGCAGCCTCGGGTATCTGTCGGGTGAAAATACCCCGGATACCGAGAAGAAGTCCTTCGGTGTCAAGGACGACCTGAAGACGATGCTCCCCCTCTACCAACTCCAGGAGAAAAGCGTGGTCGACTACCAGGAGGGGAGGATTGATCAGGCCCTCGCTCAAATGTGGGAGGTCACGGAAAAAGCGCCTCAGTATATGCTGGTGTATACCTTGCTGGCATCGTTCTACCTGGAATTGGACCGACCGAGGGAAGCGGTGACTGTCCTGCAGAAGGGATTGAAGAACCTTCCCGGCAACATGGTCATCCAAGCGAAACTCGGGGCCGCCTATACCGAAGCGGGTAATCCGCAGGCGGCCATTCCCATCCTCGAGGCATGCCTGCGCAAAGACGCTCATAACCCTTCCCTCCTGAACTCGCTTGGCCTGGCCTATGAACGCTCCGGCAAACCGGACCTGGCCCTGACCCATTACGAGAAATCTCTCCAGCACGATCCCCGTTCGGCAGCCACCTGCAACAACCTGGGCAATTTGTACCTGAACCGCTTTTTCAAAGAGCGGAACATCGAATGGCAGCAGCAGGCATTGAAATATTTCCAGAGGGCCAAGTCGTTGTCTCCCAAGATGGCCAATGCCCTGAACGGATTGGCTATGGCACTCTTCTATGGAGGCCGGCCGGAGGAGGCGATCGCCGAATTGGCAGCGGCCGAGAAACTCTTCCCCACCCATCGGATGATCCTCTACAATTCCGGCATCATCCTCCTGGAAAGCGGCCGGCCGGCCGATGCCCTGAAACGCTTATTGAAATTCCAGCAACTGTTCGGAAAAACCTTACCAGATCTTCAAAGGCAGCGACTGGAGGCATTGATCGCCGAAGCCCGCGGGTAAAAAAAACGAATCTGAAAAAAATTTATCCAAACAGTTGATTTTTTATCACTTTCACTATATATTATTAGTAATTTCATGAGTGAATGAGGCCGCTCGCAATCCTCCCCCGTCGGGCGGCCTTTTTTTTTCTCATTCAATCGGCAACTCAATCTGCGTCAATTTTTTTAGATTCCCCAATGAAACTTTCCGGACAAGGCCGGATGCATCATTGACGATGGTTATCAGTGGAGAATTCGATCTAGTCGCTGAAGCGGAAAAAAAAACCGATATCGGGGGAGGTATCGAAGGGGAAAAAGTCTTCCATGACACCGATGGTAAAATTCCGGCCGATCCGGTATTCAAGGAAAAACAGGTTGCCGGTATGAGACTGGTCCCCCTCCCTGAAGGGAGAACTCTTGCGGGTGAATCCCAGCGCAATACGGCGGTATCCCGCTTTTCCCTGAATCAGGTAGAGCACTCTTCTGACATCCTCACCGGGCAGCCAGGAGGGTTGCCTAAAAAAGGAGAGATATCCGTCCGCTTCGCAGAAAAAACCGGAAGTTCGATAGGAAGTGCTCAATCCCGTGATCAGGAACGGCTTGGAAGAGGAGAAGCCCGGTTTGTCCTGGAAGGATATGCCGACCGCCAGACGCCCGCCCAAAGTGAACGGCCCGTTCCGGGCCAGTTCGCCGTAGACACCCAGGACCAGTGGCGAGACCCAACTCTGTGATACATTGTAAAACAGATACCCCTTGTACCGGTACGACAGAATATCGCGGGGATACTCGTTGCGCCGGGCCAGCGGCAGGGAAAACGCAGAGTGGAACCACTCGATGCTTCGATCCAGAAATCCCCGGTACACGATCGATACCCGGCCGGCGGCTTCCAGAGCAATTTTTGGAGTCAATCCATAGCGGACAAACAACGTATAACTCATGTACTCCATGTCGTTGAAATAGTCCCCGGTGAAATCGATGGCAAAAATATTGGAATAGGAAGCCAAGAGTGAAAAGGAAAACTTGCGCGGTTGCAGTTGGCCGTGAGGTTGAAAGGGAAAATAGGTGAATGACTGGATCAGGGGAAACTCCAAGTCTGCCGCTCCCAATGAAGATCCCAGGAGGAATATAAGCATTGAGACGAGCAGAATTCTCAGCGGTGTGTAAATCATCGGGCAGCTACCTCACTTATACAGGTCCGACCCATGGGAAAAGTGAATTATACCCGTTTCTATGCTAAAATAAAACCAACAAGATGAATGCAGTTGCGCAAATGAATCGGGAAGCGGCCGTAGTAATCCTGGCGGGAGGAGCCAGCAGCCGGATGCAAAAAGACAAGGCCATGCTTCCCATCGAGGGAGTGCCGTTGATTCTCAGACTGATCCGTCAACTGGAGCCCTATTTCCACTCCATTTCGATCAGCACTTCCAGTCCGGGTAAATTCGCCTTCACCGGACGCCCGATCATCGCCGACGAATTCCCGGGAACGAGTCCCCTTCATGCCATATTCACATGCCTGAAACAGTCCGAATACCAGCGGAACCTGTTTATTGCCTGCGATATCCCCGAAATTCACCCTCCGTTCCTGTTTCGCATGCTGACTATGGCAAGCGAAGCTGAAATCGTCGTTCCCCGTTATCGGGACGGTAAGCTGGAACCGCTCTTCGCCATTTACAGCCGGGCGGTGATTCCCCGCATCGCCCACCAGATCGAATCGATCCAATGGAAAATCGCCCATTTGTTTCCGCTTTGTCAAACCTTATATATCCCCATGGATGATGAACCCTGGTTCCAGAACCTGAACACCCGTGACGATTACCTGAAATACCTTCGGAAAAAAGGGATTTCGCAGCATCTTCATCATGAGTGGAAGTGACCGCCGGACCATCGGTCTGACCGCCCTGCCCGAGGAAACCATTCTCGCCCTAACGGTAAATGGCCGGAGCCTCACCCGGCTGAGCTGTTCCCCCTTCGACCGCGAGGAATTGGTGATCGGCTGGCTGTTTACCCAGGGGATCATCGTTCACCCCGAAGAGTTGACCGGCATCGCCGTCGGCACATGCGAACGGGCCCGCATCGGGTTGAGTCCCCCAGCGCTCGCCCGGCTGCAGACATACCATCCCTTTCGATCGAGCGGGTGCGGTGAAGGCGCAGCCGAGGATCGCTCCCTGGACGAAATCGAATCGATGCCATCTTCCCTGTCGGTGAGCCCAGACATGCTGGTCCGGCTGATGCGCCGGCTCATCGACGGGGCCGAACGCTTCGCCGAGCATGGCGGCATTCATGGCGCCATGCTGGCCGACCCGGAGGCCGAAACCCCTCTGGTCCTGCGCGAGGATATCGGCCGGGCCAATGCCGTGGACAAGGTGATCGGCTGGGGATTCCGAACTCAAATCAACTTCACAAAAACCGTCCTCCTGACCACCGGCCGGCTCTCTTCGGAGATGCTCCTGAAAACGGTCCGGGCACAGATTCCCATCGTCGTCTCCCGGACCACCCTGACCAGCCGTACCCTGGAGATCGCCAAACGGAGCGGTCAGACTGTGGCCGGTCATATCCTCAAGCCACGACCCATCCTGATCAATATCTGATCGATTCACCCGTTTCAACTGGCTGAAGCCAACTTTTCCCGCAACGATTCGTATATAATGAGGACTACTCGACAAGGAGGACCCGATGCAAGCCGATCCGCTCACCCCGATCGTCATTGTGCTGGCCATAACGGTACCGATCATTGCCGTTTTTTTGGCCCTGAAAGCGAAACAGAGGAAAAAAGTTTCGGAAATGGCCACAAAAGCCTCGGCTACTGAGGTCAAGAATTCCTTCGGAGGCAGAACCTTCGACGGCCGTTTCCAGGACCTGGAATACAACTGTCGCTATTTCGGCGGTTCCAAGAACAGCCCGCCTTCCTTCACCATCACCATCAAGCATCCGGTCCCGACTCCCCTGACGATCACCAGGGAAAGCGGCCTGGACCGCCTGGGCAAAAAGATCGGCCTGGCGGACGAACTCCAGACCGGAGACCCGGCTTTCGATCAGGCCTATTACCTGAATACAGAGGGAAAACCTCTCTATCGCGACTTCTTTTCGAACCGGGCGCGCCGTGAAGCGGTGCAGGGGCTCTTCACCGCCGGGTACAAGGTACGCCACCTGGCCTTCGTCAAGGATGAGGTGAAAGTGGTCATCTCCCCCTTCCGAAGAAAAGACCTCGACTCCTTTCTCCTGGAGCCTTTTCTGGAAAAAATGGCGGTATTGGCCCGGGCGCTGCCGGCTCAGGCACTCGCCCCGGGGGCTTCCTTTGGAATCGTTTCGGAAACGGGGATGGTCCGGCGCAATCTTGCCCCCGCGCTGATCGCCGCGACGATCGCCCTGCAGGTGCTCGGAATCGGAGTACTGATCTTTGGATTGATCCGTTACCAACCGCTGGGAGCGTCGCTGATCTGGCGTTCACTCCCCTACAGCCTCCCGCTGTGGCTTCTTTTTCTCGTACTCTCGTTCCGCCTGCTCAAGGGACGGTCATCGGCCCACAAAACCTTCCTGTTCCTGATCTTCTTCGGTATCTTCGCTTTTACGGTCACCGGAGCCGGGGCGATGATCTTCGCCAACGGATACCTGGACCGGCAACCGGTCATCATCCACCATCTGCCGGTACTCGACAAGTACACCACCAGGAACAAGAACGACACCGATTACCACCTGCGCATCCGTCATTGGAACCCCCGCCAAGAGACCCGCCGGTTCGAGGTCTCGCGATCCTTTTTCCGAGACATTCAGGTCGGCGACCAGGTTGATGTCGCCATCAAACCCGGATATTTCCGGCAGGAATGGCTGGTCAAACTGAAGAAATCCGATCAGTGAAGCGGAAAATCGGTTTCCCATTTTCCATTCAACCATGATAAAATGGCGGCGAGGTCCGCCAATGAAAAAAATCATCGTCATCATCATCTTCCTGTCGATCCTGAATCGGTTCGGAGCAGCGGCTGAAAAAGAAATCTCGCTGGCCATGTGCCGGCCCGCCGTTTCCCAGATCCGGAACATCATCGATCTCTACGAAAAAGAGATCCTCCCGGTCAACCGGTTGAAACTGATCTGCATCTACCATGAAAATGAAGAAGACGATTACTCCGCATCCTTCGACTTTGTCAAAACCAATCAACTCGACTGGGTTACGTTCCGGCCGATCACCGGGACAGTGAATCGCGATCAACTGTTCCGCACGAATATATGGACCCCTCAGTTCCGCGAGATTTTTGAGCGCACCGATGGGATCATTTTCACCGGAGGTATGGACATCCCTCCCGTTCTCTACGGCCAAGAGCAACAACTGCTGACCGAAGCGACCACCCCCACCCGTTCCCTGTACGAGATCTCTTTCCTGTTCCACCTGGTCGGCGGCCGGGGAGACCTGAGTTGGCAACCCTTCCTCGGGCTGAACCCCGCCTATCCGGTTCTGGGGATCTGCCTGGGTGCGCAATCTCTCAACGTGGCCACGGGCGGGACGATGATCCAGGATATCCCCACCATGATCTACAAACTGGAGACGGTCGAGCAGGTACTCCGCCAGGACCCGGAACGGATCCACTCCTCGGTGTATCATGAAAAGATGAACCCCACGATTCAGAAACTTTCTCCCCATTTCCATCGGATCCGCTTGGACCGGAAGAGCCTCTTCCATCGCCGCATGAATATCTCCGCCGGTGATCATCCCCTCGTCCTCTCCTCCCATCATCAGGCTATAGACAAGCTGGGAAGCGATCTCTTCGTAACGGCCACCTCACTCGACAGCCGGATCGTCGAAGCGATCGAACACCGACGTTTTCCCAATGTCCTCGGCATCCAATTTCACCCCGAGCCCCACACCCTCTATCGCAAAGGACTGTTGCTGAGACCATCGCCACAGGCTGAGGCGGACCGGAACCTGCGTGCTTATCTGGAGGAGGACGGCATCTCCTTTCCCTTTCATAGAAAGCTCTGGGAATGGTTTGCCAAGGTTCTGCAAAAAGAGGACATCTAATCATCAGACTGCTTGTGTCAGCCTCCTGATCACCTTCGATTCGTCAGTGACAGATCGTGACGATCGTGATACAATATCCAGCAGATCGTTCATGTCCGAGAAAAACCAAAAAAAAGGAAACCCACCCCAGCCGCGGGTTTTGGTCATCCTCCCCGCCTTCAACGAGGAGGAGGCGCTGCCCGATGTGCTTCACCGGCTGCAGACCCGGCATCCCGGGTTCGACATTGTCGTGGTAGACGATGCCTCGACCGACCGGACCCGGGAAATCGTCAGTGCTATGAATATTCCGGTCATTTCTCTGCCCATCAACACGGGAATCGGCGGCGCCGAACAGACCGGATTTCTCTATGCCTGGGACCATCACTACGATATCGCCATAAAAATGGACAGTGACGGACAGCACGATCCGAACGATCTTTCCCGGTTGCTCGCCCCCATCCTCGAACAAACCGCCGACACGGTCATCGGCTCCCGGTTCCTCAGCAAAAAGGGTTTTCAGACCACTTTCTACCGCCGGATCGGCAGCCGCTTGTTCCGGTTTCTGAATCGATTGTTCATCGGTCAGACCTTGACCGATCCGACTTCCGGCTTTCGCGCGTATAACCGGCAAGCATTCGGATTGTTGAAAGACAATTATCCGACCGATTATCCGGAGCCGGAAATGTATCTGTTTATGAAAAACAACTCGCTACGGATTCTGGAAGTGCCGGTAATCATGAAGGAACGCCAGGGAGGATCCTCCTCCATCTTCGGTTGGAAACCTTTCTATTTTGTTTTAAAGGGTATAGCTGCCTTAATCATCGAATACTCCCGGGGGCATCATGAATAAAATTCAAATCATCCTCATTGCCAGTTGCCTGCTCTTTTTTCTTCTGGTCATCCAGTTGACGAGAAAAAGAAAAATCCAGGTCAAGTACTCCCTGATCTGGCTGATCTGCAGCGCTGTCCTCCTCTTTTTTTCTATTTTCAAAGGTCTATTCGATCATCTCGCCCATGCCATGGGGATCGTCTACGCTCCCTCGCTCATTCTGGTGGTTCTGGTTTTCCTCGGCCTGATTCTGGGTATTCATTTGTCCATCGTCGTATCCAAGATCAGCGATGACAACCGCAAACTGATCCAGGAAATCGGACTATTGAAACAACGGTTTGATCAACTGACCAAGAATGACCACTGACCGGCATTACAGCTGCGAAACCATGGCGCGATAGTCGGGAACGAGCACGATCCGGGTGATGATTCCCGATGAGGGTGAAGTCACGATTTGCACCCGGACGAAAACAACCGGAGCCGAAGATCTCTCTATATCGAGGCGAATCCCCTTATCCTGCCTTGGATTCCAGTCGATCTTCCGCACTTCAATCTGTTCCAAACCGGCGATCTGCAACCGGACGGGAATAACGGCGGACGGATTCGGACCGGCGACAGGGTCCCATTCCACTTCCAACCGGAAGATGCCGGGGCTGACCGGGAAAAACCCGCTGTCCAATGGATCCAGCGACAGGTCCGGGTTTTCGTTGAGCGGCTGCCGGTTCACCCGGGTCAAGAGAGCGAGATCGATCCCGGTCTGGCGATGGAACCGACGCAGCCAATCCGGTAGCGATTGCGATGAAAACAGCGGCGGGATTGGCGCGAATATCTCTGCCGATCCGGAGATCTTGGGAAGTGGAGCGGGGGCCTGTTCACCGGCAAACCGGGGGAAATAGACCACTTGGATCTCGGCGTTCCCGCCCAGCGGACGGATCTCCAGGCTGTAAAGAGGGTCATCGTGGAAAGCAAGAGGGCTTCCGGGAATCACCGCTCCCAGGTCGCAGACTTTTCCGGCCGTTCCCCGGAACGTCCGTTTGTGACCCGAAAGACGTGTTTCGAGTACCCAGGGGTCGGTGGCCGAAAACGCATAAAACCGGACACTCTCAATTTTCCTGGAAGAGGCAAGCCAACGTCCATAATACCGGTTGGATAAATCCGTCCAGCATTGGTTTTTCTCATAGGGTTGGATCGGTAAAAACACCGTGCCGGCTTCATCCCGTTGCCGTGAAAACACGGGCGGAAAGGGAGCGCTCTCTGGTGCTGGGATGGCCCGGCGGAGATCGGGATGGGGCCGGTACCAGAACAGGATATCGCTGTCCCAAGGGCTGAACCGGTTCTTGTGGATCCGGTGAAACATCCGATAATCGTGCAGGCGCTCCCGTACCGCTTTCCGTAGCCCGACATTCTTCGACGTGAACAGAAGATCCTCGCTCAACAAACCGGTACTGAGAAAATCAAAGGGGATACTTGATCGGAACCGGGTCAACGGAAGTGCGGTCAGATCACCGATGCCTGCGTCTCCGGCCATGACCGGAGTGAAGTTCTCTCTGGCCCAATTGAAAGGACCGGCCAAGTGGGAGCGGCGATAGTCGAGAGCGGCTTCCAGTTGACTGGTGGTCTTGAGCAAAGTGAAAGTTTTCACATTTTCTGCGAACTGCCCGGCCCCGACCCAGATCAGCATTGCACCCGAGACACCCAATGTCCATTTCTTCCAACCGGGAAACCTCATCCGCGGGAAGCCCCACCCATCGACCGCCACCCAGGCGATGATCAAGGCCATGGCGGTATAGAGCGGTAACACCATACGGTTCCCGAAAAAACTCGATTTTCCCTGAGCCAGAAAATAGATGGAGAAGAACCAGATCAGCAATTGGGCCTGACGATTCTTGCGAAACCAGGCCAACGCCATCCCGAGAACAAAGAGAATCATGAAAAAGAATCCAAAGGAGTGGATAAAATCGGTGATGTAGCGAAGATAGGAATGAGGGGCCCGATCATAAAGCACATATGAATACATTTGCGATAAATAAGATACCGTTTCCCGCACCATCACCAGAGGATGCAAGGCCCAATTCGGTGCCAGTATCAGGAAGCCCGACAACCCTCCGCCGAGGAGGACAGCGAAACCCTTGCCCCACATCCAACCGCTCCATTGGCGGCGGATCATCCAAAACAGCGGAATGATCAGGCATACTTCAACCGCCCCATTGAATTTGGCGGCGGTGGCCAGCCCGAGAAAAAAGGCAAAGAAAAACAGATTTCGCAAAACCAGAGGATTTTCCAGGAAAGCCAGGAGAAAGTAGAGACTCACAGTCAGAAAGAAAGCCAGGGGGATGTCCGATTTGAAGATATGTGAGTTGAAAACCAGGTTCGGATTGACGGCAATCAGAAAGGCGGCACCAAGTCCCGCTGCCGGAGAAAAGAAACGGTGGCCGATCCGCCAGACCACCCATACCTGGAGTGCCCCCAGCAGCGCCACCAGAGCTCGGCCGGCGATCATGGTGAAACTCCACCCCCATTCGGAAAATAGGAATTGGCTCGGTTGGTCAATGATTCCGAAAAAAAGGAGCAGATGCTGATAGAAAAATGTCAGGAGAAAATTCAGATACGGGAACATGGGCGGATACCCGGGGAGAATCGGCATACCTGCCGGCACGGGATTCTGACGGAGTTGCCATGCCATACCATTGAGGACATCTTCATCGGGAACGGTAAATTGAAACCATCCCTGTAACCGCAACAACAGGGCCAGGGCGAACAATCCGAGAATGAACAGCGTATAGCGTTTCAGATGGCGATCGGCCATCCGCTCTTAATACCACACCTCAGCGAAAAATGAAAGCCAAGCTCGGGTATTCATGGCAGCGGATTTCATCCAGGTTTGCTATAATCCGGGCATGTTGAAGCCATCGGTGACCGTATCCTTTTTATTGACCATGACAATCATTCCCCTGGGCTTCTGTCGAAGCAAGCCCCCTAAGCCAGTCCACATCCTCTGCCTGGGCGACTCCCTGACAACCAGTGATTACGGGAACTACCCGCAATACCTCAAACAATGGATCGCACCCATCCGGCCAGCCAAGATCAGAACCGTTGCCAGACCAGGGAATACGAGCGGACAATACCTGGAGTTCCTTCGAGCTTCGGATTTTCTACATAGGGAAACGGTCGATTTCGCCCTGTTGATGCTGGGAACAAACGATGTGCGGATCGACAGTGATCACACCGCCACCGATCAATTTCGCAACCACATGGAAGAGATGATCATCGGAATCCGAACCCGTACTTCCCCATTTTTCAGAGGGCGCCCGCGGATCTTTCTGGCGACGATCCCGCCCATTTTTCATATCGATCTGCCCGTTTTCGATGAGACATCCCGGGAAAGGATTCTACGGGAGATCAATCCAGCCATCCGGGACCTGGCATCCCGCTACCGGCTGAGGGTAGTGGAAACGGAAACACTTTTCCGCCGCCAGCGGCATCTGCTCCCCGGTATTCATCCATCGAAGGAGGGGTACCAAAAAATAGCCCGTGAGTTTTTCCGGGCCATTTCTCCGTTCCTCAACCGGCCCCATCGATAGACGCCAGGAGGAGCGGGAATGGGCCCCGCTCCTCCGTTTTCCATCTCTCCCTCGCATAACAGGAAGATTGATGAGGCATCAAAGAGACAGGCATATTATTGAATCTGGAAGGTTTTCTTTCCCGTCCCGCCACATTACCCCGGGATTGCAGGAGGTAAGCATGAGGTAATGCGCCATGTTCAATTCCAGCATGCGTTCCGGGCCAGGTCGGAGGCGGCCCGCAATTCAGAATAAATGACCCGCGAAAGCTCGATAGCCATCGCGGCCGGATCGCTCAATCGATGAATCCCCGATTTACCGATGACCAGGCCGAACAAGACCCCATTGGCCCATTTATCCACAAGATTCGGTTCATTTTGTTTCATGGCTGCTCCTGATTCAATAATGCTATCAATATATTATTTTGTCAACATATTTTTAAAAAATTACAAAACAATATAGACAATATATTTTTTATACTACATATATCTTTACATGAACAACCTGGCCGGACATCCATTCCACCCATTCTCCAGACAATTACACCTTCGGGAGGAACCATGAAACGCAATTCTCATCGCTACATCGCCAATGAAATCTACATGGCCAGCTTCCGCATGTACCTGCATATGGTGATCACTCCAGTGCTGATCCTCTTTCTCCTGCATCTGGGAACCATCTGCTTCTCCATCTGGACCACCGTGTCTCGGTTGAACCGATTGCCGGTACCCGGGAGCTCAAAAACCCTTTCGACTCAAGCATTATCCGCTTACTATTTCGACTTCTCACTGGGATTCAGCACCTCCATCGCCATCCCCTCTGAATTCGCTCCCTTGATGGCCAGGAATGGATTTGACCGGACTTCCATCCAGAGGAAACATTTCAAAAGGATCCTCGACCGGCTCTACGGGGATCGGTTGGCCTCCATCCCCGGTCGTATCCGGGCCGACGCCAGAACCGGTGCACTCGTATATCTGATTCTTCTGATCTATATCCCCTTCGCGACCATAAAGGCCCGTTCCTATACCCGTTCCACCTTCCTCCGCGGAGCCCGTTACACCCCGAGATCCATAATGAAAACGGTACTGATCGAAACCGCCCGCCGGGAATCGGGGCCCGAATTCAGATCCGACCATATCTTCATCGGAGATCTCCCCCTGCCGATCAAAGCGGAGCAGAAGCATCTGCTGATCCTGGGATCGACCGGAACGGGAAAAAGCGTCCTGATCAACCAGATCATCGCCCAATTGACCATCAGGCAATCGATCCGGCCTCATCGATTGGTCATCTATGACGTCAAAGGGGAGTACATTTCCAAGCACTACCGGGAGAACGATATCATTTTCTACCCCTTCGACCAACGGTCCACGACCTGGAGTTTCTTCAACGAAATCCGCAGTTATCAGGATTTCGATATGGTCGCTCATGCCCTGTTTCAAGCTCCCGAAACCGACAAGGATGTGTACTGGTACGATTCAGCCGGACAGGTTTTCAAATCCGGGCTGATGTGTCTGGCCAGGGCAGGAAAACGGAACAATCGCGATATCATCGAATTTTTCAACCGTGAGGCCGCCAAGATCAAGGATGATTTCATCCGGTATCTCCCCCTGGCCGATCGGGGGGCGATCAAGCATATCGACAAGTCCGAATCGCATCAGGCGGCCAGTATCCTGAGTATCCTTCAGTCCCGGATCAATTTTTTTCGTTACCTGATCGATCAGGATGGTCCCTTCTCGTTTCGCGATTATGTCCGCAACGAACAAGAAAACCGCAACCTGTTTATCCTGAACATCAAGCAGAACGACCTTATTTTCAAGGCATTGATGACCTTCGTGGTCGACATCATGATCCGCGAAGTGCTCTCGCTGGAAGAACGCTCCGCATCGCAAACCGCAATGTTCTCCATCATCATTGACGAATTCGGCTCCCTGCAAAAGCTTTCCGCCATTTTCGACTTCCTGACCATCTCCCGCAGCAAGGGCGGCTCTCTGATCGTCGCCAACCAGGACCTGGGGTCGGTCATTCATGTCTATGGGGAAGCGCAAAAGTCAACCTTTTTCAACAACTTCAACAACTCAGTTACCTTCAAATTGAACGATCCCCAGACCGCCGAGTACATCTCCAAAGCAGTCGGAGACAAAGAGGTGATCAAGGTGATGGATTCCCACCAGATGTCTCCGGAAGCAATGGGCGACAGGTTGAGCCTGAACGCCCAGGAAAAACTGGAGCACGTATTGCTGCCCTCCGAGTTCCTTCACTTGCGGGAATTTCAGGCTTATATCAAGATCGCCGATCAGGGGCTGACAAAGGTGGAAATTCCACGGCGGTTTATCTCAGCCCGATATCCGCCGTACAGCGAACGGGATCTGTCCATCCAGACACTCTTGCCGCCGACCGAGCAAATGGTGGCCAGCAATACGCCCGATAACCATGCCTAAATCCTCACTGGCGCAGTGCAATCGAAAAATCATGCCGAGGCCAACTGACCGGTAAATTGCTTTCCGTCGGGTTTTCAGGTACAATTCAATATCCATTGAGCATCGAGGAATCACCATGTGCCTGGCAGTTCCCATGAAAATCTTGCAAATCCAGGGTGACACAGCATTGGCCGAAGTGAACGGCGTCAGTCGTGAAATCGGATTGCAATTGCTCCCCGACACAAAAGTGAACGATTGGGTCATCATCCACGCCGGTTTCGCCATCGCCAAACTCGACGAACAAGAGGCACAAGAAAGTCTCTCGCTGTTTCGCGACGGCGGGTATCTCGATCAATGAATCGCAGCCCCGTTCGACTTCCATGCAGAACCAACGGCAGCAAAAAAACCTGATCAGCCGGTTGCAGACTTTCCCGATTACGTCGCCAACCCGGGTCATGGAAGTGTGTGGAACCCATACCGTAGCCATCCATCGCCAAGGCATTCACCATTTGCTGCCCCCCGGGGTTCGTCTGGTATCCGGGCCCGGTTGCCCGGTTTGCGTGACCCCCGGAAATTATATCGACGAAGCCCTCTTCCTGGCCCGAAACGGTTCCATCATCACCACCTTCGGCGACCTGATCCGCGTTCCCGGTCATGACGGTTCCCTGCAAACAGCGCGATCGCAAGGGTGCGACATCCGTATCGTCTACTCACCGCTCGAAGCCATCCAGATTGCCGAAAAAACCGAACATGACACCGTCTTTCTGGCAGTCGGTTTTGAAACGACGATCCCGGCGATCGCCGCCACCATCATGAAGGCCCGGGAGAAACAGATCCGGCGATTTTCAATATTGACCGCCTTGCGCCTGGTTCCTCCCGCCCTGCTGGCACTGCTTTCCGGTAGCAGCCGGATCGATGGCTTTCTTCTTCCCGGTCATGTGTCAACGATTATCGGACTGGAAGGGTATTCGATCCTGAACCGCTTCCAGATACCTGGAGTGATGAGCGGTTTTACACCCGGAGATATCATATCTTCCCTTGTTCTCTTGCTGGAAATCATTACGAAAAAACGGCACGATATCGTCAACAACTACCGACGGGCGGTTCGCGACCAGGGGAACCCGCTTTCCCGCCGCTTGTATAAAACCGTTTTTCAACCGGAAGATGCCTGCTGGCGCGGGATCGGCGTCTTGCCGAACAGCGGCCTCCGCTTACGGGAGGAATACCGAGACTTCGACGCCCGTTCCCGGCATTCCCTACCGACATCAAGCACGGAAGACCACCCTGGCTGTCGGTGCGGGGAAGTATTGAGCGGGATGATCGATCCGCCGCAATGCGAGTTGCACGGAACCATCTGCACACCCGAAACGCCGGTCGGACCCTGCATGGTATCGACCGAGGGAAGTTGCCAAGCCTGGTATCGGTTTGGCTGAAGAAGAGGTATAATCATTCATGCACGAATCATCCATCGCCTACAACCTGATTCACAATGTATTGGAGTTGGCCAAGGAAAACAATCTGTCCCGGGTTACCCTCATTCGCATCCACATCGGACGCATGCACCATATCGTGCCAGCCGTCCTGCAGCAGCATTTCCGATTGATGGGAAAAAAGTACCCGGTTGTCGCCAAGGCCAAGCTTGAAATCCGCTCCCAGAATATTCAAATTCGATGCCAACAGTGTGGGAAAGAATCGGAACTGACCGAAATCGTTTTCGCCTGTCCGCACTGCCAATCGATCCGTGTGGATATGATCGCCGGCACCGACATGCACATCATCGATATCAGCGGCCATCGCGGGAACGCCCATTAAAAAGATTCGTATTTTATCTTAAAAAACCTCTCTTGCCCTTTTCAATACTCCTATCTGTTCAATACGAGAATATTATCTGATAAATTTAGTTTTTCAATTCAACCAGAACCTTCCCCAAGTAGTCGATCCATTGTTGCAAACCGGCGCCACTTCGCGAAGAGACATCCAGTATCTGAATTCCGGGATTGGTACGACGGATATTCTCTTTCAGGCGTTCCACGGAAAAACCGGAAAGGTGGGAGAGCAGGTCAATCTTGGTGATCACCGCTGTCTGGGAGACTGAAAAGGCCAGCGGATATTTGAGGGGTTTGTCCTCTCCCTCGGTGACACTGATCAGCAAGACGTTCTGGTGCGCGCCGATATCGAATTCTGCCGGGCATACAAGATTCCCGATATTCTCTACGAACAGGAGACCGACCCCATCGAGGGTAAGCTCCGCCAGCGCATCCCGCACCCAGCTGGCTTCGAGATGACAGTCGCCTCCGAACGGCCCGGTGTTGATCTGGACCGTTTGAATTCCCAGGCGGGCCAGCCGCTCCGCATCCAGGGAGGTCTGTATATCCCCCTCGATTACCGCCACCTTCACCGGCAACCTCTTGACCGTTTCCTCGATCAGCGAGGTTTTTCCCGATCCGGGTGAACTCATCACATTGACCAGCAGGATCCCCCGCGATCTGAGTTCGTCACGTAATTGCCCGGCGATCCGGTCATTGGCGCTCAGAATTTTTTTCATGGTATGGACTTCGATCTCGTTCATGACTGCTCCTTTTCACGGCAAGAATCTCGATAATAAAATTATATCACGAAAAAAAAGATGACCGTCAAAACTGTTTTTTGATGACGATGAAGCTGGTGTCGTCCTGCAGCGGGCCGAAATCAACCATGTCCTGTCGCACCATTTCGAAAATCTCTTCGGCTCGGCCATCCGCGCTCCGTTTCAGCACCTCTTCCAGCCTGCGGGGAAAGTAATAGTCCTCCTGGTCATTGACATGTTCGGAAAGGCCGTCGCTGAACAGAACGAGAATATCCCCTTGCCCCATCAGATGAATCTCCAACACCGAATACCGCTCTTTTTTAAGCGGGGATTTGCGGGTAAGGTTTCGGGCCTCCCAGTTCCCGGCGGAAGGCATGGAGCCGATAGGCGGGAAATGGACCATCCGTTCGGCACCGATCGAGACGATCCGGTTGAATTCCCGTGAGAAGACGATCGGCGGAGGGTGGGCGGCGCTCAGGAAACGGAAATGACCCAACTGGGATATCTCCCCATAGATCATGGTGATATATTTGAATTGGCTGGATGAATGAAAGAACCGGGTGTTGATGTTTTCGAACAGGTCGGTTGATATCTCGCCATTGTTCTTCAACTCATATTGAACCCCAAGCAAAAAAGCCTGATGGAGCATGGCCGCCAAAACCGAATCAGTGATCTTGTGCCCGGAAACATCGGCCAAGAGCATTCCGGCTTTGTTCTTGCACAGGCGAAGCTTTTCTGCCACCGACTTTCTCCCTTGGGATTCGGCTTCGCTGATATGACGATCCAGGTCATACCGCCGGTTGAAATCGACGTAGATGATGTGGTCTCCTCCCACCAGTCCATTAATCGGGATCGACCGCCCATACATATCGATACCGGGTAACGAAGGAATTTCACCGGAAGTGGGAATCACATACCGGATGATCTCCTGAAAATTCTTCAATTCGGTTTGACATTCGGTCAGCCTGGATCTGATCATGTCCGGTTTTTCATCCTCAGGGATATCGCAGTATTTACATTTGTATGGTTGTTCCACGTCTTTCACGCTATCTCGGTTCGCCTGAAAGGGTCAGCTTATCACATTTTCGGGTTCTTGTACAGGCAGGCGAGCTCGATTTCCCTGATGCCGCGGGCATCTCCGACCCACATCGTACCCCCGCCTTGGATGGCCGCCCCGCCCGCTTCCCCCTTTTTGTTGATGGCGTAAAAATTGACATTGAAATTGGGCAGGCCGTTGGCATCGCGAAGGTGGGGGCGCAGGTTGTGTTCCACAATTCGTCGGCAAGCTGCAAGGCAGGCATCGAATGGAGGTTTTCCTGCCCGCATGGACTCGACGATAAAAAAGGAACTCAAGTTGAGAATGTTCGCTTCACCGCGTCCGGTCGATCCGGCTGCACCGACTGCATTATCGACATAAAGTCCGGCGCCGATGATCGGAGAATCGCCGACCCGCCCGGGGATCTTGAAACTCAATCCACTGGTGGTGGTGACTCCGGCGAGGTCTCCCGCGGCGTTCAGCGCGCAGCAATTGATTGTCCCATGGATGGCGGCGAATCTTCGGACCTCGGCAGACAGGGTCTCGTCGGGAGTCGAAAGCCAGCCATCTTTGTCGCTGAGGCTCTCTTTCCATTTCAGCCATACTTTCCGGGCCGCTTCGGTCAGCAGGTTTTCTTCCTTGAACCCGTGGGCCCTGGCGAATTTCAAAGCTCCCTCCCCGATCAGAAGACAATGATCGGAACGTTCCATCACCAACCGGGCGACCGAAGATGGGTTCTTGATGTTTTCCAAGGCAGCCACCGCTCCGGAACTGTGGGTGGGGCCATACATAACCGAAGCGTCCAGTTGAACGACTCCCTCTTCATTGGGGATGCCGCCGTATCCGACGCTCATGTCATTGGGATCATCTTCGACGATGTTCACACCGGAGATCACTGCATCCAGGATGTGACCTTTGTTTTGCAGGATAATCAAGGCTTTTCGAACAGCCCTTTCACCATTCCCCGAAGCGATCGCCACCGGAGGCGCGTCGGGCGGAAGCGATCGTCGGTTCTCGCTCGATTGTGCCGAAAGTTTTGAAAAAGCGGATATCCCGATGCCTGTGCCCAGCGTATTTTTGCAAAAATCCCGCCGTCGCATCTTACTCATGTTGACCTCCGGAACTCAACTCATCGATCCGGTTTGCCGCCAGGGACTTCCTCTTTCTCCTCGATCGGTTGCACGGGAGATTTCTTGTTGTAGCGGATCTGCAGGCATCTGACCAGCTGATAGATATAAATGTCGCTTTTCCGTATCCTGCGAATATCCTCCCGGCGTACATGAAAGAGATATTGGCAATACTCTTCGAGAGTGGCGAACAGAAGAAACAGGTTCTCCTCGGATGAGAAGTTGGCTTTCTTCAGCATATCGATCAATTCTTTATGCTTTTCGTCGATTTTTCCTTCGTAATACCAACGGTTGTTGTCATTGAGCATTCCCAGCTGGGCATATTCACGGAGAATGGCGTTGCGGATATCCTTCTCCAGAAGCAGATTCACCTCGTTGCGGACGAATTGTTTGAACTGCCAGAACGGATTGACCGGCTCTTCGGCGATCTCCTCCAGGGACGGAATTTTCGCGATGAAGGAAATGAGATATTGGAGGATCAACTCAACGTTTTCCGAACGCGCCGAATCACGGAACATCCGTAAAAGTCCGTATTCATCGACATATTCGTTCTCCATCTGGGCCAGGTATTTCTCCCGTTCGGAACGCATCTTCTTGAGGTGGTTGTTGATTTCTACCTTCAGGAGCTCGATACCCCAGTCGCTGGCGATATCTTTTTCAGCGATGATCTCGGAAATCTTCATGGCGCTTTACCTCTTTTTTCATTCCATTCCTCGAGCCAAAAGCTCGAAGTCCCATTGTAAACATTTTTCAATTAATCTTCAACAACTAAAATTGGGTCTATTTTTATTTTTTTCAATGAAAAAAATTATTTCCTTGTATAAACGATCTTTCCCTCACTTATTGTATAAAGTACATTCGCTTGCAGAATTTCTCTGGGTTCGATCGTCAGCAGGTTGCGGTCGAAGACGGTGATATCGGCCAATTTCCCCAATTCCAGGGAACCTCGGGCATATCCGGATTTATGTTCCAGGTCACGCCATTGAGGAGAACCAGCTCCGCAACCGGTTTTTCTGTCCCTCCTACAGAATCTCTTTTATCGATCGATACTCCTTCCTATTATCCGCTGACCATCTCCTGCAGGTGGGCGCAGGCAGCAGCGGCCAGGCCGATCAGGTTGTAGCCGCCTTCGAGGACCGACACCAAGCGGCCTTCCCCCTTGAGCAGGGAAATCTCGATCATGATCCGGGTCAAGGCGCGGAACCCTTCGTCATCGATCAAAAATCCGCCCAGGGGATCGTACCGGCGGGAATCGAACCCGGCCGAGATGATCGTCAATTGAGGCTTGAATTCCCGGGCCGCCGGCAGGAGGATATCGCGGAACACACCGATGATCTCCCGGTTTCCGGAGCCATGGGGAAACGGACAATTGAAGATCCGGCCCGCCCCCGCTCCCTCCCCTTTCTCCCCGGCCGATCCGGTCCCCGGATAATGAGGGAACAGGTGGGTGCTGAAATACAACACCGAGCCGTCGCGGTAAAAAACCTCCTGGGTGCCGTTACCATGGTGGACATCCCAATCGGCGATCAGCACTCGCCTGACTCCATGTTTTTTTTGGGCGTAACGGGCCGCCAGGGCGACGTTGTTAAAGATGCAAAACCCCATTCCCCGGCTTGGTCCGGCATGATGACCGGGGGGACGGACGGCGCAGAACACCCGCTTTACAGTGCCTTCGAAGACAGCGTCGACGGCGGCCAACACGCCGCCGGCGGCGACCAGTGCCGTCCGGAAGCTCTCAGGGGAAATATCGGTATCGCCGGTCGACAGGGTGGAGCGTCCCGCCTCACACTCGCGCTCGACCAAATCGATATATCCCGGAGTATGTACCAGCGACAGATCTTCGCGGGAAGCCGGGCGTACCCTCAATTCCACCAGCTCCGGAAAAAGCGTGGTGCTTCGAACCGCCTGGTCAATGGCCAGAAGGCGCTGGGGCGATTCGGGGTGCATCCCCGCGGGCTGATGTTCCAAAAAAACATCACTGTACAGATAGCCGGTTTTCATTTTGTTCCTTCCCTTATTGGGTATACAGGAAACGAAAATGGGAACAGTACCCAGAGCAATGAACGTCCTCCGCTTCATACGCTTTCCATCATACGCAATCGGTCAGAAATAAAAAAGCCCCCGTTCCCGGCATGGTTCCAATCCGGAAAAATTGTCCAAAAAAAAGTACAAAACCGTGGCCTTTTTCTGGCAATGGAAATGCTTTGGATTCTCGTGATAGAATCAAAGAGGAAAGAGATAGTGAAAAAGAAAGCAATAATATCGATTATCGGTTTTTTCTGGATCGGTACCGTTATACCGATCCAGGCACAGAAGATCGGCATCAAGGGCTCCCTGGGCCTGAACCAATTCAACCGAAGTACCGACCTCGTTGGATCGAGCCGGAAGAACCGCATCGGGTTCTCCGCCGGCCTGACCGGCGCTATCCCCATTGGCAGTCAATTCTCACTGCACGGAGAGCTTCTCTATTCGCAAAAAGGCCAAAAGAATGTGATCGTCATCCCCGGCCAACCGACGATTTGTACCAATCTGGATTATATCGAACTGCCCGTCCTGGTCCAGATGACCTCTCCGGCTTCGGAAGCAGTTCGGCCGCTGATATTTGCCGGTGGCTACGCCGCCTTCCTGCTATCGGCCAAAGAGGTCGGGCCCGACGACCAATCGACCGATATCAAAGACAGATACAAGAAAACTGACTTCGGGATCGTGTTCGGGGCGGGCCTGCAAATCAATTTCAGTAAAAAAATCCACCTGATCCTGGATGGCCGTTATTCCTCCGGCCTGCAAAATATCAACAGCCAAGATGCCGGCCTGCAGATCAAAAACCGCAGTCTGGTCTTCTCGGTCGGCATCCTTCTGTAACCAGCAATGTGCAATTTGAATTTGCAAGCACCCTTTTTTTCCGGTACACTTTTGAAATGGAAGTATAAACAAATAATAAATGCGGGGGAATGAAAAATGAAAATCATGAATGCGAAGCCGTTATTGTCGATCGCGGCCGTTTTTGTCATCATCGTCTTCGGTTCCTGCAATCATGCTTCGGGAGAATTCGAGATCCTCGGATACGACCGCAGTGATTGCCAGGGAAGCCCGGACCAGACAAGCCAAGCAGCCGGTCATGCTGCCCACTCCCAGGACCGGGTCGAAATCCGGTTGGACGGACTGGTCCTGTACATCACCCACCATGACGCCGTCTACAACTGCTGCGTCGACGATATCCGCTTCACCCTGGAGAGGGAAGGAAACCGGATCCGCCTGTTCGAGGAGGAGATCCGGCCCAACTGCTACTGCATCTGCAAATACGACCTGAGCGTCCAGGTACAGACGCCGGGTGCGGGGACCTACGATCTGGAGATCTGGAACAAGAACGCCCAGACCTTGCTCTGGTCCGGGTCGGTTACCGTGCCGGGCAACTGAACAATTCTAGGCGGGCAGTTTCTTGGATAGCTTCATGAACCAGCGGTGCAGGCGGTGAAACCAGGCGACCGGTTCGAGGAACATCAACAGGCAATGGCCGTGAACCACATCGATCCCCTTTTCCGCACATAATCGGATCGCCTCGTCGCTCTCGGCACCCTGCTGCAGCCAGATCCGGTCAATTCCAGCTTGAACGGCCGCCTCGACCAACGGCAGGGTTTTTTCCGGTTTGACATTGATCACCAACCCCTGCACCGGTTCCGGCAAGGCGGCGATTCCGGCATAGGTGGGATCGCCATCCACCTCGATGCCGGCAGTGTGAAGGCCGAACACCCGGTAATTCCTTTTTTTCAATTCCTTGTAGAGTGTATTCCCGAATTTTTCCTTTTTTCGGGAAACACCGGCCACAGCTATAGTTTTTGCGGCCAAAAATGCATGGATCGATTTTCTGGAAATCATGGCGCCTCGTTTGTTCGAGGCTGATCATACCAGAGAATCGAAACAAACTCAAAAAGATATTTTCAGGTCGGTCAAAAAATGAGATCATTTTGGTTGAAAAAAAATCGGGAGTACGCTACATTAAAATATTAAATTCTAAATCGAAAGGAGGAGGGCATGTTTACAGAAGAATCCCTCTTGCGGGGAGACATGATCCAGGTCATGGACGAATCGGGCCAAGTCGTCCATCCCGAATGGCAGCCCGAGATACCCGCCGAAAAGCTGGCGGAAGCGTTGAAATCCATGCTCTATGTCAGAACGGCCGATGCCATGGCCATCTCTTACCAACGGCAGGGACGAATGTATACCTATCCTCCCAACCTCGGTCAGGAGGCGATCGGTGTCGCCGCCGGCCTGCACATGCGCCAGGAAGACTGGCTCGTCCCCGCCTTCCGGGAGATGGGCGCCTGGCTCCTGAAAGGGGCGACGATGAAAGATATCTTCCTCTATTGGGGCGGCCATGAAGATGGTTCCCGGTTTCCCGGCGCCGCCAACATGCTCCCCTCGGCCGTGCCCATCGCCTCACAGCTCCCCCACGCCGTCGGGATCGGCTACGCATTGAAACTACAGAAAAAAGCGGGGATCGTCTTCGTCTATTTCGGCGACGGCGCCACCTCCGAAGGCGATTTTCATGAGGCGCTCAATTTCGCCGGGGTCTGGAAAGTACCGGTCGTATTCATCTGCCAGAACAATCAGTACGCTATTTCGGTCCCTTTGAGGCTGCAGACCGCGGCCCGCTCACTGGCCATCAAGGCGCTGGCGTACGGGATCCCCGGCGTCCGGGTCGACGGCAATGATTTCCTGGCTCTCTGGAAGGTTTTTTCCGAGGCGGACACCCTGGTTCGGGGCGAAAGCGGCCCGATATTGATCGAAGCGGTCACCTTCCGCCGCGGCGCCCATACGACCTCCGACGACCCCACCCTCTACCGGACGCTCGAAGAGGAAAAAACCTGGGAGGCACGCGATCCGATCAAACGGCTCCGCCAGTACCTGCTGACCAAGGGGCTTTGGAATGAGGCCGAAGAAGCGCCGTTGATCGAGCAGTACAAAGCCGAAATCGACACCCATTTCCTGGCGAGCGAAACCTATCCGCCCTATCCTCTCGAAGACGTATTCAAATACCAGTTCCGCGATATGCCCCTGCACCTGAAGCGACAGCAGGCCGAATATGAAAAATTCCTGGCCTGGAAGGGGGTGCACAAATGAAGGTCATGACAATGGTTCAGGCCTTGAACAACGCCCTCGATCTGCAACTGGCCGTCGACCCGACCGTGCTTGTGTACGGTGAAGATGTCGGTGTGGAAGGGGGTGTCTTTCGTGTTTCCGAGGGGCTGCAAAAAAAACACGGCAGCGACCGGGTGTTCGATTCCCCCCTGGCCGAATCGGCGATCGTGGGGACAGCCGTGGGAATGTGCTGTGCCGGGCTCCGGCCGGTGGTCGAGATCCAGTTCGACGGATTCGCCTACCCGGCCTTCAATCAGATCGTCTCGCATGTCGCCCGCATGCACAACCGGACCCGCGGGCGGTACAACATGGCGATGGTCATCCGCTTCCCCTATTCGGGAGGGATCAAGGCTCTGGAACACCATTCGGAGAGCAACGAATCCTTTTTCGCCCATATCCCCGGCATCCGCGTGGTGATCCCGTCGACTCCGCACGATGCCAAGGGGCTGCTCATCGCCGCCATCCGCAGCGACGACCCGGTGATCTTCATGGAACCGAAGCGTATCTATCGGGCCATCAAGCAGGAGGTCAGCGAGGAATCCTTCTCCATCCCCCTCGATCGCGCCAAGGTGATATCTGCGGGTGACCATCTGACTCTGGTCACCTATGGTTCCAACGTCCGTGAGGCGCAGAAGGCGATGGTTATGGCCAAGGAAAAAGGGATTTCGGTGGAACTGATCGATCTCCGGACGATCTCCCCTGTCGATCGCGACACCGTCGCCGAGTCGATCAAAAAAACGGGGCGAATGCTGGCTGTCACCGAGGGCCCGGGGAACAGCAGCGTCGCTTCGGAGTTGATGGCGGTGGCAGTCGAGGAGGCGTTCCTCCATCTGGAAGCACCGCCGACCCGACTGAGCGGGTTCGACACTGTCATTCCCCTGCCGCGCGGCGAGCATTTCTACATCCATTCCCCGGAACGGATCTTCTACGAAATCCAGAAGCTGGCGACTTTTTAAGGAGGAGATCATGCGGTATGTATTTCAATTTCCCGATATCGGCGAAGGGATCCACGAAGGAAAAATACTCGAGTGGTACGTGAAGCCGGGGGCGGAAGTGAAGACCGGCGACTCGCTCCTGAAAATGGAAACGGATAAGGTGGTCACCGACCTCCCTTCTCCCCGCAGCGGTTCCATCGCCGCCCGGTTCGGAAAAGTCGGGGAGGTCGTTCCGGTCGGCTCCCCGCTGGTTGAAATCGATATCCCCGGCCTGGACGGCGACGCCGCTCAAGCTGCAGCCAGGGAAAAGCCCTTAAAACGGACGGAGGCTTCAGTCGATGAAAAAGGGTTTGGCGTCGTTGGTACCCTGGAGGTGGCCGGCGACGCCGCCCGCCTTGCCCCCAGCGACGAGGGGGTGTCCGCGGCCGTGTCCACCGCGCCCAGCCGGCGCAAATCCCTGGCAACACCGGTAGCCCGGGCCATGGCCCGTGACCTGAACATCGACATCGCCGCCGTGACCGGAACGGGGCCGGCGGGCCGGGTGACCAAGGAGGATATCCGCCTTCACCAAAGCGGCTTCCCAAAACCGGATGGACCGAAAGAGGTGATCCATCCTCCTGAAACCGAGATACTCCCCTTGACCCAGATGCGCAAAGCCATTGCCCGCAACATGGCGCTCTCCAAACAAACAGCGGCCCACATGACCGTCTTCGAGGAGGCGGAGGTCGGCAGCCTGATCGCCATCCGCGAACGATTCAAGGCCGGATACGAAAAAAAAGGGATCAAGCTCACCTATCTCCCCTTCATCATCCAGGCAACCGCCAAGGCTTTGCAGCATCACCCCCTGCTCAACAGTCAGCTCGATCTTGAAAAAGGGCAAGCACTGCTGAAGAAGTCCATTCATATCGGCATCGCCGTCGATACCGAAGAGGGACTGGTGGTTCCGGTCATCCGGGACGCTGACCGCAAATCGATCCCCGCCCTGGCCAGGGAAATTCAGGAAATCAAGGAGAAAGCCCGCCTGCGCAAGCTGGCTCTTGCCGACCTGCAAAGCGGAACCTTCACTGTCACCAATTACGGTTCTCTGGGCGGGACCTATGGTGTCCCGGTGATCAACTATCCGCAGACCGCCATCCTCGGGATTGGCCGGATCATGACCATCCCGGTTGTACTGGATGGAGCCATCGTTGTCGGTCATATCCTTCCCCTTTCCCTTTCGGTCGATCACCGGTTGATCGACGGTGGAGCCGCGACCCGGTTCATCGTCGATGTCATCCGTTATCTTAAGGACCCTCTGGCCGCCTGGCTGGATGAGTAGGAGGATGCAATGGAGACCGATCTGATCATCATCGGCGCCGGACCCGCCGGATATGTGGCTGCCATTCGCGCCGGCCAGACCGGATTGAAAACGGTGCTCATCGAAAAGGAACGGACCGGGGGGATGTGCCTCAACTGGGGGTGCATCCCGACCAAAGCTCTGCTGGAAAGCGCCAAACGGTTGGAATCGGCCAAGCACGCCGCCGATTTCGGTGTCGGTGGCATCGAGCCCGACCGGCTCGTTTTCGACTGGGCCACGGCCCGGAATCGCAGCGCGGCCATCGTGAAAAAACTGACCCGGGGAGTCGATTTTCTTCTTAAAAAAAACGGGGTGGATGTAGTCAGCGGCGAAGCCCGTTTCACCGACGACCATACCGTTACGGCTGCCAGCCGGAGCTTCTCGGCCAAACACATCCTGATCGCCACCGGGTCCATCCCCGCCCCCCCCGAATACACGGTACCCCCGGACCGGATCCTCGAAGTCCGCAATCTGCCGGACCCGGTGGAGATTCCGCGAAAACTTGCGGTGATCGGGCATCAGGCTTATGCGGTCGAACTGGCCCACCTGTTTCGGTTGTGCGGACATGAGGTTGTCCTGTTGGCCTTCCACGACCGGCTGATCCCTCCGTTCGATCCGGTTCTCGCCACCTTCCTGGAAAACCGGTTGAAGAAGGACGGTGTGGAAATCCGCAAGCAGCCATCCATTTCCGCTCTGGACGAGCGGGGGCTGCACCTGGAGAACGAGATCATCCCCTGCGAGAAGATCGTCCACGCTCCTCCGCGCCGGGCCGTGATCCCGGAGACACCATTCACACTGGATCGGGACAATGGTTTTCTCCGGGTCGATCGCGACCTGCGCACCTCCATCCCCCATATTTTCGCCGCCGGCGACGTCAACGGGATAAGCGAATTGGCCCACGCCGCCTCGGCCCAGGGACTGCATGTCATCGACCGGATCCGGGAGCTCCCGCCAACCGACCCGGTACGGTTGATCCCCGAAACCCTATATACCCATCCCGAAATCGCCCAAGTCGGAACCACCGAACCGCAATTGACGGAAAAAGGGATCGATTTCAAAATTTCCGAATTCTCGCTGCACGCCAATGGCAAAGCACTGACCGAAGGGGAAAGCGACGGATTCATCCGGGTTCTGTTTGACCCGAAATACGGCGAGGTTCTCGGTGTGCAGATCGCAGCCGCGCACGCCACCGATCTGATCGCCGAAGCGGCTTTGCTGATGGAGATGGAGGGAACCGTCTACGACCTGGCCCGCACCATCCATGCCCATCCGACCGTATCAGAGGTATTCATGGAATCGGCCTGGGCCGCTCAGGATCTGCCGTTGCACAAATAGCCACGCCGCGGAAAACAACACCGGCGCCAATGGAAATCGCATCCTATTCCCTTGCCGATCGCGAATTGCTTGAGGATGACGGAAAATCATTGCGGGCGATGGTATGGATCCCACCGACAACGATCGTCCTGGGATTTTCAGGCACACTTGAAAAAGCTCTGGTTGTCGAAGCGGTTCAGCGAGACCGAATTCCGGTGATGCGCCGACCCTCGGGAGGCGAGGCGGTGTTCCTCAGTCCGCGGATGCTCTGCATTTCGCTATCCCGTTCGATCTCCCGCATCGGCTCTCCCTATCCTTTTTTTCGTCAGGTCAATGAGCGGATCATCGCCGCACTTATCCGCCTGGGGGTGGAAACGGTCGCCATGCGGGGAATCTCCGATCTGGCGATCGGGGAACGCAAGATACTCGGATCGGCTATATATCAAACCCGCACCCACATTTTCTATCACGCCGTATTGAACGTCAAAGAAGATTCCCGGTTGATCGCCCGTTACCTGCGATACCCGGACCGTACTCCTCCGTATCGGCAAAATCGTCCCCATGACGAATTCATCACCTCGCTGCATGCCGAGGGATTTGGAAACGGGATCGACGACTATCGCCGCCAACTGCAAGCGTTTCTCGCCGCCCCCATCGATTCATGATCAGCGGCCGGAGCCTTTTGAAAAAATACTGGGAGGAAGCAAGGAACCGCACCTCCATTTTTTTCTTTGCCCCTGCCTGTCCCATTTGTGAAACGCCGCTGCTGTGGCGCGACGAATGGTTCCTCTGCCGGGATTGTCGTGAACGGATGAGAAGAAAAGAGGGGCATCACTGCCGCTTCTGCGGCAAATTCATGGCCGGGGAAACGACCGTCTGCGGCGAATGCGCCATAGCCCGACCGCCGTTTCTTTGTCACCGATCGTTCGCCGCCTATGAAGACCCCATGAAGCGGGCCATCCATTCCTATAAATACCGGGCAATCGAACCGCTCAAGCGAATCCTGGCGGCATACCTCATGGAATTGGTTGCCCATGAGATCGACCGGAAGATCGATGCAGTGACCGCCATCCCTCCCGATCCGGGGCGTCACCGTCCTTTCCACCCCACGATCGAACTGGCCCGGACCCTGGCGAAAAAAACGGCCATTCCCTTTCGCCCCGACCTGTTGCGCAAGGCAGTCTCCACTCCTCCGCAGGTATCATTGAATCGGAAAGACCGCCGCGAGGGGTTGAAAATGGCATTCGTCGTCCCCGCCACGGCCTCTGTCAAAGGGAAAACAATCCTCCTGATCGATGATGTCTATACCACAGGAACCACCATGAAGGTTTGCGCCGCAGCGCTTTCCCGAAAAGGAGGGCGGGTCATCGGTCTGACCCTGGCTCAGTCGACCTGGGGGGAAGACGAATCCGATTGACCTGAAATACCAGCCATTTTTCGCCGAAACTCCCGATATAAAAAAAAAGGTTGACAAAAACGGTTCCATATCCTATAACTGGAATTGGCCTTTATACCGGAAAGTGAGATAGGAGGAGTCATCGGGATGAACAATCCCCGAATGAGTTTTTCATTTACCACCGGTATTGTTTTTTTTCTCCCCCTGCCGCTACATATATAGCAATAAAAGGAGGATTTAGCATGTCATTGCAGCATCCAAGAAAAATCGTATCTCTGGCGGTCATTGCTTGTTTCTTCGGACTGGTATACTTATCGGCCTTGCCGGTGCAGGCGGCGTCGGCCCCGGCCCGGGAAGAGACGGTGAGCCCGGTCGACAGCCAGACCGATCTGCCCGGAGCCGTGGAAAAAACCGGTTCAACTGCTCCGAAAAAGAAGGGGAGCCCCATCATCCCGATCATCATCGGCGTGGTCGCCGTGGGCGCCATCGCAGCGGTTCTGGTCCTGGTCGTCTTCAAATCGTATGACATCACCGGGAATTGGACAATGACGGAACTGTGGGATATAAATGATCCCGACATATTCACGATCACATTCTCGGGTGACAAAAAAACCGGTTCCTGCTCAAGCGGAGTATTGGCTACAGGTACATATTCCGTCGATGGTAAAAATGTCGTTTTCAATTTGAGAGTTTTCAGTGTATTGAATTGGGCTTACACAGGGACATTCAAAGGAAAAGATAAATTGGAAGGAT